>WNFF01000155.1_pt1 | contig 48291 bp, 43 predicted proteins | sample 5400441 | NCBI WGS metagenome assembly WNFF01 (sample SAMN13153345, study PRJNA577476) | soil metagenome | isolation source: 120 cm saprolite under Douglas fir tree site 2 hole 3 replicate 1 | place: USA:California | collected 2015-04-18 | reverse complement strand
GGAGTGATCAGCAGATTCGGCGCCTTCCAGAGCGGGCTCTCCGCGGGCAGCGGTTCCGCTGCGGTCACATCGAGCGCCGCGCCTGCCAATTCGCCACTCTCCAGTGCGCGGACGAGCGCCACTTCATCCAGAAGCGATCCGCGCCCGACATTGATTAATCGCGCATGGCGCTTCATGCGCGCGATTTGCGCGGCGCCGAACAATTGCTTTGTGTCGCTCGTTTCCGGCGCGGCGATGACCACGTAATCGGCAAGTGGTAGCACTTCATTGAGTTGCGAAGCGGCGACGATTTTCTCCGCGAGTGCGTGGTCGCCTTTTCCGGACCGCGTCACACCCCACACGGTCATCCCGAACGCGCTTGCCCGCTTGGCGATTTCTCGCCCGATGGACCCGAATCCCACGATGAGCAGCAACTGCCCGTTCAATTCCGTCAGGTGTTGCGGCTTGTCCCACAATTCCTGCTGGCTCCAATGCGAGCGGTCCTGGTGCCGCACAGAATCCGGAAAATTGCGGGCGAGCGCGAGGAGAAGCCCCGTGGTGTGCTCTGCCATCGGCACGGAAAATATTCCTCGAGGATTGGTAACGAGTAAGCCGGACTCGCGCAGCTCGGGATACATCAATTGCGCCACGCCGGCCGCGGTCGAATGGATCCACTTCAATTTCTTTGCGTCTTTCAATTGCTGCGGCCGCAACGAGTAACCCACAAAAATATCCATGTCCGGCAACTCTTGAGCGAGCCGATCGTAATCCGGCAAGTGCAGGACGCGCATCTCTGGCCACCGCTGGCGGATCGTCTCCGCCATTAACGGCTTCGGCCGCCACTCCGTGAACGGGTGCCACACGCAAATGACCAGTTTCGTTTCTGCAGGCTTGGTGCGGATCATGACTGAATCATGGAAGAAGCCGCAGGTCCTTGCCGGTCATGTCCGCCGGGTGCGGCTGGCCAAGTATCCCAAGCATCGTAGGCGCGATGTCCCGCAGCGCGCCGCCGGGCTTCAATTGAAGGCGGGCCTCTTCGGTGAGGAGAATGAACGGCACGGGATTCGTCGTGTGATAGGTGTGCGGCCCGCCAGTCGCCGGATCGATCATCGTCTCGGCGTTGCCGTGGTCCGCGGTGATGATCCATGCTCCGCCGCGTGGCTTCAGCGCCTGGTAAATCTGTCCTAGTCCGGCATCCACCGCTTCCACTGCCTTGATCGCCGCTTCCAGCTTGCCGGAATGCCCCACCATATCCGCATTCGCGTAATTCATGATGATGGCGTCGAATTCGCCTTTCTCGATGGCTTTCACCACGGTGTCCGTGATTCCCGCGGCGGACATTTCCGGCTTAAGGTCGTAGGTCGCGGCCTTTGGTGAAGGGACGAGGATGCGCTCTTCGCCGCCAAAGGGCTTTTCGACTCCGCCGTTGAAGAAGTACGTGACGTGCGCGTACTTCTCCGTCTCCGCGCAGCGCAAATTCTTGTACTGCAAATCCTGAAACACCTGCGCCAGGATGTGCTCCAGCTTTTCCGGAGCGATCACGTACTTGAGCCAGGGCCAGTTTTTGTCGTACTGCGTCATGGCCACGTAGAAGAGATTTTTGGGCCGCTTCGGGTCCACGATTTTATCGAAGCCCGGCTCGGCAAGGGCGCGTGTCATCTGTCGCGCGCGATCGGCGCGGAAGTTATAAAAGATCACCGCGTCATCGTCACGAATCATTGCTACAGGCGGGGCAGATAGGCCGTTCCCTCGCGTAATCACGATCGGGTTCACGAAGCGATAGGCCAGCTCGATGCGCTCCCAGCGATTGTCGCGGTCCATCGCGTAGTAGCGGCCGACGACCGTGGCGATTTCGCCGGCCCCCAGCTCGCGCATCTTTTGCTGCAACTGGCGGAGGTAGTCGCGGCCGCTGTTCGGCGGCGTGTCGCGCCCGTCCATGAAGCAGTGCACAAACACGCGTTCGACCTTCTGCTGCTTGGCCATTTCCAAAAGCGCAAAAAGATGGTTGATATGCGAGTGCACGCCGCCGTCGCTCAAAAGCCCCAGCAGGTGCAACTGCCTCTGCCGCCCGCGCTGCATCGCCTGCTGGAACAGCGGTACTTGATCGAACTGCTTGTTTGCGATCAGCAAATCGATCCGGGTGATGTCCATGTGGACGATTCGCCCCGCGCCGATATTGAGATGACCGACTTCGCTGTTGCCCATCTGCCCTTCGGGCAATCCTACGTATGGCCCCGACGTGTGAATCAGGGTGTTCGGATATTTCTTTAGCAGTCCATCGTAGGTAGGCTTCCGGGCCAGGGCAATCGCGTTCCCCTTTGAATCCGCGCGATAACCCCATCCATCCAGCACGGTCAGCACAATGGGTTTCGGCCGCTCGCTCATAGCGCAGCAAACTCGCGCAGCACGACCAGAAGACGTTCCACTTCGTCCATCGTGTTGTAGTGCACCAAGCCGATCCGCAATAAGCCGCCGCTTGCTTCCACCCCGAGGCGTTCGGTCAGATTCAACGCGTAGTAATTGCCGTCCCAGGTGAAAATGCCGCGATCCCCGAGAAACTTCGCAATCTCCGTGGGATTGTGATTCCCGATCCGAACGGAAACGGTCGAGCAGCGCTCGTCGAACCGCTTCGGGTCGCTGATGCCGTAGAATCGCAACCCTGGAATCGCCAGCAATCCTTCGATCAATCGCGAAAGCAAGGCCATCTCATGCTGCCGCGTCGCGCGGTACGCTGCCAACAGCGCAGTCCGCCGATCCTTTGCGCCGGGATCGCAGCGGCGTCCCAGTTCGGCGATGTAATCGACCGCCGCACCGATCCCAGCAATCAGCTCCTGCACCTGCGTTCCGGTTTCCCAGCGATCGGGGAGTGAATCCGGCGCCGGCCGCACTTTGTGCGGCTTGAATTGCAGCAGCCGCTCGCGTTTTCCGTAGAGCGTGCCCATGTGCGGACCGAAAAACTTGTACGGCGAGCAAACCAGAAAATCGCAATCGAGCGCCCGCACATCAATTGACCCGTGGGGCGCGTAGTGAACCGCGTCGATGAACATCAGCGCACCAGCGTCATGCGCCAACTTGGTGATTTCTGCCACAGGATTAATTGTGCCCACCGCATTCGAAGCGTAGCCAACAGCGACTAATTTTGTTTTCGAGGTAATCTTCCGCTTCAGATCGTCCAGATCCAGCGTGCAATCCGCTTCTCGAATGTCCACCTGGCGAATCACCACGCCCTTCTCTTCCAACGCTCTCCACGGCGCGACATTAGCGTCGTGGTCCAAAGTAGTCACAATAATTTCGTCGCCAGGTTCCAGTTCCCGCCCGATGGCCCGCGCCAGGGCGAACGTGATGGTGGTCATGTTCTGCCCGAAGACCACTTCATCTTTATCACAGTGGAAAAAATCCGCCATCGCTCCGCGCGCCGAGGCGATCATCGCGTCATTGCCCCGGCTGGTTTCGAACGCCCCGCAGGTATTTGCATTCGATGTCAGGAAATAGTTCTGGACCGCCTCCATCACTTGCCGGGGAACTTGCGTCCCCGCGGGTCCGTCCAGGAACGCCGCGGGATGTCCGTTCACCTTCAATTGCAGCGAAGGAAATTGCGCTCTCACCCAAGCGCTATCCAGGGGTGTTATGGGTGATTCCTTCAAAACGGGTGTGCTCATCGAAATCTCCGCTCGCTAGTTTCTCACAGAGGAAGCTGGTGACGAAGCTGCGCCTGTTGACTATGCTGAGTTATGCTGCCGTAGCGCCGGCGATCAGCAAATAGACGGTTGCAAAGGGATCGGCGCCGGATTGTTTTGACGAGGTGAATCGTGCCTGAAAGTCTGCCGCAGTCCGCGCGCACGCGCGTGACCCGCGAACCCCAGCGCGGTGTGTATGACCGCGAGACAATCTACAAAATCCTGGACGAGGGGCTGGTATGTCACGTGGGATTCACCGCCGATGATCAGACCTTCGTCATTCCCACGATGTATGCGCGCGTGGGAGACGCGATCTATTTTCACGGTTCCGCAGCGAGCCGGATGCTGCGCCGCGTGGGCGAGGGCGTGAACGTTTGTGTCACCGTGACGCTGTTGGATGGCCTAGTCCTCGCGCGCTCTGTCTTCAATCATTCAATGAATTACCGCTCCGTTGTGGCGCTGGGGGCGGCAACGCTCGTGGACTCGCCAACGGAAAAACTTGAAGCGCTGAGGGCGTTCACGGAAAAGATCCTTCCGGGGCGCTGGAACGACGCCCGGCAACCTAACGAGCAAGAGCTGAAATCCACAAGCATTCTTCGTTTGCCGCTCACGGAAGCTTCCGCAAAAGTGCGCGTCGGCCCGCCCCTGGACGACGATGCGGATTATTCTCTGCGCGTCTGGGCCGGAGTCGTTCCGCTGCGGCTCGTTGCGGAAGCTCCGATCCCCGACGAAAAATGTGATCCGTCCATCCCCGTCCCGGCATACGCAGCGCGTTATACGCGATAGATTATTCGGCTCGCGCGAGCTGCAACCCAAAAATATGCCGTGCGCCTCCCCGAATGATCAGTGAGCGGCGCTCAATTTCTGCGCGGCCGTGGAAATTAACGCAGCTTCATCCTGCAAAACACGGGCGACCACGACGATGCCTTCGTCGGCCTGTTTCCATTGTTTCTGCTCGATGGCTTCGCGCACCGCCGGCACCGTCTTCGCGGCGTATCCGGTGTAATAGCCGGGCGCATAGAGCTGATGCTTGAACCACGGGCGATTCGGCAAACCTTCGGACGTTGTGAACTTTCGCTCGCTTTCAATGAGCAGGCGATTCACTTCGGCAATAGAACCTGCAGCAAGCGCGGTACCCCCGTTAGCATTGGCGCGGTCCAACGCCTTGCGATACTCCGCGGCGCTGCGAGCAACCGCGTCAGCGGCGTTTTCCAGCGGAGCGAAATTAAGGTGCGGCGGAACGGCCTCTGCCGCGGGCGGCACCAGCGGGCGTTTTGGATCGTTCGTGGCCTTGAACACGCCTTCTTCGATTTCGCGGTTGCGCTCGCGAATGTCGTCCTGCATTTTCTGCGAGAGATTCTCCAGTTCCTTCAGGTACGTCTGGATGGTGTCGGCAAAATTGCCGAATTCGAATGGCAGCAAGTCGGCGTCGGCCAGCCGCATAACTGCGGTGCTTCCAGTCTGGGCCAGTGCGCGGCCATAAACGAAATCCGTGTCGCTGAAATGCGTGAACCAGTAGAAGTCGTCATAAATAGAGTGGTAGATGCCGCCGCCATCTTCCCCGCCGAAGCCGATGTTGAGCGAAGCGACACCATCGTGCTGGAGAAAAGCGGTGTAATCCGAGCCCGAGCCAAGAGCGGGGATGCGCAGATCGCTGCGCTGACGAATCTCCTGGCGCTGCTCGGGAGTCTTGGCGTTGGCAATGCCGTGGAGTTGATTTCGTTTCCAGGTGGAGAGCTTGGTCTCCGGGTCCTGAATATCGCGCGCCACGTCGTTGCTGAATTTTTCCAGCGTGTGCGAGCCTTCCACGCCGAGATAACCGCGTCCGTTCGTGTCAGAGTTGATGTACGCAACGGCGTGCGCACGCAGCTCGTCGTAATGCGTCTCCGCCCATTCGGTTGAGCCAAGCAGGCCGGGTTCTTCACCGTCCCACGCGGCGTACAAGATGGTGCGCTTGGGCTTCCAGCCGGATTTGACAAGTTCGCCGAGCGCGCGGGCCTCCTCGAGCACGGCAACCATTCCGGCAGTCGGATCTTCGGCTCCGTTCACCCATGCGTCGTGGTGGTTGCCCCGAATCACCCATTCGTCGGGATAAACCGCACCCGTGATTTTTCCGATGACATCGTAAATCGGTTTGATGTCCCAGTTTGATTTCACTTTCAGGTGAACCTTGGCGGGGCCAGAGCCAACGTGATATGTAAGGCCAAGACCTCCGCGCCATCCTTCTGGCGCAACGGGGCCGGTAAGCGCTGCGAGGAGCGGTTGTGCATCGCCGTAGGAAATCGGCAGAACGGGAATCTTCGTAATTGTCGCCGCATCTTTCAAGTCGAGGCGCTTGGCGTCTTTGGTTGCGCCTACTCCAGGCGTGAGCGGATCGCCGGGATAGACTGGCATGTCCGCGACGCTGCCGCGCTGCACGCCGTCGCTCGAGCGATACGGCCCCTTCGGAAAAGTATCACCCTGGTAGAAGCCATCCTCATGCGGGTCGGAGTAGATGAGGCAGCCAAGAGCGCCGTGCTCTGCGGCGACTTTGGGCTTGATGCCTCGCCAGGAGTGGTAGTACCGCGCGATGACGATCTTGTCTTTCACGGAAATTCCCATGCGCTCAAGTTGCTCGTAGTCCTCGGGGATTCCATAGTTGACGTACACGAGCGGCGCGGTAACGTCGCCATCAATCGAATAGGCGTTATAACTGGGAAGCTGCTCGGACTGTTGGTTCGAGGTTGGGTCCTGCGGCAGCGCCGGCTCCTGCAGCTTGGCGGCGAATTTGGGGCCGCCCTCGACTAATTCTACCGCGCGCTCCTTTGGGGTTGGGAAGAGCACGTCGAACTGCTCGATGTGCGTGTCGAGGCCAAATTCTTTGAACCTTGCGGCTATCCATTCCGCATTTTCTTTGTCGTAAGGGCTTCCAACATGATGCGGCCGTGCGGAAAGATGCTCCATGTAAGCGCGGAGTTTCTCTGGAGACGGAATGGCCCGAAGCTTTTCTTCCCACTGCCGTTCGGCACGGGAGGACTCCGCCGAATACCCGGCAAGTGGCTGTTCGTCGGCGACAACGTGCGAGCCTACGGGAGCAAGCGAGGCTCCGGCAAAGAAAATGGATGCGATCAGTGCTTTGCGATTCATTCGACCCCCTGGATTTGCGCTGGTATTTTGCCTGAACGGGCGATGGATTGGAAATCAGGGACAAGGCCACGCAAGAAATTGCAACATCCGCCCATTTTTTCAACAGCGGAGTTTGAAGGAGAACCGATTAAGCCCGGCGCAAGACGATCAGCGAGATCTCTGGCGGGACACCAAGCCGGACAGGCGCCCCCACGGTGCCGAGTCCGCGATTGACGTAAATAGAGGCGAGGGTGGCTTCGGGAATTTCGACATGTAATTCGCGATTCGCGTAGTTCTGCGCATCCGTTCCGGCATTTTCGGGGCGAGCTTGAGCCAAAAGCGGCCGCTGATAGAGCCCTGCGACATAATCGGTGATGAAGCGCGCCGGGCTGAGGCGATGGTCGAGGATTTCTACCTGGATCTGGCCGCCGTGGGTGTGGCCGGAAAGAGTCAGCTCGATGCCCAGCTCCGCGGCACGATTGAACGAATTGGGATTGTGCGAAAGAAGAATGTTGGGCATGTCGCGGCGCACGAGCTGCTCGACATGCGCGAGCATCTGCACCCTGCGCCCGCTGGGTGTCCGTTCACGCTGATAATCGACGCCGATGAGGTTGAAGGAAGCACCGTTGAAGGTAAGCTGCGCGTTCGAATGGCGCAGGAGCTTCATGCCCGCTTGCGCGAAAAGGATTTGCGCCGTGTCTTCGGCCCCTGCGTAGATTTCATGATTACCATTGCAGCCCCAGATGCCAAGCGGGGCCCGCAGGTGCCGGATTTCATCGATGCAATCGGCGATGGGATCGCCGGCGCCGGTGATGAAGTCTCCCGTGACCACAGCGAGGTCAGCGCCAAGTTCATTGGCCATGCCGACGGCGCGGCGGACTTGCGCGCGGGGCATATAGCCGCTGAGATGGATGTCGCTGAGTTGCGCGATTTTCATGCCGTCGAGCGCCGCAGGCAGATTCGTTATGGGAATTTCGACGCGGCGCACTTGATAGCGCAGGCGTTCCGCAGCAAATCCATAAACGGCGCCAAGAAACGGGCCTGCTCCGGCGAGCGCCGTGGCGGTCCGGAAGAAGTAGCGGCGTGAGGGGTTGGAGAGCGATTCAGCTACGTCAAGTGTGCCCAGCGCCTCCGGCGAAACAGCTTGCGATTGAGGCGCAGTCGTGGCCTTAGAGCGAAGCGCCTTGCGCATCCAGGCCCATAGCCGATCCGCGCCGCGGACAAGCTTCACCGCGAGGTAGGCGAAAACCGCGCTGAAAATCCAAAGGCCAGCCAGCACGGTAATCAGAGTCCCCCGCGGGAAGATATGAGGGTGCCCCATTCGGATGCTGTCGGCCGTGGCAACGATGACGAGCACAAGACCCACGATATACGGCAGTCGCCCCGCGACGCGCAGCCAGGCGTTGCCCCAATTGGACGTGACGCGCCAAAGGGCGCGATACCAAAAGCGTTGGGAGAGAAATAGGAGCGTGACGATGCTGAGGCCAATCGCCACGCGCAGGATGAGCCAGGCCCAGTTCAAATCGAGAGCACCCCCGGAAGCAAACTATAAGCTTACCATGTAAGGCGTATGGGACTTCCCATGACGCCGGCCTCGATCCTACATAAGATAACCCCCCGGTGGTGCCCGGCCTGGCCATTCCCGTTGGTGGAAACGTCTGGCCGAGCCGCGCGTCTGAGGGAGTAAGCGTCCGCTTCGGCGGACTAAACTGAGGAGAGAAACCATGAAAAGACTGAGTTTGATGGCGACAGCCGTGTTGGCCGCGGGGTTGGCTGCACTTCCGGTGTCGGCCCAGGATGCGCCCAAGAAAACCGAGCCGCCGAAACCGGTAGCAAGCCCTTCGCAGGCGGTGCTGAAAGGCTGGGACGAAATCGGAAAAAAATTGATCGCGATTGCCGAGGACTTGCCGGAAGACAAGTACGATTACAAGCCCAATCCGGATTCGCGAACGTTCGTGGCGCAACTGCTGCACGTTGCCGCGTCCATGTACTACTTCAGTGACCCGGCGCAGGGGCAGAAACCGCGCTATCCAGATGATCCCAAGCGCGACAATCTAAAAACCAAAGCTGAAGTGGTGGCGTTTGTCAAAAAGTGCGTCCAGGACGGCGCAGACCTGATCAAGGCCAAAGGCGACGCCGGCATGGCCGGAACCGTGGTTTTGGGTGGCCGGACGTACCGGCTTTCGGATCTGGCCTACGGGCTAAACGAGCACTCGGGAGAACACTACGGCCAGTTGGTGGTGTATTACCGGATCAACGGCCTGGTCCCGCCGGAGTCGCGCCCGAAGAAGTAGCAGCCTTCCAGACAGAAGCTGAAATAGGCACGATGGTCTCACATCGTGCCCATTTTTTCTTTGGCGAGGACAATTAAAACATCACGACGTGTGGTGAGTATACCTGTAGGGGCGCAACATGCCGCGCCTCCGGTGGCGAATCGTATGATTAGGTTGAGCGAGTGGCCGTCCCAGCGGCACCATTTTCAAGGAGAGCTGTGAGCTGCGCCGGATCGCTAGTGGGAGGCAAGCAGGTTTGGCCGGCGCAGACGACGGCCGTAGCTTTCTCCACAGGAAGATGCGCCAGCGTATCCTTGAGCGCGCCGGCAAGATTCGCGAGCGAGGCGCCGGGAGTTAGGCGCAGGACGGACTTGCCGAAGCGGTAGACACGGTGCGCGGCGGCTTCGAGCGCCTGCGCAGCGGGATCGTCCGCGCGGCCGGTGATGACCACTTGCAACGGATGACGCGCGAAAAGCGTGGCAGCGAGGCCGTAGGTTGCGGCGAACAGGCCGTACTGGGGCGCGATACCGGCGAACGCTTCCAGCGTTTTCTGGGCAAAGGCGCGATGACGCTCTTCTCCCGTGAACGCGTGCATGCGAATAAGCGCGATCGCGGCGACGGAATTTGCGCCCGGTGTGGGCGAATCCTGAAACGGCTTGCGCCGGACGCCGAGGCCGCCCATGGGGGCGGCATCGGAGGGGCGATCGAAGAAGCCGCCGGCTTCGGCATCGCCATAGCGGGCCATCGCGCGGTCCATGGTTTTTTGTGCCGCGGCGAAGTAGCGCGGATCGAGTGTCGTTTCGTAGGCGTCGAGAAGCGCCAGCACGCCGAAAACCTGATCGTCGAGCGAGCCATCCAGAGCGGGCCCGCCAATGCGGTGGCCGAAGCCTCGAGATTCACTCCAGACTTCCCTCAACGTGCGGTCAAGCGTTTTCAGAGCAAAGCGGCGGCATTGCTCTCCGAGCGTTCCTCCGAGGACGCGCGCCGCGTCGAGATACGCGGAAACGAACATGGAGTTCCACGCAACATACATCGTCTGATCGACAAAAGGCGTGGGGCGCGGCTTGCGCGCCACGAGCATTTTCCCTTTTGCCCGGGCGATGGTGAGCCTCGTTGTGGTTTCGTCGAGCCCGGCCTGTTTGGCGATGTCGGCGGCATCGCGCGCAATCCAGAGCACATTCTTGGCTGGATTGTGGTGCATCTCGCCGTGGGGCTCGACGCCGTAGTAGAGCTCCATGATGCGGGCCTCTTCGGGAAGCAGCGCCTCGCGCAACTCTTCGAGCGTCCACGTAAAGTAGTCGCCGTCGTCATCGAGCGAGTAGTCTGCGTCCTGGCTGGCGTAGAAACCGCCATTCTGCTGATTGGACAGAACTTCGTTCACCCAGCCGATGATGCCTACTGCTGTTTCGCGCAAAAAAGCGTTCTGCGTGGCTTGCCAGCCATGCAGGTAATTCTTGAGCAGCTCCGAATTGTCGTAGCTCATTTTCTCGAAGTGCGGCACGAGCCAGCGTTCGTCGACGGAATAACGATGGAAACCGCCAACGAGCTGGTCGTAGACGCCGCCGCGCGCCATTTTCTCGAGCGTCGTCTCGGCAATCGCCAGCAAATGCTTTTCTTTGGTCTGCTGGTAGCGCTCCAGCACCAGATCTATTGCCGAAGCATGTGGGAATTTCGGCGCGTGGCCGAAGCCGCCATTCTTAATGTCGAATTGCTGGGTTATGGAGGCGATCTGCGCATCGACCACGCCGGCATCGAATTCGGCGCGGGCGCCGGTAAACATTTCGGCTTGGGCCACGGCATCAGCTAGAGAATTCGCGGCCCGCTCCAGTTCGCCGCGCTTGTTGCGATAAGAATCTGCGACCGCCCGCAGCAAGCGGCGAAACCCCGGCCGCCCCATCTGATCTTCAGGCGGGAAGTATGTGCCACCAAAGAACGGCTTGCCGTCGGGCAGCAAAAAGCCCGTGAGCGGCCACCCGCCCTGTCCGGAGATCGCGCTAATGGCCGACTGGTAGCGCGAGTCGACGTCGGGCCGCTCGTCGCGGTCCACCTTCACTGCCACGAAATTTTCATTGATGATATTTGCAATCTCCACGTTCTCATAACTTTCGCGATCGATGACGTGGCACCAGTGGCACCAGACTGCGCCGATATCCAGAAGGATCGGTTTGTCTTCCGCCTTGGCGCGCGCGAAGGCGGCGGCGCCCCATTCGTGCCAGTCGATGGGCTGGTGCGCCGCCGAACGCAGATACGGGCTGGCGGAATCTTTCAGACGGTTTTCAGGGTGAGACGCCACTAGAAACCCTTTCGGAGGTCAAAACCCGCACGATTTAATTCACAGAGCAGCAGCTACAGGATGGTCGAGTTGAGATCCTACGCTTCGCTCAGGATGACGTATTTCCAAAACTATTGAACAGTGTCTCCGGGGCCGGGATCGCGCGGGTCGAGCGGCTTGCGCCCCGCGAACCCTTCGTCCTGCCGGTGATAAAACCGGATGCGATCTTCGCCCAGCTTCCAGCAGAGATAGACCTCTTCGTTGTCGAGAATCGAAGGAAAGTCCAGCAGGCCAACTTCCAGGTCCTTGATGAGGCAGCCCGTTTCGAGGATCCGATTCAGCGCCGACTTCATCGTTTCCGCCAGTTGCTGGTGTTCCAGGCGCACCCTCGCCAGTTTTTCATAAGGGACGATCACGCCACCCATCATCATGATTCGCGCGGAAACGGCGGAGAGATCGGTCTCAAGACCGGAGATTTTTTTGCGGCATTCCATGGCTTCGACCAGGAACGGCTCGAGATCCTTCCGCGCGCGCTCGGCCTCCGTCAGCGTAAAGAGCCGTTCTTCCGGCTCCGGCGATTCGTCCTGCTCTTGTTCGTCGTCTTCGTCTGCCATGACGCTTCCGTTCTTTTCCAGCTGGCCGGAGGGGCTCTTGCGGCATCGCGCTGCTCAAACCGATGCTAGCGCAAAGTCACGAAGCGGTCGAGCGGAACGCGCTGGCAGGCGGAACGAACGTCACAGCGCAGCGAACGGGCTCCGCCTACCCGCCGATGAATACCATGGTACGGGAGGGGGGCACGAAATCGGGGGCATTGATGCGGTGGCCCTCTTCTTTTTCCATGACTACGGACCGAATGTAGGTTGTCAAATCGTCGTCGGTCGCGCCTTCACGGAGCAGCCCGCGCAGGTCGTGATCATCTTTGCTGAAAAGACAGGTTCGCAGCTTGCCGTCCGCGGTGAGCCGGATGCGCGAACAATGGCCGCAGAAGGGCTGCGTCACCGGGGCAATCAGGCCGATCTCTCCGGGAGCGCCGTCGGCAAAGCGGTATTTCCGCGCGGTTTCGCTGCGCTCGTGAGGAATCTGGACCAGCGGCCACTGCGCGTGGATGCGCTGGTGTATCTCCGCAGCAGGAACGACAAGTTTGCGCGTCCACTGGCGGTCGGCATCGAGCGGCATGAATTCAATGAAGCGCATGATCACGCCGCGCTCACGGGCGAAGCCGGCGAAGGCTTCCACTTCGTCGTCGTTCAGTCCGCGGACCAGGACCGCGTTCACTTTGGCAGGCGCGAGACGCGATTTCTGTACGACGTCGATGCCATGCATCACGTTCGCAAAAGATTTCGTGCGCGTGATGCGCTCGAACTTTCCCGCATCGAGCGAATCCAGGCTGATATTGATCCGACGCAACCCCGCCTGCATCAAGCGCTCGCAGCGCTCGGCGAGCAAATGACCGTTGGTGGTCATCGAAAGGTCCTCGACGCCGAGGGCATGCAGGCGAGAGATGTAATCCTCGACGCCAACGCGCACCAGCGGCTCTCCGCCAGTGATGCGGATTTTGCGAATGCCAAGGCTCAGAAAAATGTGCGCGAGGCGGTCGAGCTCGGGCCAAGAAAGAATTTCATCGTGATCGCGGTAATTCTCCGGATCGGCCGAGCGGCAGTAGACGCAGCGGAAATTGCAACGGTCCGTAACCGAAATGCGCAGGTCGGTAATCTGTCGGCCGAATTTGTCGTGAAGGGTCATGGCGATATCACCGCTGTTCGATGCAATTTGTCCTTCCGCCGGCTCACGCCGCGGAAGCTCAAGAAAACGAAAGCCCGATTCGCTGCTTAGAATCGGGCGCGCGCCGAAAAACACACATTCTCGGCGAAATCGCTCCTTTCCAAGCACGGGAGGCGCGGGCGTTTCCACCCGAACCCTCAGTCCCGGCCGCACAAACTGCTTCGTGTGCATCGCCGAGGCATCGCCCTTGCCGCCGTAGGCTTTCTCTCCCGTAGGCCGCAGGGGTCGGAGTTCTGCCCTAGTCTACGCCACATGCTCGCTGTGCGCAATTCGATGAACGGCAGCGGCGCGACTGAGGCTAGCAGGGCGATTGTGATACAGTTTTTGGCACGCCATGCGGATCTTCGTTCTCGGGGCCGGGGCAACCGGTTCCCTTCTCGCACAACTTCTCGAACGTCAAGGACATACCGTCTGGTGCGGTGACCGCGATCTTGAGCGCGCTCGCCGCTTTCTGGGCAAGAAAAGCACCATCGCCATCACCAAAGTAAACGCGCGAAACCTGCGTGGCATCGTGCGCGTGGCGCGCGGTTGCCAGCTCATCGTCAACGCCTCTGCCTCCGTCTTCAACGAGATTGTTTTGCGCGCCGCGCTAAGGTTGCGCGCTCACTACATGGACCTAAGCTCGCACCTGACGCGGCATCCCTTCAAGGCCGAACAGTTCCGTTACGCCAAGAAATTCGAAGAAAAAAACCGCGTCGCCCTGATCGACACCGGCGCCGCGCCGGGGCTGACGAATCTGCTGGCCAGGCGCGCCGCCGATCTGCTGGACGAAGTCCACGCCGTGCATATCCGGCTGTACGAATGCAGCGAGAGCGACGACCCTATCTCGCAATGGTCCCCCGAAGTGTCCTTCGACGAAGCGATATCGCACCCACGCGTGTATCGCAATGGAAAATTCCGGCTGATGAAACGCTTTTCCGAAATCGAGAAGTTCCGCTTCCCCGACCCCATCGGAACGGTGCGCGTCGTGCTGGCCGCGCAAGATGAGGTCGCCACGTTGCCCCACGTCATCAAACTGTGCGACCTGGACGTGAAAATCGGCGGGAACGAGATCGACCGCCTGCGTCGGTGGCACAAGCAGGGGAAATTATCGAAGTCGCGCGGCATGGCGCGGCGCCACTTTCCGCAGACGATTTCTCCGCGGGCTATTGCCAAGCTGATTCGCCAGGGAATCCTGCAAAACGCGCGCTTCGCAGCCGCAGTGCTGGTGACGGGTTTGAAACGCGGCAAAAAGGAAGAGCATCGCCTCTTGATCCGTTCAGACGCGATGTTTCCCACGCTCTATCAGATTCGCCGGCAGGGACTGTTCACGACGCCGGTGGCGTACGCCACCGCGCACGTCGCTGCGCTGTTCATCAAGTTTATGCCGCGCGGTTTGGCAGGGGTATTTGCACCGGAGATGCTCCCGGCTGAAACGCGCCGCGCCATCGTGAACGGGCTCCGCGGCACGCGCATACGCATCACGCACAAAACGACGCTACTCAAACGCAAAGAGGAAGAAGACGAGGAGTTTTAGTCCAGAAGCCGCGCTGCGAAACGCCTTGGCGCGGCTTCTGAGCACTCTTTCAGGTGAGAACTAATCCGCTGCGGCGGCTTTCGCGTTTCCAGAGAAGTGGATGGTAATCAGGAACCCATTCGTTCCGTCGTAGGAAAATTTGTGGCCGGCGCCTTCGAAGGCTTCGTGCTTGCTCTTCCACATGCGGAAGCCGTCGTTCGACTGCGCTCCCCAATATTTCAGGTTGCGCATGACCACTTCGTGGCCAGGATTATCTCCCGTCACGCGTTCGAGAATGACCTCGCCCTTGCCATCGTTCATCTTGGCGTGGGCCACGCCGGTCTGTGTGTTCACGTTCCATGAAAAGGCAGCCGTATTTGCTGCCTTTTGCTGCCACGGAATCGGATAGAGCTGTCCGAGGATGTCTGCAAGAGCAGCCTTCTGCTCCGCGCTGACGCTGGGATCGAAGTTCACCACCGTCCAGGAGTCCTTACCGGTGCTCCAGTCGCTGCCCAAGTCGGTGGCGATCCAGACCTTGGCGCCATCTAGCTTGGTGTCCTTGTAATAGCCCTTGTCCACTTTGAGGACTAGGTTAGCGCGGCAAAAATGCGCGGGCATGTTGTGCTCATCCATGTGGTGAGTGGAATGGGTGTTGAAGTAGCAGGGACAGAACATGTCGCAACTACAAGCCTCAATATACGAGGCCGTCATATCAAAGTCGGGTTTCGCTGATTTCTCCTGCGCTGAAGTACTCAAGTAAACGAGGCTCACCGCCAGCGCGAAAATGGGAATCATGGCTATTCGTGAAAAGAGCCGCATCGTATCCTCCGTAAAAAGATGCTGCAAATGGGCCCGAATGAATGTCAGGGGAAAGTCTACCGCCCGAAGCGTAGCGCCCGCAAGAACCATATTGGCGCACGCTCAGCAGCAGCGACTTGGGCGCGAATACCGCCGGTTTAGCTGTTCGACGTAAAACTCTTCGCGCGTCAGCGCGCTATGATCGGCACAGTGCCTGCCCTTGGAAAGAAGATAACGGTCGTAGGCGGCGTCACCACACCATTCGCGCAGGCCACGCCACGCGGCCCGGATAACTCGTCGAGAACAAGCGAAATAAGTCGACATCCAGAAGCGTGTCCCACAAGAGAGCAGACGCATCAGTCGTCTCCATGGGCCGCGCCGGAGAAACCTTCGGCCCACTTGGTCGCCACGTATGGCGCTTCGTACAGCACCGGTTCGCGGTGGCGGCTCAGCAGCGCATACCACTGGGCCAGCGCTTCTATGATCAACACGAGGGTCATCAGGGCGAGAACCGCTGTGACGGCGGCATCCAGGCGCTGGTTGAAGATGAGCCGCTGGGTTTCGGCTATTTTTGTCGCGGGGATTTTTCCCGCGGCGATCTGTGCCCCAAGCGAATTTGCGTAGGAGAGAAATCCGATGCGCGGACTGTGATCAAAGATTTTCTCGTAGCTCGCGGTCATCGTGATGCAGACCAGCCAAGCCATCGGCGCGAGTGTCACCCAAACCCAGCGCAGCCTTCCCATTTTCAGCAGGATCGTCGTGGACACGGCCAGGGCCACCGCCGCGAGCAACTGATTGGCGATTCCGAACAGCGGCCACAAAGAATTGATGCCTCCCAACGGATCGATCACTCCCTGATAAAGAAAATAGCCCCACGCGCCGACGATGATCGCGCTCGAAAGCAAAATGCCCGGCATCCAGCCCGTGCGCGCGAACGGTTTCCACACGCGGCCGCCCAGCTCCTGAATCATGAAGCGCCCCACGCGCGTGCCCGCATCCAGCACGGTCAGGATGAACAACGCCTCGAACATGATCGCGAAGTGATACCAGATGCTGAGGAGGCGTTCTCCGCCAATCGTGCTGGAAAAAATTTGCGCCATGCCCACGGCGAGCGAGGGCGCGCCGCCGGCGCGATTCAACAAAGTTTGCTCGCCCACCGCGCGCGCAAGCTCGTTCATGGTGCGCGCGGTGACGGGGTAGCCCCAACCGCTGATTGTCGTTGCCGCCGTCTCCGCCGTGCCGCCTACAATGCTGGCTGGACTGTTGATCGCGAAATATACGCCTGGCGTCATCGCGCACGCCGCGACCATAGCCATCACGCCCACAAACGACTCGAGCAGCATCGCGCCGTAGCCGATCAGCCGCGCCTGGCCCTCGCGAAGAATCATTTTCGGCGTGGTGCCGGAAGAGATCAGCGAATGAAATCCGCTGATCGCCCCGCAAGCGATGGTGATAAAGCAAAATGGAAAAACCTTTCCCGCAAAGACGGGACCCGTGCCATCGATGAAACTCGTTAGCGCAGGCATTTGCACGTCGGGCCGAACCCAAAGAATTCCCGCGGCCAGCGAAAAAATGGCGCCCGCCTTGATGAACGCACTCAAGTAATCGCGCGGCGCAAGCAGCAGCCAAACCGGCAGCGCCGACGCCGCGAAACCATACACCATAATGGCAAAAGCGAGCGAAACGCCGCTGAGCGTAAAAACATGGGCCCAGAACGGCGAATCCGCAATCCACTGCCCCGCGACGACCGCGAACAAAATCAGGCCCACGCCGATCACCGACGCTTCCATCACACGGCCGGGGCGCAGGAATCGCAAGTACACTCCAAGAAGAAGCGCAATGGGTATGGTCGTCGCGAGGGTGAAAGTCGCCCACGGCGAGGACTTCAGCGCGTTCACCACCACCAGCGCGACCACGCCCAGAAGAATAATCATAATCGCCAGCACCGCGAGCTGGGCAATGAACCCGCCGCGCCGGCTGATTTCTTCGCGCGCCATTTCACCGAGGGACTTGCCGTTGCGGCGAATTGAGCAGAACAAAATGATAAAGTCCTGCACGCATCCTGCGAACGCCGCGCCGGCGATCAGCCAGAGCGTGCCAGGCAAGTAGCCGAATTGCGCGGCGAGCGTGGGGCCTACAAGCGGGCCAGGTCCCGCGATGGCGGCAAAATGATGGCCGAAGAGCACCCATTTATTCGTTGGAACGAAGTCGCGGCCATCGTCGAGCCGCTCCGCCGGAGTAGCCCGCGTGTCGTCGAGCACCAGCAGCTTCGCGGAAATGAAGGCCGAATACAGGCGAAACGCCACCAGGTAGCAGCAGCCCGCCGCCACGACAAACCACGTGGCATTCAGGGCTTCCCCGCGGTGCAGCGCGATCGCGCTGAGGGCGCCCGCGCCGAGGAGCGCTATTCCCGTCCAAACAGCAATTTTGAGTACGCGCTTCATTTTCCCTTTTTGTAACAGCCATCACGGATCGGCCCGTCCGCCGCGGTAGGCCGGCACGCGCGGCATCGTATGCGACTCCGTTGACAGCGTCAATCGCCAAACAACTGTCCACTCCTCGAAATCCGGAACAAGAATTGCGCTTGTCCTCGCAGAATGAGCAGATAAAATGCTGGCACCAACCGGATCGATTCGCGTGAAGGAGAATCAGATGCGCCTATGCCTGTCCCCGCTCTTTCTCTGGCTGAGCTTCTTTCTCGCGGCCGCGCTTCCGGTCCGCGTCGCCGCGCAAAAAATGGAAAATCTACCTCATCCCAGAACGCTGGAAGAGTTGCAGAAGGCGATGAAGGATGTGCTCGACAAGGAGCATGTGCCTGGAGCAGGCGTCGCCCTGGTTTCAGGTGGCACGCTTCTCTGGTGCGGCGGAATCGGCAAGGCGGACATCGCCGCGAATCGCGACGTCACCTGTGACACGGAATTCCGCGTCGGTTCGATCAGCAAGTCGTTTGTGGCACTGTCGCTCTTGAAGCTGCAGGAGGACGGCAAGATCAACCTGGAAGCGCGTTTGCAGGATGTCGCTCCCGAAGTACCGATGAAAAACCCCTGGGAGATAATCACTCCTGTTCGCATCGTCAATCTGCTCGAACACACCGCTGGTTTTGACGACATGGAATTCAGCGAAGTCTATAACTTGCGCGGCCCCTACGACTACCCGCTCCTCGATGTGTTCAAGCGCTTCCGGAAACCGCAGGAAGTTCGCTGGCCTCCCGGCACGCGCATGTCCTATTCCAATCCCGGCTATGGTGTCGCCGGCTACTTGATCGAGAAAATCAGCGGTGAGCCGTTTGATCAATACATTCGGGAGACGATCCTGCGGCCGCTCGGAATGGAAATTGCCGATTTTCCATTCACCGATGCAAACAAATCTGTGTTGGCCACGGCTTACGGAGGAAACCCGTCGAAACTGCTGGGCTACCCTCTGATTTACCTGCGGCCCGCTGGGGATCTGAAAGCTTCTCCGGGCGAGCTCGCCAAGCTGGTGCAATTTCTTTTGCGGCGCGGAAAAACTGGAGACACACAATTGCTCAAGCCGGAATCCATCATGCGCATGGAATTCGTCGAGACCACGCTGGCGGCAAGAAATGGACTCCGTCTCGGCTATGGCCTCGCGAATTACACGCAACTCCAGGGCCGAGTTGTCACCCACGGCCACAATGGCGGCATCGAAGGCTTTCTGTCCACTTACCGCTACATGCCGGAGCAAAACTGGGGCTATGTCATTCTTCTGAACAGCTCGAATTCGGGCCAGGCGCTCCGCGACCTCAACGGGCTCGCAATTGACTTTCTCGCGAAGGGTTTTCCCAAGTTGCAGCACCCGGTGATTTCTCTTTCTGCGTCTGACCTGGAAAATTTCGCAGGCTATTATGCGCCGCGGGCTCCACGGAATCAGCTCCTCGCGTTTGTGGACGACCTTACTCAAGGGGTTCGCATACGCATGCTCCACGGCCAGCTTACTCGTTCCGGGTTGTCCGGCGCGCCGGTTCCGCTATTCCCCACGGGCAAAAATGTTTTTCGATCGGAGAGCGAACCCGAAGGGAGCACCATATTTTTCTCGAACGGCGCTGGAAATATGGCGCTTACGAGCAACGGCCTGGAGGGGATTCCTTACGCCGAGCGGAGCAGTCTGGCCTTGCTTTATGCACGCATCGCCCTTCTGGCGGTATGTCTCGCGCTCATGGCGACCTCTCTTCTCTTCGCCGTCATCTGGATCTTGCGCAAGCTCTTCGGTGGCATGAAACATGTCCGGCACCTTTCCGTACGCGCCGTTCCGGTTCTGGCCATCCTTTTTCTGCTTGCCATTCCGCTTTGCTCGATTCGCCTGGACGGCCAGACAATCGGGACGCTCAATCTCTGGACGGTGGGCATTCTTCTCGGAAGCCTGGTTTTTCCGCTGTTGTCGCTAATGGGTCTGCTCCTCGTTGTTCGCGTGCCGAAAAACGAAATTCATCCCGGCGTGCGCATTCACTCCTATCTGGTTTCGCTCGCCTGCTGCGTCGTGACGATTTTCTTCGCTTCCTGGCACCTCATCGGCCTCCGCACCTGGGCCCCATAGGACTGTGGGACATCCCACCTAAGAGATTCGGGCGATCACATAGCTGCGCGTAATCTTGTCAACCGAAATCGTTCCCGCCTGGCGCATGATGGTGCGCAATTCACGCCGCAGGATTTCGAGAACGGTCTCAACGCCTGGCTGGCCAAACGCAGCCAAGCCCCAGGCCGTTGGCCGGCCAATCCCCACCGCAGTGGCGCCGAGCGCGAGAGCCTTGAAAATGTCCGTGCCGCGCCGGATGCCGCCATCTACAATCACCGGCACCCTTCCGGCAACGCCGTCGAGCACTTCCGGAAGACTCTCAATCGTCGGACGCAGAGTTTCCTCGGCGCGGCCGCCGTGATTCGAGACAATCAGGCCGTCCACACCGTGTTCGACGGCGAGCTGGGCATCCTCGCGGGTCACAATGCCCTTGATGAGCAGCTTGACGGTGACGGTATCGCGCAGCCGTTTCACATAATCCCAGTTCATGTTCGGTGAATGATGCGATGTGACCTTGGAAAGATCGAGGCCATCGAACATCGGCTTCCGCGCCACAAATTGCGCGAAGCCGCCGGAGCCTGCTCCGGGCTTTCCCCGAGCATATCCGCTGAAGCTGCTGGGATGACAAGCGGAACATTCCCGCTTGTCCATGCGTTGCGTCCTGAAAAGAGTTTCGCGGTTGCTCCCCTCCTGCAGATCGACGGTGAGGACGATCGCGGGACACCCCGCCGCCTCCGAGCGCTTGACGATCGCGCGGGCGACATCCCAAACATTTGTTGGATAGAGCTGCTGCCAGACCGGCGCGTCCCGCGCGGCGGTCACGTCTTCGACCGAAGAGGTTGTCACGGCGGAAAGAATTTGCAGATGATCCTTCGCGCGAGCCGCGCGGGCGACCGCGACTTCGCCTTCCGGGTGAAATGCCTTTTCGCTGCCGATCGGGCTGATCACGATCGGGCTGCTCCACGTGGTTCCCAAGAGGCGCACGGACATGTCGATTTTTTCGACGTCGATGAGCCGGCGCGCCCGGATCTGGATGCGCGAATAGCCTTCGCGATTTGCCCGCACCGTCGCATCGTCATCGACGCCGGTGGCCAGGTAGCCGAAATGCGCAGGTGGTAAAGCCTTTCGCGCAGCGGGCTCGAAGTCCAGCACATTGAGCGCCTGGTCAGGCGATGAAATCACTTCGTCGCTTGGCGGAAAACTCTCGAGCCAGCGAAGAAACCTGCCTTCGGACGCATCGCTGGTTGCCAGAAGACTTGTGAAAGAGCCGGAGAGGAAGTGCGCGTTGGCGAGGAGCGGGCTCGCAGCCAGCATGCGTAGGAATTTTCTCCGGGCCTTGATCCGATCGTGGTCGCGATTCACAGGCGCATTCCCCTCCTTATTCCTGGAGCGACGTGAACTTCACCAGCGGGTGGAGGTCGCGAAAGACTTTGGCGATCTCTTTGGGGAAAGAAGGGCGCCTGGCGGCCGCGGTGGGAAATTTCCGGCGGACAATCCAGCCCTGAAGTTTCTTCCAGTCTTCGGGCGTCAGCGGCCAGCCGTCGCGCTTTGTCCATTGGCCTTTTTCCGTCCTGTACCAGTAACTCTCGTAGCGGCGGCCCAGGCGTTTTTTCTGCTGCGCCGTCCACTTCGGCTGCCCAAGAATGCGCGGTTCGGCGATTTGTCCAAGCGCGGAGTCTTTGCGCTTGCCCCCGGAGTAGATGCGAAAGCCCGCGGTCACCGTGTCGGCGGAAATACCGGTGTAAAGCTGGCCAGTTTCTCCACCGCCGGAAAAGGACGGAGAAAACTTCAGATACATGTGCGTGCGGTAAAGAGTTTTGTCTTTTGCGAAACGAATGTCGCGATTGATACGGGAGAAATTCGCGCCAGCGCGGCCGCTCGTATCAAAACTTGAATCGAGACGCAACACTTCGGGAGCAAGTTCATCCAGCAAGCGGCGGAAAGGCTGCACGACAGTTTGCTGGTAGCGCTCGCGGTTGGCGTCCATCCACACTTTGCGGTTGTTGCGGCCAAGGTCTCGAAAAAACTGAAAAGTGCTTCGCGTGAAAATGGGCTCCGGTGTCGCCATGCGTCTACCTCATCACGTTTCTGTGCGGCGCTCCACAGACTACATGATTCCCATTCCTCGTCAATTGGGCGAGTCCAGATTGGCACTTGTGAGGAGCGGCGGCACACGATAGCCTGCGAGGATGAGCAAATTCACACCGACTGCAAGAACGAAAGTCCGGCGCAAGCCGGACCGCGCGAATTACGATCGCGAATTTATTTACCGCATCCTCGACGAAGCCTTCGTGTGCAATGTCGGCTTCGTGGTGGACGGCATGCCGTTCGTGGTGCCGACGAATTATGTGCTTGTGAGCGACAAACTTTTCTTGCATGGGTCGCCGGGAAGCCGGTTGATGAAGACGCTGGCGAGCGGCGCGCCGTTTTGCCTGAGTGTGACACTTCTGGACGGCATTGTCTTTGCTCCGACGGCCATGGGCCACTCTGTTAATTACCGCTCCGTGGTCGTCATGGGAAAGGCCGAGGTCATCGAGGACCCGAAGGCGAAGCTTGCGGCGATGCGCGACTTCGTGGAATACGTGATCCGCGGACGATGGCAGACCGTGGACCCGCCGAGCGGGCAGGAGATCAAAGCGACGATGGTTGTCTCCGTCCCGCTGGTGGAGGCCTCAGCGAAGGTGCGCACCGGGTTTGCAGTCGATGTGGAAGAGGGCTACATAGCGAATTCTGCCTGGACCGGTGTCCTGCCGTTCAAGTGGACGCCAGGAGAGCCGGTGCGCGATCCGCGCGGCGATCCAGCGATTCCTGTGCCCGAGAACATCCAACGGTATTCCAGGCCGCAGTAGAAGGGCAAGTCCCACAAACGACAGAACTTCCAGGATTTTAGCTGGATTAGAGCGGCCTGAGCGGCTGATCGACTGGCGGCACCCCCCTCACCCCCGGCAATCTGTAAGAATATCAAACGAAAGAGCTTACAGGGAAATGGCGTTCGTAACAGTATCAATCCAAAGCACTTAGCAACCGACGTTTTGCGCAAGAAATGTAGAGGCGTTTGGAAGTGATTGAAAAGAAAGAGAGCGAAAGAAAGCGCCGCAAAAAGAAAGGCGGCAGAAAGCTGCCGCGCTCTAGAATTGCACACATTTTCCCGATCGGTACCTTATCAAAGATATACCCCGTTGTCAATGGTTTTCTGGGGACTGGACCAAGCAAGAAGAGCGGCCCGCCTCAGAAGGCGTGCCCTGCAGTCTACCTGCGGATGGGCCAGGTTTTTGTGAGAACTGCCCACTGGTCCTCGTCAACCGAAGACAGAGGGAATGGGCTGAATCAGGCGGTGCGAGGCGGGGTTTTGAAGTAGGCGATCACAAAGAGGACGCCGAGGAGGAGGTCAGCGCCAGCAAAGACGAGGTCCGACGGGTGCATCCGGCCCTGCTGGACCAGGACAAGCACAGCGGCGCCGTAACTCACTTTCTCGAGCAACGAAGGAAGCATCAACGGGCGATAGCGAGCCGGGTCCGTGGCAATGAAGAGGAATGCGATCTGCCAAGACAGCGCTAGTCCCACGAATCCATAGTAGAAGCCCGGATGGGTAATTGGCGGCGGATCGTTGCGACCGATCAGATCGAACAAGAAGTAGAGAGGGGTGATGACCAGCAGACCCCAAATGGCGGCAATCCAAAACACAATCTTTGCAAGTTTCATTTCTGCCTCCGAATGCCAGGAGTCCCGAAGATTCTACAGAAGGGATGATGGCGGTTGGGAAATCCCGTCTATTTCTTGTGACCGGAACAGGCGAAGGCGGTGGCCACGCCAAGGGAGATGAGCATGCTGCCGGAAACGTACCGTTGGGTGCGAAGCCAGAGGGCGTTGCTACGCAACCGGTGGGCTACGGTGCCAGAGAACAACGCCCAGAGGCTGTCGCTCAGGACGCCCATGACGGCGAAGAGAGTCCCGAGGAAAAGAATCTGTGTGGCCACTTTGTCGCGCCCGGGATCAACAAATTGGGGAAGGAAGGCGAAGAAGAAGAGGGCGGTCTTTGGATTCAAGACGTTAACGATGATGCCCTGGCCGAAGACGCGGCTCAGCTTGCTGCGCGCGGCGTTGTCAGTAAGGCCAAAGGATTCCTGATGGCGAAGTTTTTGCACGCCGAGATGGATCAGGTACGCCGCGCCAAGATACTTCACGAGGCTGAAGGCCGCAGCCGACGAAACGAGCAGGGCGGAGAGGCCTACGGCGGCGGCGAGTGTGTGGACCAGCGTGCCCACGCCAATCCCAAGCGCCGAAACCAAGCCGGCGCTGCGCCCCTGGCCGATGCTGCGGCCAAGAATGTAAAAGACGGCCGGGCCAGGGATCGCCAGGAGGACGAGAGCCGCGCTGACGAAAAGCAGAAGAGAGGAATGGCTGAGGAACATCGGCGGAAGGATTCTGGCCCAGAATTAGTGGCAGTCGCAGCCGCCACCGCAGCAACTGCCTCCGCCACTGCTGCCGGAAGAGGAGGTCGAGGATTTCGCAGAAGCGCCGTTGCTGGAGCCGTTGGAGGTGGCGAAGACCGAAAGCTGGATGGTTGCTTTCTTGCCGGCACACTTGGGGCAGGAGATTTCCTGCTGCTTGTTGATGACGATTTTCTCGAAGCGCGTTTCGCAATCGTCACAGATGTATTCGTAGATCGGCATAGGTTAATTCCCGCTCGTCTAAAGATACCTCAGAAACTCTTCAACAGTCATCTCCGCCTGCCGAAGAATGCTCTTCAAGACAGGCAGCGGCAGATCAAATCGATCGTGCCTGGGAACAGTGATACGCAAGTGCGGCTTCTCAGGGTGGCGCAATTGCGCGTGGCTGCCCGATTGATGATGAACCTCAAACCCCGCCTTCTGCAGAGCGCGGAGAACTTCCTTCGGTTTCAGGACGGGCAAACGCGGCGGCATTCATGCACTAAGCGCGACACTCAGCTTTTCCTTTCGTGCGCTCTTTTCATTCGGGATGCGTTCGCCGTCCTTCCGAAGCCCTTCTAGGTGGCAACGGATCGCGTCGCGGGCCATCGCGCGCGCCTCGTCGAGTGTGCGACCATATGTGATCAAGCCTGGCAGTAGTGGGACCGTAACTTGGTATCCAGGGTAGGAAGGATTCCGGGCTCGACGGACCTTCTTACCGTTTCTCCGAGTGGTCACGATCTCTGTTAGCGGCTCGAAAACCACCGTAAAGCTATATTCGCGGCGTGCTCCTTCCTCCTGTTCGTAAATCGCTATTTTTGCCATAGCTGGAGTCTATCCTCAGTGAAAAAGCGCGTCAAATAACGGGCTTTCCAAAGTGCAACGGCCCTGGCGGAGCCAGGGCCGCTAGAAACTGCGGAGGCGGCACGATGCGTCGCGCCAAGATGGGGTGCCCCCACAAGGGAATAAAGAATTAGTCGCCGGCGACGGCTTCGGCGGCTTTCTCGGCGGATTCGGAGTTGGCCGCAACGTCGGGAGCGGTGGCACCATTCCCGTTCGAATGACCATTGCCATTACTATGGCCGTTGCCATTGCCGCTCGCTGGGGCAATGGATACCGGCCTGCCCGCGTTGGTAAAGTTCGCCGGGACGGCTTTGGCGATGTCCTGAACGGTGCCGATCTGGACGACGGCCTGCTGGGGCTTCTTGAGCACCAGCTCTTCGTAGATAGCGCGAACCTTGGCCTGCTCTTCGAAAGCCTTCTTGCGGCGGATGCGGTCTTCCTCAGCAGCGGTCTGCGGTATGTCGTGCTCGAGGTGGCGGACGCGCGCGGCGTCTTCGGCGTCGATCACCAGGGAGTGCTCAAAACTCTGGAGATTGACGGTCTTGCCCTTGGCGTAGATTTCATGCCTGCCATGGTTCTTATACCACTCGGCGACGGTCGCGTTCTTGTGCATGTTTTCGATGATCTTGCGCCAGCCAATGCCGGTGTTGTACGCGCAGAAGCTGATTTCGCCCTGCTGCGTGGCATACGGAATGATGCACATCTCGGTGCGGCGGAAGTCATAGTTGAAGAGATCCTGGAACCACATTCCGGCGATGAAGAGGAAGTTCCACGGGTCGGTCTGGCGGCGCTTCATGGCGTCTTCGAAATTGCGATCCGGGGAAGTGCGGCCGTACTTGGTGGTGGATTTCTTCGTGAGCGCCCAGGTCTTGTCGAACTTCTTGAAAAGGTCCATGAGGGTCAAGCCCTTGGGCCCCTGGAATGGGTGGTAATTCTTGAGGAGCGCCATAGCCATCATGAAGTTGGAAAAGCGCTTGCCGCGGGCTGCGTCGGTGATGTCGGTGACGTCCTTGGTGAGTTGAACGGGATCGAGGAAGCGCGGAACGGGCGCCCATTCCTTCGTTTCCTTGTTGATCATGATGGCGGTGCCCACGCCGCAATTGGGGTGGCAGCCGCAGGAGAGCGAACCCCACTGGGATTCCGTGCCCTTGACCATGTCCGCGAATCCGGCGAAAGTGCTGACAAACGAAATCGGGAACCAGTCGCGCGTAGGCTCGACCTTGCCGACCTGCTTGCTGACGTCCTGGGCGAGATGGGAAAGGGTGTAGCGCTGGCGGAGGCGGCGTTCGGGAGTGATGTCTTCGTCGCGGCCAGTGAAGGAAACGGGCTGGAAGCTGACGAAGGCGATTTTCTTGGGATTCTCCATCGCGAACTTGACGATGGCGCCGACCTGGTCGTTGTTGACGTTGTTGACGATGGTGACGACGAGGACGATTTCGATGCCGGCTTCGTGCATGTTCTCGATGGCGCGAAGCTTGACGTCGAACAGGTTGCCGATCTGCCGGTGGCTGTTGGCGTCGTTGCCGATGCCGTCGAATTGCAGGTAAGCGTAGCGCATGCCCGCTTCGAAGGCCTTCTTGCTAAATTCCTTGCTCTTGGCGAACTCGATGCCGTTGGTGGCGGCCTGGACGCTGTTATAGCCGATCTTGCGGGCATAGGCGACGGCGTCGAGGAAGTACGGGCTCATGGTGGGCTCGCCGCCGGAGAACTGCACGGACATCTGACGGCGCGGCTTAATGCGCAGCGCGTTGTCCAGGATTTCCTTGATTTCGTCCCAGCCGAGTTCGTGGACGTAGCCAACCTGGTTGGCGTCCATGAAGCAGGGATCGCACATCATGTTGCAACGGTTGGTGAGGTCGACGGTGAGAACCGAGCCGCGGCCGTAGAGAACGGTAGAAGAACCGTGCTTGTGGAGATCTTCGTCATTGTGTGCGGGAATGTCGCGGCCGGGGAACTGCTTTTCGATCCAATCGAGGAATTTCGAATCGATGGCCATCATATCTTCGTAGTGACCGTGGATGGGGCAATCCTTGATCATCCAAACCTGGCCATCGCGCTCGATAATTTGGGCCTTAATCTCGCCGACCTTTTCGTTCATGAGGTCGCGCCAGTCTTTTTTGCCGTTGATGATTTCTTCGCGCGCTTCTTTGACGCAATCGGGGCAGAGCGAATCAGTCTGCCGGGGCCAGCCGAGGGTCGGTTTGGTCTTTTCCCAGGACTTCAAAAGCGGCTTATCGGACCATTGCGGCGTGACGGACGGATTCGGATTGTACTTGTTAAAGTACTGGATGGTGTTGAAGGTGCCGGCAGCGGCCTTGCAGACTGCCCAATCAATTGTCCTCAGAATCTGCGTGCCTACTCGATTCGGCATAAACCTGTACCCTCGCTTTCGAATGATGCGACCCAACTACGCCCTAGTTATGTTGAAAAAATGAGCCCCCAAAAAAGCCCCCGGGCTCGAAATACCGTACCACGCCCAAGTGGTACGTCCAATAAGTCTTTGGACACCTATAGTTTGAAGGGTAAGGGGGCAGTAGGCCAGCGGGTAACGGTGAACGGTCAAAATTGGGGGTTAAACGGCAGCCTCAGACAGCGGGTGGGTTTTGGAGGGGCCTGGAAGGGGGGTTACCTCTTGCACGCCAGACTTGCTTTTTTTGCGAAATTCGGGAATTTCGTTGCCCACTCCGGGAAAGATTTCGCCAATCGCTTCATGCGCGCGTTCACTCATTCAAGGTGGGGCGAATGACAGCAATGACGAAATGCGCGAAGTGCGATGCGCCTTCGTCGAGCTGAAGCCAGCGAACGACGCAGTGATCGGCCAGATATTTCGTGACGCGCGATTCCGGAATCCCGAGATGCTCTGCCAGCTGCGGCTTGAGGGAATCGGCGCCGCGGCGGCTGGCGCCCCCGCGGAGGAGATTTGCGATGGCGATGCGCAGCGTCTGGCAGGCTTCGACATAGTAATAGCTGGTGAGATCGGAATCGGTGAGGACAAAAACCCCGGGACCGACTGGTGCATGGTCCGCGTCATTGAGCTTTACTGGCGCACACGTCAGCAGGCGTCTAAGCTGCATCTCGAGGAGCGACAATCGGGACGACAAGCCGGGATCGCCGGAGCGGCCGCGCACGCCGGGTCCAACGGCGTCAGCGATAGGTTCGACGGGGAGCTGCGGAATCGCTCGGCTGTCAGTGACCCTCGGAGGCTTTGGTTCGACAGATTCAGTGAAGACAGCGGGGGGCAGACCGCGGCGTGTGGCTGGCGCTCCGGAACTGCGAGGCGACTGAGTGGTCGAGGGCTCCCCGGCCGGTTCACCCTTCCGACGATTGCGCCCACCCCGGCGGCCACGGCGGCGTCTCTTGTCTTGAGGCACTGCGCCACCCGCTGATGGAACGGAAGAAGACTTCCCGGAGGAAAAGGACTCGCTCGAAGCAGCAGACGCCAAATCGATCGCGGAAGTGTTTTGTTCGAACGGGAGCGCGGGCTCGGTGGGTTCAGGGGACGGTGGCGTCAACAGGAATTCATCGGCGGAGGTGGATGGATTGACCGAAGCGAGCTCCGCGCCGAGGCGGATGGCCGACTCCTGTGCTTTTGTTTTCCAATCGGAGCGGCGAAAACGGTCTGCGGCGGTCGCATACCACTTCGCAGCTTCCGCATTCTGGCTGGAAGATTCGAAATAGCGAGCCAACTCAAAGGCCACCATTGCGTCGCGTGTCTTCTCGAACAAATTGGAGAGTTGCCCGGCGGGGTCTTTGCTGGTGCGGGCGCGACGAATACGCGCGGTAATCTGTTTCCAATCAGCCATACGTTGACAGCATTGTAACAGTCGAACCCGGCCACTGCCAGCGTCGGGCAGAGTTATCTCGTACGGAACATTCCACTTTCGGGCGTGTTTGTTCATTGACGGTCAGAAATGAGGGCAGTATTCTGACTTAGGCCCTCTTGGAGACAGGAATGACGCGTGTGCGTGGAATTGTTGCCACACTGCTGGCAGCTAGTTTGTTCATTGCCCCCATTTGGGGCGCGCCAGTAAGTACCCTGGGGACTGTCGTTTCCGCCGAAGGTGCGCGCGTGGGCGCCGCGATCGCATCGGTCGGAACTACGGTCTTTAGCGGAGATAAGTTAAGCACCGCCCAAGCCGGCAGCATGCAGCTGCGCGCGGGAGCGGCGCGATTCCTCTTATCGCAATCCTCTGCCGCAACTCTGGCGGAGGAAAACGGCATGCCCGTGGCAACTCTGCTGGCGGGGACGGCCACATTTTCAACCGCCAATTCGAAAGCCTTTACCTTACATGTGGCGACAGCGGTGATCCGCCCGAAAAACGATGAACCTACGATTGGACAGGTTACGCTTCTGGGCGCCAAGCAGTTGGTGGTGAAGTGCACCCGCGGCTCGCTGACGATCACCGTGGACGATGACAGCCGCGTGATCCCGGAGGGCACGGCGTACCGTGTGTTTCTGGAGCCGGCAACTGCGATTGGAGTGGACGACCAACCGCCTCCGCGGGGCGCGGGCACTCGAAACGCTGGACGGCCTCCGCTGGTCGCGGGCAGGAACAGGTTCATCTGGTTTGTGGTGGGTGTTACGGCGGTGGTGACGTACATTGCCCTCGATGAAGCGCTGGAAAGTCCTGACCGGCCATAGAATGTCAGTTTTTGTATTTAGTTCTCGGCTTTCAGAGTAGCGGACCCCCTTCCCTTTTCGAGGCAATCCGGCAGCAAGATTACAAACGTGAGATGTGGTTAGATCACCGCGATAACTTCGATCTCTAGAAGCGCTTCCTTGGGAAGCCGCGCGACTTCCACGGTCGAGCGCGCCGGCGGCGCACTTGGAAAGTAACGGGCGTAGACCTCGTTCATCGCGGTGAAATCGTTCATGCTCTTCAGGAAAACAGTAGTTTTCACCACGTGGCCCATCTTGCTTCCGGCGGCCTCGACAATGCCTTTCACGTTCTCAAGGACTCGCTCGGTCTGCTGACGGATGTCGCCGGCGACAAATTCATTTGTCTTTGGATCAAGCGCGACCTGGCCTGAGGCAAAGAGAAAACCGTTCGCCTTGATGGCTTGAGAGTAAGGCCCGATGGGTTTGGGTCCGCGGTCCGTCAGAACAACTTCCCTCATGGTGTAGTCTCCTTTAAAGAAGCGATGTTTGTTGTGGAGGCATCTTCATATCGAGCGCGAAACTCGTCCGGAACTCCCGGGTGCTTCATCCACAGGCGAACAAACTCTGCCACGTTCTGGCCGGTTTCGTCCCCGAAAGCGGCAATTAGATCAGCAATCTCGAATCCGCGGCCACGCCGGGCCTCCAACATGTGACGGAGAGCGTTGCGGAATGCTTCCTGGCCGCAGCGGTCCTGGAGTCCATAGAAAAAGAGAAAGCTCTTTGCGCGGAGAACCGCGGCGTCTTCGTCTTTGTGAGATTCCGGGGTTTTGGGTATGACGCGAAGCGCTCGACGGATCGTTGCGATGCGAAAGGAAGATCCTTCGACGGATTCGTGCCCGAGCGCGGCGGCAAAGGCCGGGAGAGCTGAGAGCGGCGGGTCCTGCTCGAAGAAGCCAGGGTTTTGCCCGTAGCCGAGCCAGCTCGCTGCCAGCGAGGGAGCCGCCGCGCCGAGCTTCGGCGCGCCTCCACTGAAATCAATCATCACCGTATCAAGCGAAGCGAGTTCCGCGGAAACAGGTTCGCCTTCCTCGCCCAGAAGATTGGCGTAAAGAGACCTGCGACCGGAGAAGCATCCCGTCACCACCGGGCATTCCACAATCCAGAACTGTTGAGCATCTTTGGCGCGAGTTCCAAAGGTTGCGTCATACCCCTGGATGGTCCGCGTAAGAGATTCCGTCGCTTGTTGCAAGCTGGCAGCTTCCGCGCGGGTGCGACTCCAGAGATAAGCTCTTTGCTTTCCTCCGCCGAGCTGCGATTCCGTATAGCGGCCGGCGATCACGAAGGGATAGCGATCTTCCGCGCGCTGCGTGGCGCGAAGGGTAATCTCACTCCCGCGGCGCGACGTCTTTGGCTCATGGCCGCTAGTGTGGAGGAGAAAACCTTCTGGAACGCGCACTATCAGGTCCCATTTGTTCGGAGGAACGCCGCCGGTGGGAAACAGTCCGCGCGAAGGCAACAGCTCTGGCGCCCAGCCCTCCGAGGGAAGGAAGAATGCATCCGGGGCAAAACTGAAACCGGACTCGCCGGCCGGAGTCGGCTGGAATTCCGCAGAAAGGTGCAGGGTATGGCGCGCAGAGACCTTCCACGGCCGGGGGAAGTGCATAAAGGTATTTCGGGGATTGTCCGGTGAAGTTTCTTGAACGAGGGCTATTCCATCCCACAGGGTTTGCGACACACCAATGTGGAAGCGCCGGCGCCCCGGCAAGCGCATTTCGAGCGAGGACAACGGCTGGTTCCCGGTATTTCGCAGCTGGTAGTCAGCTTCGATGAGAATGCGCGGCTCCGGAGCGGGCACGAAATGCACGCCGAGTTCCTGTTTTTCGATCGTGTATCCGGGGCCCAGCGGCACGGCACAGGAAGAAACGCACAAACCCACTGCCGTGACGATCAAAAGAATAAAGAGGCGCAATGAGAGTCGAAACCGCAAGGCGATTCGATTGTAGCCGGGGAAAGCAGAGGAAGCAAAAGCGCGCGGGGGCCGCTATGGCGCTTGCCGATTCATGCCTTAACGGGGCTTCCGCCCGTGGATGCGGACGAATCCGGTCTGATTGCTGGCGCGTTTGCGCGCGGCAATCTCCTTTTCAGCCTGCTCGTCGGTCATGCCCTGGCTGATACGCTGCAGAATCTGTTGTTCGGTGAGGCCGGTGTTTTTCAGCTTGGCGATTTCCGGACCCGACAGAACCGGGAGTCCCTGCAGACGCCTGTGAATCACAGTCTGCACGGTTGCTTCGGAGAGCCCGGTGAGTTTGAGGGTCACCGCGTCGACACTGAAGGCATCGAGTTGATCCGCGTGCGCGAGCTCAAGGATCTCTTGTTCGGTAAAGCCGGCCACTGCCAAATTAGCCGCTGAAGTGGCGCTCACGAAGGGATGCTTGTGGGTGTGCGCCGTGCTGACGAGCTCCACGCAGGTATTGTCGCTGACCCCTGCCTGCTTCAGCTGGACCAGCTGAATTACTTCTGGATCCGAGGTGTTTAGCCCCTTGAGTTGTTCAATATCGCTGGACCACATGCCTGCCTGATCAAGCGGCCGATAGTCCGTCAAGAGGTGCTGCTTGCACCCCGCCGCAAGGAGGACTCCCACACCGAGAAGCATAAGACGATAACGCATACTCCCATTGTAGGAGGCACAACGCGGGAAGGAACGGAATGTGCTGAGGGTGATACCCGGCAGGAAGGACAGGTCGCCAATCCTTAAGCTCCTAGTTGTCAGTTCTTAGCAGAGTGTTGGGAAGAAGCGCAGTGGATCATTCCGCGGGCAGGAGCAAAAAGCCGGGGCTCAAACCTGATAGACGCGCTCGACGCCGAACACGCCGGAGACTTTCCGGATGTTGACTAATATTGTTTCGAGCTGGCGGCGGTCGACGATTTCGAGGCTGGCATCGATTCGCGCGTTCTGGCCGTCCGGCCGGCTCTCCAGGCTGCGAATATTGGAGCCCGCGCCGCTTATGACCGTAGTGATCTCTGCGAGCAGGCCGGCGCGATCCTTTGCGCGGATCAAAAGCTGGACGGGGAAGGTGGCAGCGTTCCCGCTACCCCATTCCACGGCGATGCGACGTTCCGTTTGATACAGAAGGTTTTGAACGTTTGGACAGCCCCGGGTGTGCACGGCCACCCCCCGCCCGCGGGTGATGTAGCCGATGATGTCGTCCCCGGGGATGGGATTGCAACACTTGGCGCGGTAGACCAGCAAGTCGTCGTGGCCCTTGACGATCAGCGGCGCTTCGCCGAAGCCCAGCATCCGCTTGACGGTCTTGACCAGCGTCGGCTTGGAATCTTCCGTCTCCGTTTCCCCCGGCTTAGCCGCCTCCCCCAAGAGGCGCGAAAGGACCTGCCGCGCGGAATACTTCCCAAAGCCCACCGCGGCGTAAAGATCCTCCACTCTGGAAAGGCCGTAATCGGAAATCAGCTTGGACATTTCCGCTTCGGGGATTTTCTTGAGGCCACGGCCGAAGTGCCTGGCCTCTTTCTCCAGCAGCCGCCGACCCATGTCGGTGGCTTCCTCCCGCTCATGGAGATTAACCCAGTGGCGGATTTTGCTGCGCGCATGAGAGGACTTAACGAAGCTAAGCCAGTCCCGGCTCGGGCTATGACCTTTCTGCGTGAGGATCTCGACCACGTCGCCGCTAACGATCTCGTGCCGCAGTGACACCATCTGGCCGTTGACTTTCGCCCCGACGCACTGGTGGCCTACCTCGGTGTGCACCGAATAAGCGAAATCCACGGGTGTTGCGCCCCGGGGCAGCTCCAGCACTCGACCTTTTGGAGTAAAGGCATAGACTTCCACGGGCGCCAGATCCACCTTCAGGGTCGAAAGAAACTCCCCCGGCTCCTGCAGCTCCCGCGACCACTCGATCAGCTGGCGCATCCAGGTGATGCGCTGGTCGTCGTCCTCAGAGGCCGGCTTGCCGCCCTTGTATTTCCAGTGAGCGGCCACGCCTTCTTCCGCGATGCGGTGCATCTCTTGCGTGCGAATCTGCAGCTCGAACGGCTGACCGCCATGAAGCACCGTGGTGTGCAGCGACTGGTAAAGATTCGGCCGGGGCATGGCAATGTAATCCTTGAACCGCCCCGGAACGGGCCGCCAGATGTGGTGCACGACGCCGAGCGCGGCGTAACAATTCCGCTCCGTGTCGGTGACCAGGCGGACGGCAAGCAGATCGTAAACTTGTTCGAGGCCTCGTTCCTGCCGGACCAGCTTCCGGTGCAGGGAATACAAACTTTTGACGCGGGCTTCCAATTCCGCGGGAATGCCGCCCTCCACCAGTTTTGTGCGAATGGTATTCTGCACTTCCTCAAGAAATCGTTCGTGGACGGGGTTTTTCTCGCTCACCTCTCTCTGAAGGGCTAGGAAGGAGTCGGGCTCGAGAAAACGGAAAGCCAGATCCTCGAGCTCGTTACGAACAAGGCCCATTCCGAGCCGGTGCGCGATGGGGGCGTAAATGTCCAGAGTCTCGCGTGAGATGCGCTGCTGTTTCTCGGCATCGAGAAACTCCAGGGTGCGCATGTTGTGAAGGCGGTCAGCCAGCTTGACGAGAACGACGCGAACGTCGTTGACCATGGCCAAAAGCATCTTGCGGACGTTTTCTGCCTGGCGGGCTTCTGGCGCCATCATGTTCAGCCGACTGATCTTGGTGACGCTTTCGACGAGGTGGGCGACATCAGCACCGAAGCGTTCTTCGATGCGCGAAAGAGGGTATTCCGTGTCTTCAATGGCGTCGTGAAGGAGTGCCGCCGTGAGCGTCGTTGCATCCAAGCGCATGTCTGCCAGGATGTGCGCTACCTCCAGAAGATGCGAGACGTAAGGATCGCCGGAATTCCGGAATTGGTCGTGGTGACGTTCCCTAGCAATTTCGTAGGCGCGGCGGACGGCCCAAGGGTCTTCCGCAGGGCGGTTCTTGCGGAGCTTTACGAGCAATTCTTCGAAGCGTGCGTCGAGCTGCCGCTCGGTGCGGTCCCTATGGAAGCTCAGCGGCACATTGCCGGGAGTAGGCATACTCTAGTGTACGCTGGAAGCCGCGCCCCGCGCGAGGGGCCGAAAGCGCCGGAGTCAGCCGGGCGGAAGTGAAAAAAGGGAGCGCCGCTTCCGGCGCCCCTGAAAAAAATCGATTCACTCCTGGTGAAGCGCGTTTCCGAATCAGCTGCCCGGCTGGGGCTGTTCCAAACGCTTTTGCTTGATCTCCTTCACCTTCTCCACCAAATCCTCCGCCTGCTTCTTCAGGTTGTCACGCTCCTCGGCGCTCTCCACCATATCGGCCTTGCGGCGGTAGAGTAGATTGAGATACGCCATAGCGTCGTCGTAGTCCGGCCTAAGCTGGATGGCCTTTTGTAAGTCGGCGATCCCCTCTTCGACAGTCGGACCGTACTTGGTGGCATACTCCACGCGCAGCGCGGGGGATAGCGGATCGGACTCTCTTACCTGTTTCTTGATATTGTTCTTGTTGTACTCCAAGCGCATTTCCCCGTTCGCCCGGAAGGCCAACGTCCAATCGATGACCCCGATCCAGTAGTATGGTTCCGGGTCATTCGGCCTTAGATCGATGTGTCTCTGGTGGTAGGTCTTTGACTCCTCAAATTTCTTGGCGTCAAAGGGCGTGCCCGCCATCTGGAACAGGATGGAGCCGATGCCGTCAATGGCGGTCAGATTGTTCGGATCTTTGTCCAGGACTTCTTTGAACTCGGCGAGAGCCTGGTTGCCGCGTGCGAGATTTTCGGGGGAAGGGGCGCCCGGGATATACAGGCTGGCGTACGCAGTGGCCAAGTACAGCCGGGCGTTCATCAGACCCGGGTCAAGATCCTTGGCACGCTTGAAATTCTCGATGGCCTGGTCTGATTGACCGTTCCGGAAAGCGGCCACGCCCTTGTTGAGAAGGTCGCGAGCCCGGAGCTTGTTGCAGCCCACCAGACCCACCACCAGGCCCAGCAGACACGCCGACGCGAGTATCCGCCGCAGAATTCGGGTTGACCCCGCCCAAGTCAGAGTCACACCGGAGAACGATGCATGATTCATCGAAGCGTCCATCCCTGCCTAAGATTCACATCCGCCCTGCGATGGGCATATTCACGTGGATCAATGGCCTTTTTCCAGTTCCGGCGTCAGCAGGCCAATTGACGCAATTCCCGCGGTCTGCATGACGTCGATTACTTTGGCCACCACACCAAATTCAACCGGGCTCTCGCCGCGGATGAAAGCCGTGCGGTCCGCGCGCAACTCGAATACTACCCCGAGCCGTCTCCGCAGGTCTCCCCACTTCACCGGTTCCTGGTTGATGCGCAAAGTTCCATCTGCCAGGACCTGCACGACAACCACTTCGGGCCGAGGTACCGGCGGACCATCATACGGCTGCGGGATCGCCGCGTTCAGACCCACCTGCGAGTGCGGAATGATCATGAAAATGACCAGCAACACCAGCAGGACATCAATTAGCGGAACCACGTTTATTTCGGCGATGGTACCGCGGTTCTCGCCACCTATGGAAAGGCCCATGAGCCACCTCGCTTTGCACCGCTTGCCCCGCGAGGAGGACTCTCACATCCAGCGAAATTCTTTACTGACCGGCCTCGAGCTTGGCCGTGATCAAGCCGACTTTGTCGATGCCCGCGCCGCGCATGATGTCAATGGCGCGAGCGACTTCCATGAACAGTACATCGTTGTCGCCCTTGACGAAAGCGATTTTGTCGGCGCGCTCCTTGAAAATCGTCTCCAGACGCGGGCCAAGACCTTCCCAGGTGGCGTCCTCGTTGTTGATCTTGAGCTTGTTGTTGTTCAATACCTGGACGACCACGGTCTTGTTCTCCAGTTCCACATCCTGCTTCTGGTTGGGATTCGGCTGTGGCACAAGCGTATCCAATCCCTTTGGGGTGAGCGGCGTGATGACCATGAAGATGATCAACAGTACGAGCAAAATGTCGATCAACGGAACGACGTTCATGTCCGCGATCGCACCACCCTTGTTTTCACCTACCTGGATTCCCATTGCGAGTCTCCCATCGGCCTGCCCCTAGTGAGCACTGCAGGCCATGAAGCCGCGCCAGGTGGGATCCGGTGCGGCCCAAAAAACCGATCGAACCAAAGGTGCAACCTATCTCACGAACACAATTCGACGTCAGCCTCAATCGGCCGAAGGCCGTGGAGGCGGAGGCGGAGTCTGGCGCTCCTGGTTCCGCTCGGTCAGAAGGCCGAGCTGATCGACACCCGCGGAGCGGATTTCGTCCACCACGGCGACGACGTCTCCGTATTTTGCGCGGGCATCGCTTTTCACATAGACGGTTTTGTCCAGACGGTTGGAAATCAGGTCCTTGATCTGCCCCGTGAGATCTTCCTTGGCCATCTTTGTATTCTTGAGGTAGATGGTGCCGTCCCTAGTGATCGCCACAATGATGGCGTCATCCTTGTCCGCATCCTGCATGTCGTGCGCATTCTCGGTTCTGGCCAAATCTACGGGCAGGGTCTTCTGCAACATCGGCGTGACCACCATGAAGATGATCAGCAGCACCAGCATAATGTCGGCCATCGGGATGACGTTCGGCGACGACATCTGAGCTCCGACTTTTGGCTTGTACGCCATCGGCTTATCTTACTTTCTTGCGCCGCGACGCAGGATAAAATAGTTGATCAACTCCATCGACGAGTTGTCCATTTCCACGTCGAAGGCCTCGACCTTATTGGTGAAGTAGTTGTAGGCCCAAACGGCCGGGACGGCCACGACCAATCCAAACGCCGTAGTCACCAGGGCTTCCGCAATACCGCCGGCCACTGCCGAGAGACCGGTTGCGTGGCTCGTCTCGATGCCCTTGAACGCATTCAAGATGCCGACCACCGTGCCGAACAATCCGACGAAGGGAGCCGTTGAACCGATCGTGGCAAGCGCCGAGAGGCCGCGCTTCATTTCCGCGTGGACGATGGCCACGGAGCGCTCCAGGCCACGCTTGGCAGCTTCGATGACGTCCGCGTCGCTGACCTGCTGCGAAGCGGATTGAAACTCCGAGAGGCCCGTCGCCACAACCTTGGCGATATGGCTCTTCTTGTTCCGCTCCGCGATGGCGATGGCCTCGTCCAGCTTGCCTTCCTTTAGGGCGCCGGCAACCTGCTGCACAAAGACGCGCGACTGCTTGCGCGCCGCGCTGTACATCAGCGCGCGGTCAATCATCACGCCGAAAGAATAAACCGAGAGAACGAAGAGGATCACGACGACCACCTTGGGCAAGGCGCTCATCGAGGTCCACATACTCTGCAGCGTCCAGGTGCTGGTCTGCGCTTGCAGGAACATGACCGTAAACACATACAAAGTCGCTAGCATTCGTTTGCTCCTTGAGGTTGTTTGCCAAACTTGTCGCCCGGAACAGCGCGCTCGTCCCACAACCGGCGCGCCGTGCCGCTTACTGGTTCAGAGAGAAAATCACATCGATCGTCGTGTCCACTTCGACCGGCTCGCCGTTGAGGAGAGTCGGACGGTAGCGCCACTGCCGTACGGCATCGAGCGCGGACTGTTGCAACAACGGATGACCGCTTAGCACTTCCAACTGTTGAATCGAGCCATCCTTGCCGATAATGGCGTGCAGCCGCACTGTGCCGGAAATGCGCGTCTGCCGTGCCAGCGGTGGATAGACTGGATTGACCTTATTGATCAGCGAAGCCGCGGTCACGTTCCCGCCCTGTTTGATACGCCCCTGCACCGGTCTCGGTGGGGGCGGGGCCATTCCGCCGATGACGCCGCCAATGACGCCGCCCATAGATCCACCGGCTACGCCGCCGGGAACACCGCCGGTCATGCCCTGATCCATCTCGGGCGCATCTTCTTTGATGATCTTTATGTCTTTAGGAATGACCTTCGGTGCGATCAGTTTTCCAGCATCCATCAAATGAACTTGCGGCTTCACATGAACCACCTGCGTCGGGGCCGGCGGTGGAGGCGGCGGAGGGGGTGGCGGTGGCGCGACCAGCAACGTCGCCATCATCGTTTTCGGCAGCGCCTCGGTGTAGATCAGTGGAATCAAGATCAAAATCCCAAGGAAAACCACCTGAAACAGCGCCGAAAACAACACCGTCATCGGCTTCTTCGTCTTTGTCGGATGCGGACTCGAAACCACGAGTTCTTCAAACATGGATCTTACCTCCTGCCGGCTGGAGCTAGGCGCGCTGGGGCGTCCTCGCTTCCCCGGGATTTGTTGCCGGCTGCGGGTCCGGTGCCTGCCGCGACGCCCTGGCCGCGCCAGCGATTCCAGGCGACCACCAAAGGTGCAGCAATTCCAAAACTTGAGTACGTTCCTACCACAATCCCCACTACCAGGGCAAAGGAGAATGCACGAAGCACCTGGCCGCCCATGAGGAACAGCACGAGCACGGTGAGGAAAGTCAGTCCGCTGGTCAGGATGGTCCGCGAGAGCGTCTGGTTGATCGACTTATTGACCACCGCCGCAAACGGCTCCCGCCGCAGCAAACGGTTGTTCTCCCGGATGCGGTCGAAGATAACGATCGTATCGTTCATCGAATAACCGACCAAAGTCAGAAGCGCCGCAATGACTGTCAGCGAAATCTCGAAATGGAGCAGCGAGAAGAATCCCAGCGTGATCAGAACGTCGTGAAAGACAGCGAGAACCGCTGCTGCTCCGTACACCCACTCGAATCGGAAGGCAATATATACCAGCATGCCTCCCAAAGCATAGAGGGTAACGTACACCGCCTGGCGCCGCAGCTCGGCGCCAACTTTGGGGCCCACGATCTCGACATTGCGCACCGCGAACGAGCCCAGGGCGTAATTCTCTTTTATGGCGGAGACTACGGTAGGCGTCACGCCATCAACTTTCGAAAGTTCATCGAAACTTGTCAGGACTCCGTTGCTGGTTTTGTCCCGGTAGTCCAGGATCTTCTTTGCCAGTTGCTGGTAGCGGTCGCCGGCATTCGTGGCCAGCAGAAGTGGGTCGCGCTGCGTTAGAAACGCCGCCAGCGTCGTTGGGGTGGCGGCGTTGAAGTCTGGCTTGGCGGAATTGCTCACCCCATAGATAGCGTTCAATGCATTCAACACCTTTGCCTTGCTGTCGTCAATGGCCTGGTCACCCTGGCCCTTCTGCTCGACGAAAATCAAGACTTCGTTGGCATTGGATGTGAGCCCGCTGTCGCTCACTCCTTGAATTTCACTGCTGCCGAGCCCCTGCGCGGTTAGACCTTTTCGGAGTTCATCGATATTGGGGGGCTGAGCGAAGCGGACGTCCACATTGGTCCCGCCCTTGAAATCGATGCCGTAACCCAAACCGCCTTTGAGGAGAATGGACGCCCAACCGGCGAGGAGAAGAATGGCGCTCAGGGCGAAGAAATACTTGGCTTTGCCCATCCAGTCGATGTTGGGCTCTTTGAAGAACTCGATCATGCCGCTTTTACTTCCCTTCCTTAGACTCCAGCGGTTTCAGATTTGTGCCCGGCACCTCCGTGCAAACCTAGAGGCGGCCGCCGCGGGTGCCTACCACTCTGTCGTATCGTTCAGGGTGAACCAATCGCCCTAGCAGTCCTAGTACGACCTAAATGCTCAATTCCGCCTGACGGTCCATCTTCGTCAAGTGATATTGGAAAATTGCCTTCGACACGTAAATGGCCGTGAACACGTTGGCAATCAAACCGATCGTCAAGGTGATGGCGAAGCCGCGAATGGGTCCGGTTCCAAATAGGAAAAGGAAAAAGGCCGAAACCACCGTGGTTACGTGCGTGTCGATAATCGTCAAAAAGGCTTTGTCGAATCCCGTGTCCACCGCCGATGGCGCCGACTTCCCGTTGCGCAGTTCCTCGCGAATGCGTTCGAACACCAGCACATTGGAATCCACGCCCATGCCGATGGTCAGAATCACCCCCGCGATGCCCGGCAACGTCAGAACGGCGCCGAACGCCGCAAGCGCCGCAAGAAGAATGACCAGGTTCAGGATGAGCGCGAGAACCGCGTTGCCGCCCGACAAACGGTAATACACCAGCATAAACAGCATGACCACGGCCAGGCTTAGAACGGAAGCCTGAACGCCATGACGAATCGAGTCCGCACCGAGCGAGGGACCTACGGTGCGCTCTTCGAGGTACTTAATCGATGCCGGCAGCGCTCCCGCGCGCAACACCAGCGCCAAATCATGCGCCGATTCCTGGCTGAAATTGCCTTCAATCATGCCCGAATCGTCGATGCGACCGTTGATTACGGGCGCGGTATAGACTCGATGATCGAGCACAATGGCCATTTGCCGACCGATATTTTGCTGCGTGAAGGGACCGAAGCGGCGCGCCGCTTCCCCGGACAAGGTGAAATCTACGACCCATTGGCCTGGGTTGTTCGTGTTGCGGTTCTCGATGGCGTTGCGCAGGTCCAGTCCGGTGACGATCGGCGCGCGGCTCAGCACATACCAGCTCTCGCCGGTGTCCAGCGCCCCCGAGGACGAGCGAGTTTCGGAGCGGCCTGGCACCAATTCTGTGCCCGGAGGAAGCACGCCGCCGTGTGCCGCAAGGGCTTCGCTTTCGGACGAATATGCCCTGGGATCTTCCACCAATGTCAGTTCAAGTTGTCCGCCCGCCTGGATAACGCTCTTCGCCCGCGAGGGATCACCTTCGCCCGGAAGCTGCACGAGTATCTCATTGTTATTTCGGCCGCCTCGGAGCTGAATTGTGGGCTCGGTCAGGCCCAGCGCGTTGATGCGGCGCTCGATGGTCTCGAGCGACTGCGTCATGGTGGTTTCCTGGATCTGGGCAATCGCGCTCGGGCGCATAGACAGCATGTAGCCCGGTGGAGTCCCTGCGGCAGGCGACATGTCCCAGGCATTCGAAAGTTGAGCGTTCCAGAGGTCGCGGAATTGTGCCACCTGGTCCGGAGCCACATTACGCACGAGAATGTGTGTGTCGTCTACGCGGCGCACTTCATCGTAGTGGATATTTTTTTGACGTAGTTGGTTCGTCAGACGGTCCACCGTCTGGTCGGTCTGCTGCGAGATGGCTTCCTGCACCTGTACCTGCAGGATCAGGTGCGTGCCACCCTGCAAGTCCAGGCCGAGCTTGATTTGGTGGCCGAAGTTCTCTTTGACCTGCGCAAGAGACGTCGGGAACGTTGGCAACCCCACAAGGCCGTAGACGCAGCCGAGGATGATGGCAACGATGAACAGCGCTTTCCACTTCAGATTGGGATTCATGGGCAGCAAGTCGAGCGCGTGATCGGGCCGCTGGCGGGCTTATTTTGCATCTTCCGATGCCTCCACCTGCGCAATCGCCGAACGTGCGATGCGGATTTTTACCTGGTCGGCGATCTTAAGGATCACCGTGTCGCCGTCCATCCCGTTGATGGTGCCGTAGATGCCGCTGTTGGTTATCACTTTATCGCCGGATTTGAGCGCCGCCAGCATCGCCTGCGTCTTTTTCCGCTGCCGCTGCTGCGGCAGGATGAGCATCACGTAAAAGATGCCCATGACGGCGACCATCATCACCAGGGGGTTGCCCAAAACGCCCGCCGCGCCACCTGAAGCCTGCAACAACATCGCCACCGTCATCGTCGTGTTTCGAACCGATCCTTTCCTCTGCTCTAGGCCATTCCTCAGGTCTCTGGAGAAGGAAACAGCCTAGCAGGTTCAACCTGCCCGCCCCGAGACGCTCGGGGTCCGCCGGATTCTCTGCTCATTGTGCCGCGCGGGTCGGCCCCGGCCAGGCCGGGGTCGCAAACAAAAAAGCCCGCGCGCTCATCGAATCCAGCGCTCAGGCTGGGCCCACAGCATATCGCGCGTGCATCTCGGATGAGAAATTCGCTAGGTTCCCAAACTCGATAGCCTCGCGGATTTGCCGCATGATGTCAAGGTAAAAGTGGACGTTGTGGTGGGTCGCCAGGATCGCCGCGGTGAGTTCCCCCGCAGCGAAGAGATGCCGAAGATACGCGCGCGTGTAACGCCGGCAAACGGAACATTCACAGTTCTGATCGATCGGGCGCTGGTCGTCCGCGTAGCGCGCATTCTTGATCAGCACGCGGCCTTCGCTCGTATACAGACACGCGTGTCGCGCCGCGCGCGTCGGCAGCACGCAATCCATCATGTCGATGCCGAGCGCCACATAATCGGCGATTTGTTCCGGCTTCCCCACACCCATCAAGTAGCGCGGGCGGCCTTGCGGCAATAGCGCAGTCACCTCAGCGGTCATCTCACACGTGAGTTCGTGCGGCTCCCCAACGGCCAGTCCCCCTACCGCATATCCCGGAAATTCTAATTCAAGGAGCTGCTTCGCGCTCTCACGCCGCAAATCTGCGAACGTCGCCCCTTGCGCGATACCGAATTGCCATTGCGCGAGCTCTCCGTTGCGGTTAGCTTGCTTCAGGAAGTATTCACGTGAACGCTTTGCCCACTCCGTCGTGCGCTTCAACGCTGCTTCCGCCCTGTCCCGCGGCGCAGGCGTCTCGATGCATTCATCGAGCACCATGGCAATGTCCGTTCCCAGTGCGATCTGAATCTCCGCCGCCTTTTCTGGCGTGAGCAAATGTTCTGAGCCGTCTAGGTGCGAGCGAAATCGCACGCCCTCATCGGTGACTTTACGCAGCTCGGAGAGGCTGAAGACCTGGTAGCCGCCCGAGTCCGTGAGAATTGCTCGCGGCCAGGACATGAATCGGTGCAACCCGCCTAGCTTACGGATCAGCTGATGTCCCGGCCGCAGATATAGGTGATAGGTGTTTGCGAGGATTAGCTCAGCGCCAAGCTCTTCGAGCGCCTCTTGCCTGAGGCCCTTGACCGTCGCGGCCGTGCCCACCGGCAGAAACACCGGTGTTTCAATGGAGCCATGCGGCGTCGTCAGCCGCCCGCGCCGCGCACCCGTCGGGTCAGTCCTAAAAACCTGGAATGAAAACACAATATGAGCAGCGTATCACGAGAAAACCCACGCAATCATCGTGAAGAAGAGATCAAAGAAGGCCCATATTCCGGCAGCGATTCCGATCGACTTGCCGAACGGTAACTTTTTGGGATCTGCGGCCGAAAACCCCACCGCAACGAGAATAACCGCCCAGATTCCGAAGATGTCGATCGGCCCGAGGAACGCCAGTTGCCAGATTGGTGCATCCGATCCCAGAAAGGCCGCAGCGTTAGAAGCCAGAAAATTCTCGGGGTCAATTGCGCTCGGATCTTTGAGGACTGTGACCGGTATAGCAATCAGTTCACGCAAGCCCATCGGCAAATGAGCAAACGCGGAAACGGAAAACGCAGTCAGGAAATTCGTCCGGGCACCCCCAATCAGTCTGTACGCCCCCCAATAGACGAGAGAAGAAACTAGCAAAAGCAGGGGCCATCCAATGACGCCTCGAACATATCGAACAATCTTCGCCCGATCCGCTGCCTGCTCATAGACTCGTTCTTTCTGCGCGTCGGTTAACTGGTCGATGTGCCTAGATGCAAACTTGTTCTTCCCGATCTGTTCCTTCGAGACCTCTACCCAATCCGCCCGTCGTACAAGAGTTACGTTCAGCCCGATCCAAATGAGGCAAAGAACAATAAGGGGAGCTACCCAGCTCGGCCACTGCACGATGTCCGAGAAAGTTTGCTTCGGATTGAAGAAAACACCGAATATTCGACTGATCGCGCTCATCGGTGGCTGCGCTTCAGGCGCAGGCGCAGCAGTAGTCGTTGCCATCGAGGATTCCTCCACCACGAGGTTGCGTAGTTCCCGCTTCTGACCAATCTCTACGAAGGTGAACTCAAAAATATTTCAGCGGTCCGATTCTAGCGCAATTGGAATAGGAATGTCAGTCGCGAGCGAACTCTTGGGGCGCGGGCCAAGTTCACACCTCACGCGCCGGGCAGCGCGGGCACGGCGGCCAGCAGCTCCCGCGTGTAGACGTGCCCCGGCTGGCGCAGCACTTGCTCGGCTGCGCCCATCTCCACAAACTCGCCCGCTCGCATGACTGCAATCCGCGTCGCCATTTGCGCCACCACCGGCAAGCTGTGCGAAATGAAAACGTATGTCAGCCCGAATTCGCTTTGCAGCTCCTGCAGCAACAGCAGCACCTGCGCGCCAACGGAAACATCCAGCGCCGAGACCGGCTCATCCGCCACCACCAGCTTCGGCCGCAAAATCAGGGCCCGCGCAATCCCGATCCGCTGTCGCTGCCCGCCGGAAAACTCGTGGGGGTATCGCCGCATCGCTTCCGCATCCAGTCCCACGCGCTTCAGCATTGCCGCCGTGCGTTCCTGCCTTTCGGTCTTCGAGAGATCTGACAGGTGAATCGCCAGCGGCTCACCTACAATCTCGCCCACGCGCATTCTTGGATCAAGCGAAGCAAATGGATCCTGGAAAACCATTTGCATCTGCCGTCGCTCGGCGCGCAACTCCTCGCGTCTCAGCGCGAGCAAATCGCGCCCTTCGAATCGAATCTCTCCCGAATCAGGCTCGATCAGCCTTAAGAGCGTCCGCGCGAGCGTCGTCTTCCCGCAGCCGCTCTCACCCACGACCGCAAAAGTCTCGCCCTGCGCCACCGCGAAGCTCACGCCATCCACCGCCGTGAAGCGCGGTCCCTCGCCGTCGCGCGAGAACACCGTGCTCCTCCGCGCGTACGTCTTCCGCAACTCCCGCACTTCGAGAAAACTTTCGCCGCTCGTCATCTCTTTTTTTGCTTCCTTATTTCCTTACTTCATTACTTCTTCCACCAAGACGCATCTCGCCGCATGATTTGCGCCCGCCGCTCGCAGCGCGGGTACTCCACGCACGCATTCCGCGCGTCGCAACGCGCACCGCGGCTCGAACGCGCACCCCGGCGGCAGTGCTGTCAGTTGCGGCACCGTCCCCGGAATCGGCATGAGCGCGCCGCGCTTCAAGGTTGGCGACGCCGCGAGCAGCCCCTGGGTATACGGATGCCGCGGCGCCGCCAGAACTTCCCGCGCCGGCCCTTCTTCAACAATGCGCCCCGCGTACATCACCGCCACGCGCTCCGCCACTTGCGCCGCCACGCCCAGATCATGCGTGATGAATAGCAGCCCAAGCTGCAGCTCGCGCCGCAACCGGTCGAGCAAATCGAGGATCTGCTTTTGCACCGTCACGTCCAGCGCCGTCGTCGGCTCGTCCGCGATCAGCAGCCGCGGTCCCGCTGCCAGGGCCATGGCAATCATCGCCCGTTGCCGCAAACCACCAGAAAGCTGGTGCGGAAATTGTTCCGCGCGCTCTTCCGGTTCTGGAACCGCCGCGCGCCGCAGCGCTTCCTGCGCCCTGCGCTTCACATCACCCCCAGTGAGCCGCGCCTCGTGGGCGCGAATCGTTTCTTCAATCTGGGCCCCGATACGCATCACCGGGTTCAGCGACGTCATCGGCTCCTGAAACACCATCGCGATCTCGCCACCGCGCACCTCGCGCCATTCGCGCTCCTTCATCGCTACAAGATTTTTCCTGTGCGCGTTTGGATGGTCCGGTCTTGCTTTCATCGGACCGCTCGTGGCCCCGCCCGCGCTCTTCTCCTTTACTTCCGTAACCTCCTCAACTTCCTTTACCTCATTCGCCAACCACGCTTCCCCGCTCACCCGCGCTCCCGGCGGCAGCAAACCCATCAACGCCAGCGCCAGCATGGTCTTCCCGCTCCCCGATTCTCCTACCAGCCCAAGCGATTCTCCGGCGCCGATGCGCGCTGATACCTCATTCACCGGCCGCACCCAACCCTCTGGCGTGGGCAGCTCCACCGTCAATCCGCGCACCTCAAGCAAGTTCGTCACGAATTCATATTAGTGCCGAAACGCAGAAGCTCGAACGCGAATGTGCGGCAAAATGCCCGAGGGATAAGCAGCCGAGAGGTTATCGGGCGTCGAGGGGAAGCACGAATTTCAGTGCAGTGTGAGTAGACGAAAAGCCAACGACCTTCACGTCTTTCAGGCCCGCCTTCCGCCCCACAGCCAGGACGTCATTTTCCGTAATGCTCTTTTGCCCCTTGGGATAAACGACCCACAGCGCCGTCGCACCCTTCATCGCTTTTGCTAGCTTGGCGGCCTGAGAAAGATCCTTCTCCGACGCAGCCGAAAAGAAAATCCAGTCGCAATCCGTCGGCCCTTTGCCATCCGCAACAGCACTCCTGAGTCCCTTCAACTCCCGCAGAAACTCTGTATCAAAATTGCCAATGAGCGAAACCTTCGCGCCCGCTTTGATCCCCAATTTCTCCATCCGCGTCTTCGGATGCAGAATCTTCTCGCACCACTTCTCCGCTCTCGCTCCCAATTCGAAGATCGCCAGGCCCTCCGCCGTCTGCACGCGCAGCTCCCCATCCACGGCTTTGACGGACTTGATCGTCGAAAATGGGATTTTCAGCCGGAAGTCGCCGCGAAAAAGAATCTCGCTCGTCTCCAGCAGCGCCTTTCCTTCCGACTTCTGCTTCCCCAACCTCGCCCTGCAGGCTTTCTCTTGCCCCATGCTTTATCCTCTCGTCCGAGCCTGCTGCATTCTAAGCGCACTTTTGGATTTCCATTTTATGTTTTTCGTTCCCCGCCCGCTAAAATAGTCTCCGTCTCCGCGCATGGCCACCGCTCCCGCAGCCGCCACTCCCCGCGTCGACTGGTCCCTCATCTGGGCCCAGCGCGGCTTCCGTTATTTCTTTTTCGCCATGTTCATCTCGCTCTTCGGAAGCGGCATGAACTTCGCCGGTGTGAGCTGGTACATCCTCGCCGCCACTCACTCCACCGTTAAAGTCAGCCTCCAGGTCATCGTTATCACTCTGCCCGGCCTCTTCGTTCCGTTTGTTGGCGGCGTGCTCATTGACCGCCTCGACCGCCGTTACCTCGGTGTGCTCCTCGATTTCGTCCGCGGGGTCTTTGTTCTCGCCACGGCTTACATCGCCTGGAAAAATCATCTCCAGCTCTGGCATCTCTATGCCATGACGCTTATCACCGGCGTCGGCTCCGCCGTCTATTGGGCCACTGTCAACGCCCTCGTCCAGGAAGTCATTCCGCCCAGCCAGTTCACAGGGGCCAATGCCGCCGTCCTGGTGGGTGTCCAGAGCGGCATGCTCATCGCCGGGGCATTCGTCGGCTTTGTCTACGATCGCGCCGGAATCGCCGGAATTCTCGCCATCGACGGACTCACCTACTTTGCCTCCGCCTTTTGTCTCTACCGCATGCGCCGCGGCTACGTTTCTCCCCGCGACCACCAAAAATATCCCCGCGAGTTTTCCGAAGCCACTGAAGCCACCGCCGAAGCCCTTGAGACCGGCGGCAATCCCGAAGTCGCCGAAGCCGGCCTCTCCCTCGCCGTTTACGCCGACCTTAAGGAAGGCTTCGCCTATCTCAAACAGCAGCCGCTCGTCCGCGCCCTCGGCATCACGCATTCCATCATGATGGCCGGCGTCGTGAGCGCCAACGTCGTCCTCGTCGCCCTCGCCAACGACATTCTTCATGCCGGCGCGCGCGGCCTCGGCTTTCTCGAAGCCGGCTGGGCCACCGGCGCCATCACCGGCGGCCTCATTGCCAGCCAGCTTCGCAGCTCGCTTC
>WNFF01001655.1_pt1 | contig 48302 bp, 45 predicted proteins | sample 5400441 | NCBI WGS metagenome assembly WNFF01 (sample SAMN13153345, study PRJNA577476) | soil metagenome | isolation source: 120 cm saprolite under Douglas fir tree site 2 hole 3 replicate 1 | place: USA:California | collected 2015-04-18 | reverse complement strand
ATGGTGAGCTCAGTTCCCGTGATAGACGACGCGAATCGGCTTGCGACCCACCGGCACCGTGGCCAGGACCGAGCTGCTGCCGGTGTCGATGACCTTCAAGTCGTTCGAGGTTTCGTGCACCACGAAAAGCCGTGTCCCCTCCCGGTTGTTCGAGATCCCGTTCGGCCGCTGCCCGACGTCGATCTGCTCCAGGATGCGGAGATTGCTCGGATCCGCGCTCACCACCACCACGCGGTTGAGGCCCGCGACGGTGACGTACGCGTTCGGGCCCTGCAGGCCCTTGAACCCGAAGGCGATCTGTTGTGGGGCCGGCCCCACGTTGATGGCGCCGACCTTGTCCTGGGTGGCCGGATCGATGACGTAGATGTCGGTGCCGCCCGTGTTCGTGCCCCAGATACGCCCGTCGGGGCCCAGCACCAGGAAGTGCGGATTGGTGCCCACCGGGATCGCCTTCAGCACGCGGTGCGAGGTGGTGTCGATCACCTCCACCGTCTTGTCGCCCTGGTTGCTCACGTAGGCGAAGCGGCCGTCGCGTGAGAAGGTGAGTCCGGTCGGCCCCTTGCCCACCGCGATGGTGCCAAGGATGCGGAACGTACCGGTGTCCACGATCGAGATCGTGTTGTCGCCGATATTGGCGACCCAGGCCTGCCGGTTGTCGTTGGTGAGCGTGACGACGTGGGCCCGGTCGCCGGTGGCGATGGACGCCACCGTCTCGAGCGCACGAGTATTGATGGCCGACAGCCGCCCCGACGCCAGGTTGGTGGCGAAGAGCCAGCGGCCGTCGCGCGAGACGGCCAGGTCGTGGGTGGCGTGGTTGCGCGAGTCCACGGTGGCGATGACCTGGAAGGTGTCGCCGTCCACCACCGTCACCGAGTTCGAGCTCTCGTTGGCGATGAAGACCCGCGAGCGCGGCGCCTCATCGGCCTCCTTCATCTGCAGGTCGGCGCAGCCGGCGACGAGGCCGAGCGAGAGAGCAACCGCAATTCCGCGCATGGGGCTCCTCCTGAACTTCGGCTGGGAAGCGCCCACTACCTTGGTCCAGGAACCCCGGCGAGTCAAGAGCCGTTCGTTGACAGCCCTCCGGCGATGGGCTTAGTCTCTAGGCCAGGCAGAGTGGAGAAAACGCTATTCCCATGACGTGGATACGACGCAGTAAGGGCACCGTTGCGGGCGCAATCGCCGGCCTCCTCGTGCTGTCGGGCGGACTCTCCGCGTGGGCCCAGGCGCCGAAGGCCGACCGGCCCACCTACGCGGTCGGCGACAAGTGGATCCGCAGCGACGGCGCCTACGACCTCATCCGGATCGAGAACGGCCGCTACGTCTTCGCGGCGGATGGAGGCCGCGAGGTCCACCTCAGCCGCGACCTGGGCGTGGCCAAGATCGTCCGTGGCGGCCAGGTGCTGCTCGAGCTCGAGCCGCCGCCCGGCCTCACCTGGCCGCTCGAGGTCGGTCAGTCGGGCGTGTCGTGGCTCACCCTCAAGAGCCTCGATCCGCAGTTCGGCCAGAGCGTCGTCCGGCTGACCTGGAAGGTGGACGCCTACCAGGACGTGCGCGTGCCCGCCGGCGTGTTCAAGGCCTTCCGCATCGTGCAGGTGCTCGAGCCGCGCTTCCTCGCCACCTCGCCGCAGTCGCGGCGGCTCGAGCTCGCGTTCTGGTACGCGCCCGCCATCCAGCAGCTCGTGCGGGCCGACGGCAACGATCTGACCGGGCTCGCCTTCCAGGCGGTCGCGCTCGACAAGCCCGCGGCGGCGCCGCTGGCGGTGGCGCTCGCCGACCCGAAGGACCAGGGTCGCGTGGCCACCGAGCGGGTCACCCTCACCGGCAAGGTGACGGGCGGCACCGGCCCGCTGCGGATCGCGGTCACGCTCAACGGCGCCGAGATCGCGCGGCAGCAGGAGCCCGGCGCGCCGGGCAAGGACGTGGCGCTCAGCGTGCCCGTGAAGCTCGTGCCGGGGCGAAACACGCTGATCGTCACTGCCACGGACGGCGCCGGCGTCAGCCGCCAGGAAGGCCGGGTGCTCTTCTACGACAGGCCCGCGCCCGCGGTGGCCGCCGCCCCGGTCGCGCCGCCCTCGCCCGCCCGGCCGGTGCCGCCTCCCGCGAGCCCGACCCCGTCGCCTCCGACCGCCGCGGCCACGCCGGCGCCCACGCCGCCGCAAGCGACTGCGCCGCCGCCGGTCAGGCCGCCCGTCGTGGCCGCACCCGTACCCGCGCCGGTGCCCGCACCCCCTGCCGCGGCGGCGGCCGCCCCCGAGCCGCGGCAGCCGAGCCGCCCGTCGGCCGAGCCGCCGCGCGCCCCGACTCCGTCGCCCGCGCCGGCCGCACCCGCGCCACCGCCGGTCGTCGCGGCCGTGCCGCCCGAATCATCGGTGAGGCCCTCGGCCGCGTTCCGGATCACGATCTCGACGCCCGCGAACCAGGCGCGCGTGGAGCAGGAGACGATCACGTTCGCGGCCGTGGTGCACGGCGGCACCGGCGTGCGCCAGGTCCTCGTCACCGCCAACGGCGTGGAGCTCTGGCGGCACGAGAACCGGACACAGCAGCCGTCCATGGCGGTGAACCTGCCGGTCAAGCTAGCGGAGGGCCAGAACACCCTGGTGGTCACCGCCGCCGAGACCGACGGCACGATGCACCAGGAGATGCGCACCATCCACCACGAGAAGCTGATGCCGCTCGCGGTGGACGTGCGCTACCCGGAGGACCGCGCGCGCGTGACCGACGAGGCGAGCGTGGTGGCCGCGGTGGCGCGGTCGAGCAAGGGCATCAGCCGGATCACGGTCACCCTCAACGGGGCCGAGGTGCACCAGCAGGAGGAGCGGAGCCCGCAGAAGACGATGGCGGTGAGCGCGCCCCTCACCCTGCGCGAGGGCGCGAACGCCATCGTGATCACCGCGCGCGAGCCCGACGGCGCGGCCCGGCAGGAGGTGCGGACGGTGATCCTGGAGCGCGCGAAGCCCGCCGCTCCCGCGGCGCCCCCGGCCCCGCCGCCGCCGCCACCCTCCACGCAGTGGGCGGTCATCATCGGGGTGGGCGGGTACGAGAGCTCGGCGGTGCCCCGTCTGCGCTACTCGGTGGCCGACGCGGACGCGGTCTACCAGACCCTGATCGGCGCCGGCTTCAAGAAGGAGAACATCCTCCTGATGACCGACAAGACCGAGCGCAAGCCCACCCTGCGCAATATCAAGTGGGCGCTCGGCACCTTCCTCGCCCGCTCCGCCCACAAGGACGACCTGGTGATGATCTACTTCGCCGGCCACGGCGCCTCGGAGGTGGACCAGCGCGGCATCGAGCGGGACGGGCTCTCCAAGTACCTGGTGCCGGTGGACGCCGACCCCGACGATCTCTACTCGACCGCGCTGCCGATGGACGAGATGCAGAACGTCCTGGCCCGGATCGAGGCGGAGCGGGTCACCGTATTCCTCGACGCCTGCTACAGCGGCGCGGCGGGCGGGCGCACCTTCGCCTCCACCAAGACGCGCACCGTCAACGTGGACGACATCTTCCTCGACCGGCTCACGCGCTCCAAGGGCCGCGCGATCGTGACCGCCTCGCGGCCGTCCGAGCTATCCATCGAGCTGGCCGAGCTCGGCCACGGCATCTTCACCTACTACCTGGTGCGCGGCCTGCAGGGCTACGCGGACAACAACCGCGACGGGATCGTCTCGCTCCAGGAGCTCTACGAGTACCTCGCCCAGGAAGTGAGCCGCAAGTCGCGCCAGGTGGGCGGCAACCAGCACCCCATGCTGAAGGGCGAGCTGGAAGGGGTGCTGCCGCTCACCCGCACCGGGAAGCGCAATTAGCCGGCACCGACTCGCCCGCTTCGCCGCCGGCTTCCCCGCCGGCTTTGCCACCGCTCTTACCGTGGTCGCGCTGGCCCTGGGCGCGGCGCCGGTCGCCGCCCAGCCCGCCGCCGATGGGCAGAGCTGGGAGACGCCGATGGCCGCGGGCGACCGGGCCTACCAGCAGGGCCGCTACGCCGAGGCGGAGCGCTTCTTCGCGGCGGCGCTGGAGCGCGCCGAGCGCCTCGGGGCGCAGGATCCGCGGGTCGCCCTGAGCTTGGGCCTGCTCGCCGCGGCCTACCAGGCCGAGGGCCAGTACGCGCAGGCCGAGCCGCTGCTCCGGCGCGCGCTCACGATCGCGGAAGGCGCGCTCGGCCCCGATCATCCGGAAGTGGCCGCCACCCTCACCGCGCTCGGCGCCCTCGGCGCCGCCCAGGGCCGCTTCGCCCAGGCGGAGCCGCTGCTCCGGCGCGCGCTCGCCATCGACGAGCGCGTGCTGGGGCCGGAGCATCCCGAGGTCGCGGCCACCCTCGACGCGCTCGCCGCGCTCGAGCGCCTGCAGGGCCGCTACGGCGACGCCGAGCTCCGCAGCCGCCGGGCGCTCGCGATCCGCGAGAAGGTGCTCGGGCCGGACCACGTCGACGTGGCGGCGAGCCTCACCGGCCTGGCCGCGCTCTACCGGATCCAGAGCCGCTACGTCGAGACCGAGCAGCTCGCCCAGCGCGCGCTCGCGGTTCGCGAGAAGGCCCTCGGGCCCGAGCACCCCGAGGTGATCGCACCGCTCGTCATTCTGGGCGAGCTCCACGCCGAGCAAGGCCGCTTCGCGCAGGCGGAGCCGCTCGCCCGCCGGGCCCTCGCGGTCGCCGAGAATGCGCTGGGCCCCACCCACCCCGAGGCGGCCGCCGCGCTCGATGTGCTGGCCGGCCTCGCCCGCACCCGCGGGCGCTACGCGGAAGCCGAGGCGCTGGGCCGGCGCGCGCTCGCCATCCGCGAGAAGGCCCTGGGAGCCGAGCATCCCGACGTGGCGGCCACGCTGGCCGGGCTGGCCGAGCTGTCGGCGCTCCGGCAGAACGCGGCGCAGGCCGAGCCGCTGGCCCGCCGGGCGCTGGCGATCCAGGAGAAGACGCTCGGCTCCGAGCATCCGGACGTGGCCCGGAGCCTCCGCGCGCTCGGGGAAGCCCAGCGGCTGCAGAACAAGTACGCGGAGGCGGAGCCCGCCTACCAGCGCGCGCTCGCCATCGACGAGAAGCGCCTCGGGCGCGAGTCACCCCGGGTCGCGCTCGACCTGGGCAGCCTGGGCACGCTCTACCGCCTGCAGAGCCGGTACGCGCAGGCCGAGCCGCTCTACCGGCGCGCCCAGGCCATCGGCGAGAAGGTGCTGGGGCCCGAGCATCCGCAGGTGGCCGCGACGATCGTCGAGCTCGCGTCGCTCTACCGCGCGCAGAGCCGCTTCGCGCAGGCCGAGCCGCTCTACCAATGGGCGCTCACGCTGCAGCGCAAGGCGCTGGGCCCGGATCATCCGGAGGTCGCACTGAGCCTCGAAGAATACGCCGCGCTGCTCAAGCAGATCAATCGCGAGGCGGAGGCCGCCGAGATGGAAGGGCAGGCGCGGGCCATCCGCGCGAAGGCGGCCGCCCCGGCGCGGTAGCCGCTAGCGGATCTTCGCGGCCGCCCCCTCCGCGAGCTCGCGGGCGCGCGCGTAATTGCCCTTGGCCGCGGTATCCCACTCCGTCTCCATCCGCGACTTCACCTCGGGCTTGTCCTTGAAGGCCGCATTGACCTCCCGGTCGGAGGCGCGCCGGGCGTCGAGCGGCACCGCGCTCGCGAGCTTGCGGGCCTCCGCGAGCTGGGCCAGGGCGGCCTCCACGCCGCGGCCGCCCGCCCGCGCCTTCACCACCTGCGCGTCGGCCGCGTGGATGGCGCCCCAGGCCGCCTTGAGCTCGGCGTGGCGGAAGGTCACCACCTGGTCGAAGAGCGCGTTGACCACGTTGCGGCGGCCCGAGGAGAGCTTGTCGTCGAAGTCCACCCCGCCCAGCTTCATCGTGAACGGGTTGGGATAGCCCTTGGGCGCGCGCGCGTAGAGCGCGGGCACCACCGGCAGCCGGCCGATCTCGGGCGCGAAGAGCCGCTGCTGCCCCTCGTCGCTCAGCAGGTACTCGACGAAGGCGCGGGCATTGGCCGGGTTCGGGCCGTTCTTCACCACCGCCACCGAGGCCGGCACCACCGAGGTGAGCCCAGGGTACGCGAAGTCGATCGGCTGCCCCGACGCGATGGCGGAGAGCCCGAAGAAGTCGATCACCACGCCGACGCCGTACTGCCCCGACACCACCGCCTCCGGCACCCCGAAGCTGCGCTCGGTGATCGAGCCCATGTTGCCGCCGGTCTGCAGCAGGAGCGCCCAGCCCTTCTCCCAGCCGTAGGCCTGCAGGATCACCTCGACGGTGAGATGGGTGGTGCCGCTGCGCGAGGGCGCCGAGATCACGAGGTGGCCCCAGTAGCGCGGATCGGCCAGGTCCGTCCACTCGCGCGGAGCAGGCAGCTTATGCAAAGCCAAATAGCGCGTGTTCCACATGAGGCCGTAGCCGGAGACCGCGAAGCCCCAGTAGTAGCCGTCGGGGTCGTGGAGCGGAAAGCTCCCGATCTTGGCCGGGATCCGCGCGAGGGTCTCCTTCGGCAGCGCGACCTTTTCGAGGAGGCCGTCGGCCTTGAGGGTCTGGAAGGCGTCCACCGCCGAGACCCAGAAGACGTCGGCCTCCGGGCGGCTGCGCGTCTCCCGGAGGTAGGTGACGCCCTGGTTGGTCTGCTGTTGCTTCACGATCACCTTCACACCCGGCGTCTTCTGCTCGAAGGCCTGCTTGTAGGCCTCGAAGAGCTCCTTGGGGAAGGAGGTGAGCACCACGACTTCCCTGGTCGCGGGCTGGGCCGACGAGGACACGGCTCCCCCCAGGAACATGAGGGCGGCGACGACGATGCGGATCATGTGGGCTGGTCCTCCCGGATCGGGCGGTATCAGGAGCGCTTGAGCACGAAGACGGTCATGTCGTCCTGGATGCGCGCGCCGCCACGCTCGAGCACGTCCGCGGTCAGGCGGTCCGCCAGGGCCTGCGCGCTCAGGGCGCGCTCGCGCTCGAGGAGGGGCAGGAGGGCCGCGATCCCGGGCCGGTGCCCGTCCTCGCTCGGGGCCTCCACGATGCCGTCGGTCAGCAGCACGAGCGTATCGCCGGGCGCGGCCAGCGTCAGCTCGATCTGCCCGAACGCGGAGTCGGGAAACACGCCGAGCACCGTGCCGCCCGCCGCGCCGAGCGAGGCCACCGCGGCGCCGCGGTCCGCGCGGACGACCACCGGGTCCGGGTGGCCGCCGCCCGCCAGCACCACGCGGCCGGGATCGGCGGGATCGAGCCCCGCCAGCACCACCGTCACGAACATGGACGGCGGCATGTCCCGGCAGAGGGAGGCATTCAGCCGGGTCAGCACCTCCGCGGGCTCGGCCAGGTCCCGGGCGATCTCGCGCAGGAGCGTCCGCACCATGACCATGAGCAGCGCGGCGGGAATGCCCTTGCCGGAGACGTCGCCGACCACCACCCCGAGGCGCTCGCCCATCGGCAAGATGTCGAAGAAGTCGCCCCCCACGATGGTGGACGAGCGCAGCACCGCCCCCGCGTCGAGCCCGGCCACGCGCGCGGGCACCGGCGGCAGCAGCCGCTGCTGGATGTCGCGGGCCGCCTCCAGGTCGCGGCCGAACTGGGCCATGTGCTCGGCGGTGAACCAGTCGCCCAGCACGCTCAGGAGCGGGCTCACCACCCGCGACTGGGCGGTGCGCTTGAGTAGGGCCTGCACGCGGGCCAGGATCTCGGCGGGCTCGAACGGCTTGGCCACGTAGTCGTCGGCGCCATGCTCGAAGCCCTTCATCTTGTCGGCGAGCGCACCCTTGGCGGTGAGCATGATCACCGGCGTGTGCGCGGTGGGTCCGTGCTCCCGGATGCGGCGGAGCGCCTCGAGCCCGTCCGCGCGCGGCATCATCACGTCGAGCAGGATCAGGTCGGGGGCGTGAAGGTGGATGACCTCGAGCGCCTCGAGCCCGTCGGCGGCGCTGATGACCTCGTAACCCGCACGCCGCAGCGTCACGCTCAGGATCGTGTTGATGTCGACCTCGTCGTCCACCACCAGGATACGGGCGGACGTCACGGGCCGACTCCGTCGCGCGGCCGCAGCCGCGAGCGGATCGCCTTGAGCAGGTCGGCCGAGCTGAACGGCTTGGCCAGGCAGACGGTGGCGCCGAGCGCGCGGGGATCGCCGGGCTCGACCTCGATCGCGCTCAGCACCACCACCGGGGTGTCCCGGGTCTCGGGCTGCTCGCGCAGGAGCCGGATCGCCTCGAAGCCATCCAGGTCCGGCAGCATGAGGTCCATCGTGATCGCGTCGGGCTGCCGCTGGCGCGCCAGCTCCACGCCCTCCAGGACGCGGCCGGCCTCGATCACCCGGAACCCGGCGATCTGCAGCACGTCCCGCAGCAGCGCGCGCACGTCGGGATCGTCGTCCACCACGAGGACCAGCGGGGCCTCCTCCGGGCCCTCCTCCGGCCGCTCCCCGCTCGGCGCGGCGCCCGCGCTGCCGGGCACCGGCAGGCGCACCGTGAAGGTGGCGCCCTCGCCGGGCCGGCTGTCCACCCCGATCCGCCCGCCGTGCTCTTCCACGATGCCGCGGCAGATCGCGAGCCCCAGCCCGGTGCCGCCCACCGCGCGGACGGTGCGGCCGTCGAGCTGCTGGAACTTGCGGAAGAGGCGGCCCACGTCCTCGGGGGCGATGCCCTGGCCCTGGTCGGTCACCCAGATCTCCAGGTCCTTGCCGGACCGCCGGGCGCCCACCGTGACGAGGCCGCGCTCCGGCGAGAACTTGATCGCGTTGGAGAGCAGGTTGGTCACCACCTGCACCATCCGGTCGAAGTCCACCCGCACCGCCGGCACGTCGGGGGCCACCTGGGAATCGAGCGCGATGCCGCGCGACTCCGCGAAGCCCCGGATCCCCTCCACCGCCATCTCGACGAAGTCCAGCGGGCGGTGCTGCTCCAGGTCGAGATGGATGTGGCCCGCCTCCATCTTCGAGATATCGAGGATGTTGTTGATGAGCCGGATGAGCCGGTCGGTGTTCTTGAGCGAGATGTCCACCAGGTGGCGCTGGGTCTCGTCGAGCACCAGGCCCTCGTCGGAGAGCAGCAGGTGCAGCGACCCCTTGATGGACGTGAGCGGCGTGCGCAGCTCGTGCGAGACCGTCGAGACGAACTCGGTCTTCATGCGGTCGATCTCGCGCTCCCGCGTCACGTCGCGCAGGGTGATGGTGGTGCCGACCACCGCGCCGAGCAGGTCGCGCGTCGGGGTGGTCAACCAGCGGAGCGTCCGCCGCTCGGGGATCCGCACCTCGAGGTCGCCGTCCGCCGGCTCGCCCGCGCGCTCGACCGCGGTCATCAGGGCCCGCCCGCCCGCTTCCTCCCACTCCACCGACCCCTCCAGGGTCTCCATCAGCCGGGCGAGCGGCCGGCCGGTCACCTCGCGCGGGTTGACGCCGAGCAGGGCGCCCCCCTGCCGGTTGAGCGCCACCACGCGGCGCTCGAGGTCGAGCACCAGGAACCCGTCGGAGGTCGAGGCGAAGACCTGCTCGAGGCGGGTCTTCTGGTTCTCCGCCTCCTCGAACAGGGTGGCGTTGTCGAGCGCCATCGCGAGCTGGTCGGCGTAGGCCGCGACCAGGCGCGTCTCGGCCTCGGCGAGCGCGCGGGGCGTCGGGAAGAGCAGGAGCAGGCCGCCGAGCACCCGGCTGCGGCCGCGCACCGGGAAGGCGGCCAGCGCCTCCTCCGGCCCGAGGACCCCGGCGGTGACGAGGTCGCTCCGGGCCGCCGAGTCCGGGATCAGCAGCGGGGCCTCCCGGCGCCGCAGCGGCTCGGCGAGCGCGCGCACCGACTCGTGGCTCCAGTCACCCCACGAGATGACGTCGCCCGGGCCGGCGCCCCGCTCCTCGAACAGCACGATGCCGGCGCGCCGGGCCCCGAAGGTCTGGGCCAGCGTGCCGGCCGCGTCCGGCAGCAGGCGCTTGACGTCGAGGGTGCGGTGCAGGGTGCGCGCGGCCGCGTTGAGCAGCGCCGCGCCCGCCAGGTTCTGCTGGGTCACCGAGTACAGGCGCGCGTTCTCGATCGCCACCGCCCCCTGCGCGGCCAGGCTCGAGAGCAGGCTGACCTCGCGCTCGGTGAAGACGTGCGGCGAGAAGTAGGAACCGCCCAGCACCCCGAAGACCTCGTCCCGGATCAGGATCGGCGCGGCCGCGAAGGCGCGCGGGGCGTCGGGCCGCGCCATCGCCGCCGCGCTGGCCTCCGAGTACGTGAGGCTCGAGTCCGCGAGCCGGTCACCGCACCACACCGGCCGGCGCTCCGCGTAGGCGCGCCCGGTCACACCCTCTCCCGGCCGGAGCAGGAGTGGGCGCGCGAAGTCCATGGGGTGGTTGCGGCTCCGTACGAGGACGAGGCCGCCGCGCGCGGCGTCCCACCGGTAGAAGCCGGCCGCCCCGCAGCCGAGGGCCTCGATGACCCCGTCCGAGATGAGGTCGATCACCTCGTCCAGCTTCAAGGTGGCGGAGAGCTTGCGGGTAACTTCCAGAAGAACGATGGCGTCCTTCTCGCGCTGGCGGGTCTCGCCGTAGAGGCGCGCGTTGTTGACCGAGGTGGCGAGCTGCTGGCAGAAGAGCTCGAGGTGGGCGATCCCCCGCCGCGTGATGGGCCGGCGGCTCGGCTTGTTGTCCACGCTGACGACCCCGATCGGCCGCCCCTGGACGAGGAGGGGCACCAGCGCGAACCGTCGGGAGCGCAGCACCGGGTGGGCGTGGAGCTCAGGGGGCAGCGGCGGCACCTGCGCGAGCTGCTCGTCGCTGCCCACCATCAGCGTGAGGCCCGAGTCCCACACCACCTGGAAGCCGCCGCCGCCCCGGAGCGGGATGAGGCGCCGGACGTCGGGGCCCACGTCGCTGCCCGCCACCAGGTGCAGGGTGACACCGTCGTCCTCGGTGAGCCAGACGTTGAGGCGGTCGAAGCTGAGCGCGCGGCTCGCGGAGGCCGCGAAGATCTCCACGCGCTCCTGCAGGTCCATGGAGCGGTCCATCGCCTGGGTCAAGGCGTAGAGATCCTCGGTGAGCTGGCGCCGGTCCTGGATGTCCTGGAACAGGCGCGCCTTGGCGATGGCGGCGGCCGACTGGCTGACGAAGATCTCGAGCAGCTCCCGGTCGTCGGGGCTGAAGCGGAAGGGCTCGCGGCCGCCGAGCACCAGCACGCCCAGCAAGAGGTCCTGGAAGATGATCGGGACGCCGAGGACGCTCTTGAGACCGCTCCGCCGCCACCACTCCGGATTGGTAACGCGCGGGTCGGAAGCGATGTCCGCCACCTCGAGCTGCCGCCGCTCCGCGGCCACCCAGCCCACGTCGCCCTCGCCGATGGCCAGGAGACGCCGGGGGAAATCGCTCATGCCGCCGGCCACCGCGCGGATCTCGATGCGCTTCACCGCCGCGTCCACCACCCACACCGCCACCGCCGGCACCTGCATGAGCTCCACCGCTGCGTTCGCGATGCCGGCCAGCACCTCGTCGGGCTCGAGCGAGGAGGACACGAGCTGATTGAGCCGGGCCAGCATGTGCAGGCGCGTGGCCCGCGTGTTGAGCGCCTCGTGCAGCCGCGCGTTGCGCAGCAGCACGCCCGCCTGCTCCCCGATGGCCCGCAGCGTGGCCAGCTCCGCGTCCTCGAAGCGGCGGCGCGCGGTCCACCACACGAGGTAGAAGGCGCCCGCCACCTGCCCGTCGATGAAGAGCGGGATCACGAGGCCCGACTGGTGCGGGAACCGGTGGAAGAGGGGGATCGCGAAGCGCGGGTCGTTCGGGAGGTCGTCGCTCCAGATCACCTGCCCGCTCTGGAAGACCGCGTCGAAGCCCCGCTGCTCGTCGGCGGTGAGGCGGGCGATGGCGAGCACCTCGAGCGCGTCCTTGGGCACGCGATAGGCCGCGACCGGCCGCAGCTCCGCGGCCTCCGCCGGCCGGACGTAGGAGGCGACGGTCTCGGCCCCGGTGAGCCGCGCCAGCTCGCGGCAGATGAGCCGGAGCGCCTCGCCGAACTCGGTGGTGGCGCTCGCCACGCGCGCCACCGCGAGCAATGCCGCCGTCTCGCGCAGCCGCGACTCGAGCCCGCCCGCGCCCTCTCCACTCATGCTCATCCAGTATAAGCGCGCGCCCTTTCCCCACCCGGCACCTTCCGGCGTGGTGGTCACGCGGGTGGGGGCGGGGGCGCCACCACCCCCCCGCCCGTCAACTACGCGCGAGGCTTGAGACCGGCCGCGCCGTAATAATTGAAGGTGAAGACGAAGTGGCCCGCCGCGTCCGCCCGCTCGATGACCGCGAGCCAGCCGGCCGCGCGGCGGACCCCGACCAGCCCGAACTCCACCGCCGCGGTGGCCCGCCGCTCGAGCAAGCTGTGCGTGAACGGGTCGAGCCTCCGGACCTGGTAGACGTCGGCGAGCAGCCGCACGCGCTCGAGCCCCAGCTCCACCAGGCGCCGCACCAGGGTGCGGCCGGAGAACGGCTCGCGATACAATCTCGCGGTCACGCCCTCGAAGATCCGGCGGGTGAGCTCACGATCCGGATGATCGAGCACCTGCGTGCCGAAGTCCTGGTCCTGGAGCCCCACCACGCCCCCCGGCCGCGTCACCCGCACCAGCTCGCGCAGCATCGCCTGCGGCCGCGCCACGTGCAACAGCACGGTCACGGCCAGGGCGCAGTCGAAGCGGCCGGTGCGGAACGGCAGCGCCGCCGCGTCGCCCAGGCGGAATTCCAGGCGGCGGTCGAGCCGCTCCTCCCGCGCCCGGCGCCGCGCCGCCGCCAGCACCACGCGGCTCCGGTCGAGGCCGGTCACGTGGCCGCGCGGGCCGACCAGCGTGGCCAGGTCGCGCGCGACCACCCCGCTGCCCGAGCCGACCTCGACCACGCGCCAGCCGGGGGCGATGCGGCAGAAGCGCAGGAAGCGCCGACGCAGGCGCGCCTGCGTCGGGGTGTTCCCACGCGACTCCATCATCCGCACGTAGCGCTCGGGCCGGGGCTGGCGGTCGATGGCCCGCCAGGGGTCGGGACGCAGGGGCACGGGCGCGGTCAGTCGAAGCGGTCGGGAAACAGCTCGCGGAACAGCCGCAGCAGCCCGCCCTCGGGGGCCGCGGGCGCGATGCGGTCGGCGGCGCGGCGCACGACCTCGGGGGCGTGCGGCATGGCCACGCCGAGGCCCGCCTCGCGCAGCATCTCCACGTCGTTCTCCTGGTCGCCCACCGCGACCACGCGCTCGATCGGCACGCCCAGGTGCGCGGTGAGGCGGGTCAGGGCCGCGCCCTTCGAGGCCCCCACCGGAATGATCTCGAGGTAGTCGCCGCGCGTGCGCACGAGGCGGCCGTGCTCGGCCACGCTCGGCGTCAGCTCCTCCCGCACGATGTCGAGATCCTTCGGGTGGCCGATCAGCCTTCTTCCACGCAGTACCGGCGCACCGCCAGGGTGTGCGCGATGCAGAAGAGCCGATCGTCGCGGTAGAAGACGGGATGCACCGGCGCCTGCGAGAAGACGGTCCAGGCCCGATGCAGCACCCCGCGGGGCAGCGTGAGCGAGACGAGGTCGGGGCCGCCGTCGCCGCCGCGCACGACCGCGCCGTTGTAGTAGATGACCGGGGCGGTGACGCCCAGCTCGTCGCGGTAGGGGTCGGCCGCCGCGGGCATCCGCCCGGTGGCCAGTGAGATGGTGAGCCCGCGCTCGGACGCCCGGCGGAAGGCCGCCACCAGCGCGGGATCGAGCGCCATGGAGTCGTCGAGCAGGGTGCCGTCGAGATCGCAGACCAGGAGATCGTACGACGCGGGCGTCACGCCCGCCGCTCTCCCCGCTGGAAGCGCGCCGCGCATTCGCGGCTGCAGAAGAAGAGCGGCGCCCCGCCCGCCTCGGACCGGATGGCCCGCGACATCAGGACGTAGGTCTGGCACACCGGATCCTTGACCAGCTCGTCGTGGGGCCGCTCGCTCCGCGAGGGCAGGCGCGCCCGCCACGCGGCGGGCAGCCGGGTGACCACGATGACCACCACCGCGATCAGGGCCAGGAGGAGCAGGGCGCGCATCGCGCCTCTCAACGCGGATCGGGTCGGATGGAGAGCGAGCGGAGGAAGTCGCGGTCCTGCTCGGTAAGGTCGAAGCCCTCGGCGGACTCGGCGGCGCGGGCGCCCGAGAAGAAGATGCCGGTCTCCGCCCCCCGCCTGAGGATCTCCTGCACCGCCTCGCGCGAGGCCTCGGTGGCCTTGAGCGACAGCTCGATGGCGCTGAGCAGCTTCTCCATCAGCCGATCGGCGGGGCGCTCTTGCGTCATGGAGCTTACGATAGCACACTGGCGCGACGGAGCTTTCCGTGCCCCCCGACGACACCACCCGCGCCTGGCACTTCCTCCGCTCGACCGCGCGCGAGCGCCTCGGCAAGCTCACCCTGCGCGAAGACGTCTGGCGCCTGCCCACCGGGGTGGAGAAGACCTACCCGATCCTGCACGTCGGGCCCACGGTGGGCGTGGTGCCATTCGTGGACCCCGGCCACGTGCTGCTCATCCGGCAGTTCCGGCATCTCATCCGCGGCGATTCCTGGGAGCTGCCCGGGGGCGGCGGCCAGCCCGGGGAGACGCCGGAAGCGGCCGCGCAGCGCGAGCTGCAAGAGGAGGGCGGCTTCCGCGCGGGGCGCCTGACCTTCCTTTCCCGCTTCTTCCCCTCCGCCGCCTATCTCGACGAAACCGCCTACTGCTTCATCGGCGAGGAGCTCGTGGCCGACCCCCTCGCCTCCGACGACGACGAGTTCTTCGAGCGGCGCGTGGTCCCGTTCCGGGAGGCGGTGACGATGGCGCTCGACGATCGCATCACCGAGTCCGTCTCCAAGGTCGCCCTCCTCGCCGCGGCCCTCCGCCTCGGCCTCCGCCCCTAACGTCGCGTCACCCGCTGCGTCGGCTCGCGCTCGGTTCATCGACGGGCGGGGCCGGGGGCGGGGGCGCCTCCCGGGAGCACGCTGACTCGCAAGCCCGCACCGGCACTCTGACGAGCCACGAGAAAGGAGCGCCAGCCTCCGGCTACGCGCAGAAGACACGGCTCCCGGGAGGCGCCCCCGCCCCCGGCCCCACCCTCGCGTTGCGACACATACGCGGGAAACTCAAGCACCACTGCACCGGCGCTGCGCGTGATGGCTGCCTATGGATCAGGCTGGGCGTGGCGGGTGGGGCTGGTTGTGTGCGGTGGGGGTGGCAGGCCCTCCCCGGGGGCTGCGAGTCAGCGTGTCCCGGGGAGGGCCTGCCACCCCCGCCGCGCATCCCGCTCTAGACAGGACGTGGTGCGATCGTCGGCCGCGGCGCGCGAAGCTAGCGGCCACCGGGCGAAGCGAGCGAGCGGGCCTGCTCGTAGGCTTCGTCCGCCTCGCGTGGCAGGCCGGTGCGCGCGTAGAGGTCGCCCAGCAGCGCGTGCAGGCTCGGCTGATCCGCGTCGGTGGTGAGCGCGGCCACCACCACGCGGCGCGCGTCGTGGAGGAATCCGCGGCTCGCCAGCACGCCCGCCTGCATCACCGCCCGCGAGCTGGCCGGCACGTCCGGGCCGAGCGCCTGGTCGACGTCCCGGAGATCCCGGCGCAGATCGTCGGCGCGCTGCCGGTCCACGACCTCGAAGCGGACCTCGTCCACCCGGCTCTGCCCCGAGAAGAGCTGCAGCGTGTAGGCGGTCCCGGGGACCAGCGCGGGCGCGTCGCCTGGATACGCGAGCCGGCTCCCCGTCAGGCCCGAGCGCTCCAGCACGATGCCGGAGGGGGCGACCACGCGGAGCGCGTACCGCGCGAACTGGTAGCCCTGCCACTCGAACGTGAGCGCGTCCGACATGACCGGTCCCCCGCGCGGGCTCAGGATCACCGGCGGCCGGCCCATGCTCCTCGTGGACAGCACCGGCCGCGGCGTCTCGCGGGGAGTGCTGCCGAGGAAGCCGAGGCCGCCCTCGAGCAGCAGGAAGGCCTTCTGTAACTTGGTGTCCGCCGGCGGCGCCGTCACCACGAAGGGCGACCGGGCCGCGTCCACCTGCACGCTGCCGCGCCGGCCCGCCAGCACGACCACCGCCGCCGCGTCGTCCGTCGCCCGCAGGCTGTCGCCCACCTTGAGCGCCAGCAGCGGCCCCGCGGGCCGCCAGTCCGGCGTCCCGGGCCCGCGCACCTCGATGCGGCCGCGGCCCGGCTTGATCTCGGTGATCATGGCGCCGACGTCCCGGGTCTGGGCACCCACCGGCGCCGTCGCGGTCAGCATCACGACTACCAGCCAGGCCGTGACTCTCCTCATGCCCACCTCCGGCTCCTAGTAGGTCGCTCGGCCGCCCGAGAGATCGTAGACGGCGCCGGTGCTGAAGGAGCACTCGTCCGAGGCGAGCCACGCCACCAGCGCCGCCACCTCTTCCGGCTTCCCTACCCGCCCCATCGGGATCTTGGAGACCAGCAGATCCACCGTGCTCTGCTCCATCTGCTTGAGCAGCTCGGTGCCGATCACCGCGGGCGCCACCGCGTTCACGAAGATCCCGCGGGTCGCGACCTCCTTGGCGAGCGCCTTGGTCAGCCCGATCACGCCGGCCTTGGCGGTGGAGTAGGGCACGAGCGTGGGATTGCCCTCCTTCCCCGCGATCGACGCGATGTTGACGATGCGGCCCCCGCCCTGTCGCAGCATCACCTTGACCGCGGCCCGGCAGCACAGGAAGACGCTGGTGAGGTCCACGTCGATGACCCGCTGCCAGTCCTCGTCGGAGAGCTCCCAGATCGGAAACGAGCGGCCGGTGATCCCCGCGTTGTTGACCAGCACGTCGAGACGGCCCCAGGCGCCCTCCACGCGGGCGACCGCGCCGTCCACGTCCTTGGCCCGCGTCACGTCCCCGACCAGCGCCAAGGCGCCGCGGCCGACGCCACGCGCCGCCGTCTCCACCCCGTCGGCATCCTGGTCGAGCAGGGCCACCCGCGCGCCGTCGGCGGCCAGGCGGGTCGCGATGGCGAGCCCGATCCCGCGGGCGGCTCCGGTCACGAGGGCGGTCTTGCCGGCAACCGTCATCGCTAGTAGGCCGGCGGCGCGTAGACCGTCAGGAAGAACAGCGGCAGCGGGCCCGGGTTCCGCACGTGGTGGAGCGCGCCCGCCGGGATCAGCACGCACGCGCCGGCGCGGGCCTGGTGCACGGTCCCCTCGACGGTCACGATGGCCTCCCCCTCCACCACGAAGACGACCTGGTCGCCGGCGTGGGTCTCCTCCGGGCCGCCGTCCTGGCCGGGCGCGATGGTCATGACCGCGGTCTGGGTGCGCTCGGTCTCCTGCAGCACCTCGAAGAAGCGCCCGCGGTGTGCGTGGATATCGACCATGGTGGTTATCACGACGCCCTCTTTGTTCTTACGGTCATCGCAAGCGATGACCTCTATAGGGTGGCTCCGCCTCTTTCTGACGCCGGCGGCCCTAGCGTAGTGCTTTCGCGGGGCTCACGCCAGGCCTGGGTGCGGCGGCTCACGCCCCGCATGAGGGCCCAGTAGGCCAACCGCACGGCCAACCCGATGGCAATGATGCACACCGACATCGCGGCGGCCTGGGCGGCGTCGCCCGCGTCGTCCATCAGCAGCACCGCCACCGCGGCCAGCTCGGTGCCGGGGGCCACCAGGAAGACCACCGCGGAGAGCGTCACCATCGCGTTGAGGAAGAAGTACATGCTGATGCCCACGATGGGCGGCAGGGCCATCGGCACCGTCACCCGCCAGAAGGTCCGGTAGAAGGGCACCCCCAGGGAGGCCGAGACGTTCTCGAACTCGGCGTCCATCTGCCGGAGCGCGGTGGTGGCGGTGAGAAAGCCCACCGTGAAGTAGTGGATGACGTTCGAGATGATCAGAATCGCGAGCGTGCCGTAGAGCACGTTGAGCGCGCTGCCCGCCTTGTTGAACGTGAAGATGTACGCGAGCCCCAGCACCATGCCCGGGATGGACACCGGCAGCACCGACAGCAGGTAGAGCGTCCCGCTCCAGCCGGTCCGGCACTTCTCGACGACGTAGGCCCCCACGAAGGTGAGCACGGTGCCGATCAGCGCGGTGAGGGCGGCCACGTAGACGCTGTTCCAGAGCGGCACGTAGCCGCCCACCGTGTCGAAGCGGTAGTGGCGCAGGGTCGGGGTGAAGTTGTAGGGCCAGCGCACCACCAGCGAGTACACCGCGATGGCCAGGTACATGCCGGCGATGGCGGCCGCGATGAGCGCGCAGTAACCGAAGCCGGCCCAGTCGGCGAGCGGGCGGCGCACCGGCACGAGCGGGCGCGAGGACGAGGTGACCAGCGCGTACTGGCGGCGCTGGACCATGCGGTCCACCAGGAAGGCGAGCACCGCCGGGATCAGCAGGACCACCGAGACGGTGGCGCCCATGGTGAAGTTCTGCTGGCCCGAGACCTGGTTGTAGATCTCGGTGGCCATCACCGAGAACTTGCCGCCGATGGCCTTGGGCGCGCCGAAGTCGGTGATGACGAGGGTGAAGACCACGAAGCAGGCGCTCACCAGCCCGAACTTCACGCCGGGCAGGGTCACGGTCAGGAAGGTCTTGAGCGGGGACGCCCCGAGCGTCCGCGCCGCGTCGTAGAGGCGCGCGTCGGTGGCGGAGAGCGCGGCCACCAGGATGAGGAGCGCGTGCGGAAAGCAGTAGAACACCTCGGCCACCACGATGCCCTTGGCTCCGTAGATCCCCACGTTGTAGCCGGTGGCGCGCGTGAAGATGCCGTTGTTGCCGAACACGTAGATGAAGGCCAGCGCCTGCACCAAAGAAGGAGCGAAGAGCGGCAGCATCGCCACGATCCGGAACAGGCCGCGACACCGCATCAGGGTGCGCGTGAGCCCGTAGGCGTAGCCGAAGGCCAGCGCCACCGTGATGACCATGGACACGAGGGAGACGGCGAGGCTGTTCCAGATGGACGCGGCGATCGCGGGGGTGCCGAAGTAGCGCCGGTAGTTGGCCAGCCCCACGAAGCCGCCGTCGGCGCCCAGGAGGCTCCGCCAGATCACGTGCAGCAGAGGGTAGAGCACGAAGAAGTAGAGGACGATCGCGAAGAGGGCGACCAGCGCGTAGCGGATCAGGTCCTCACCGGCCATCCGGTGACGGACGGTTTGGTCCGGGATCTCGGAGGGCAGCCCTTCAGACGACCCCGCGCGCGCCATCGAGCGCTAGCCCGCCGGGAAGACGCGCAGGGCCTCGGCGCGGAGCGAGAGCGCCAGCTCGGACCCCTCGGCGGCGCCCAGGCCGGCGAACGCGGTGGCCGCCACGTCGCATTCGAGCGCGGGGGCGCCGTCGGGGAGGGCCAGGCTCAGGCGGGTGAACGAGCCCAGGAACTGGATGGCGCGGATGCGGGTGACCAGCCGGTTCTCGGCGCCCACGGCGGCGCCGACCGTGATCTCCTCGGGCCGGATCGCCAGGGTGAGCCGGGTGCCCGCGGCGATCGGCTCGGTGGCCCCGTACCGCATCTCCACCGAGCCGAGCCGCGCCCACCCGGTCCGCTCCCCCGCGGTGGCCTCCAGGAAGTTCATCTGGCCGACGAAGCGCGCGACGAACGGCGACCGCGGGCGCATGTACACCTCGACGGGCGCGCCCACCTGCTCCACCACCCCGTGGTTCATCACCACGATGCGGTCGGCCATGGCCAGCGCCTCCTCCTGGTCGTGCGTGACCATGATGGTGGTGACGCCGAGCCGCCGCTGCAGCGCGCGGATCTCGTGGCGGAGCGACTGGCGCACGCGCGCGTCGAGGGCGGAGAGCGGCTCGTCGAGCAGCAGCAGCGCGGGCGACGGGGCCAGGGCCCGGGCCAGCGCGATGCGCTGCTGCTCGCCGCCCGAGAGCTGGGCCGGGTACTTCTGCTTGTGGGCCGCGAGCCCCACCAGGGCCAGGAGCTCGTCGATGCGGCGCTCGATCTGGGCCTTCGCCACGCGCCGGGTCTCGAGCCCGTAGCCCACGTTGCGGGCCACCGTGAGGTTCGGGAAGAGGGCGTAGGACTGGAAGACGATGCCGTAGTTGCGCTGGCTGGGCGGCAGCGCGGAGACGTCGCGCCCGCCCATCGTCACCACCCCCGCGTTCTGCCGCTCGAGCCCCGCGATGATCCGGAGGAGCGTGGTCTTGCCGCAGCCGCTCGGCCCCAGGAAGCAGACGAACTCGCCGGGCGAGATGGACAGCGTGATGCCGCGCAGGGCCACGAACTGACCGAACTTCTTGGCGATGCCCTCGAGCGCCACCGCCGCGGGCCGGGCGGCCTCCGTGCTCACCCCCGGCTCCCCCTCGCGGTCTCTTCCGCCACCACGCGCAGGAGCCCGGCTCCGTAGCGCCCGGCCTTGTGCGGCCCCACCCCGTGCGCCATCTCGAGCTCGGCCAGCGTGCGCGGCCTCAGCGTGGCGATGTCGCGGAGGGTCCGATCGCTGGCCACGATGAAGGGGGCCAGGCCTTCGGCCCGCGCCACCGTGAGCCGGTGACGTCGGAGCGCCTCGAAGAGCGCCAGCGCCGCCGTGTCCAGCTCCGCGGCCTCGCGCGAGGGCCGGCGCCGCCCCGGCTCCCCCGCCCGCTCCGCCGCGGGTCCGGCGGCCACGCGGGGGCCGGCCGGGGGCAGCAGGAGCCGCACCGGCCGCTCGCCCTTCATGACCGCGCGCCCCTCATCGGTCAGGACGACGACGGGACGCTCCCGCCCCGAGAAGCTCACCCATCCCGCCGAGACGCACCGGCGCAACAGGGCCAGGATCCACGCCGCGGGATGCTCCTTGAGGTTGCCGTGCGTCGGCACCCGGGTCAGCCCGGCCCGCTCGAGGCGCTCGTCGGGCTCACCGCGGACCAGCTTGACCACGGTCTGCAGGCCGAAACGGTCGTGGACCCGGGCGACACCCGACAGGGCCTTCCGAACGATCAGGGAGGTGCGCTCGGCATCCTCCGCCTCCTCCGGGGCGGCTTCGAGCGCCCGGCAGACGTCGCACCGCCCGCAGCCCGCGAGCGTCTCCGCGTCGTCGCCGAAGTAGCGGAGAATCGCGTCGTGACGGCAGCTTCCGCCCTCGACCCAGCGAATCAACTCGAGGAACATGCCCCACTTGTGCTCGACCACCGCGGGGTCCGGCGCCGCGCCGTCGGCGCCCCGCTCGAGCAGGGCACGGCGTAGCGGGAGATCGCCGCCGCTGACCAGGAGGAGACCGAGGGCGGGCGCCCCGTCGCGGCCGGCGCGGCCCATCTCCTGGTAGTAGGCCTCGATGGAGCCGGGCGGACCAAGGTGGATCACCGCGCGGACGTCGGGCCGGTCGATACCCATGCCGAAGGCGTTGGTGGCCACCACGACCTCGACCCGCCCCTCCGCGAACCCCCGCTGGGCGACCTCTCGCGTCCGGCCATCGAGCCCGGCGTGGTAGGCGACGGCCCCCCAACCCCGGGCGGCCAGCCGATCGGTCTCCTCCTCGGCCTTCTTGCGGGTTGGCGCGTAGACGATCGCGGTGCGGCCGCCCCGGCCGGGTCCCCCGAGGGCCTCGGCGAGCGCCGCGTCCACCAGCCGCTCGCGCTCACGCCGACCGTCCACCTCGACCGCGCGCAGGGCGAGGTTCGGGCGGGCGAAGCCGCGCACCATCTGGGGCGTGTCCGGGGGGAGACCGAGGCGCGCGAGGATCTCGTCGCGGACGATCGGCGTCGCGGTGGCCGTGCAGGCGAGCACCCGCGCGCGCGGGAAGTCGCCGATCAGCGCGCCGATCCCGAGGTACTCCGGACGGAAGTCGTGGCCCCACTCGCTGATGCAGTGGGCCTCGTCCACTGCGATCAGCGGGACGGTGATCTCGTGGAGCATGGCCCGGAAGCCGGGGAACGCCAGCCGCTCGGGCGCGACGTAGACCAGCCGGAAGGCGCCGGCCGCCAGCCGCGCCATGCGCCGCCTCATCTCGGCGGCGTCGAGGGTGGCGGCCAGATAGGTCGCGGGCACCTCGCGCGCGTCGAGGGCCTGCACCTGATCGGCCATGAGGGCCACCAGCGGGGAGATGACGAGGGTGGTGCCGGGCAGCAGCGTGGCGGGGAGCTGGTAGCTCAGGCTCTTGCCGCCCCCGGTGGGCGCCACCAGCAGGAGCCGGCCGTGGGCGAACAGAGTCTCCACCGCCTCGCGCTGGCCCGGCCGGAAGGCCGTGTAGCCGAACCGCGCGAGAGCGGCGTCGAGATCTCCTATGAGCGCGCGCGGCACGGCACCTTTGTATCCGCTCGGCTCGCCTTCGGCTTCACCTCGCCCTACTTGGCGTAGCGCTTCTGCCACTCGGTCAGGATGCGGTCGCGGTTCTTCGCGGACCAGTCGAAGTCATTGGGGAACACGACCTTGCTGATGTCTTTGGGCAGCCCCTCGGGTACCGGGAACCCGGCTACGCCGACCGCGGCGAAAAACTTCGCGTAGAGCCCCATCGCCTCGTCGGTGATGGCCCAGTCCAGGAATTGCTTGGCCGCCGGGTTCTTGGCGCCCTTCTTGGTCAGCGCGTTGGCCTCCATCTCGTAGCCCGACCCTTCCTTCGGGAGCACCATCTCCACCGGGGCGCCCTTCTTCTTCATCTCGAGCGCGACGTACTCGAACGACACCCCGATGGCCCGCTCGCCCGCCGCCGCGTCCTTGCAGGGCTTGGAGCCGGACTTGGTGTACTCGGCCATGTTCGGGTGGATCGCGTCGAGGTACTTCCAGCCTTCGGTCTCCCCCATCCGCTGCAGAACGGACGCCACCGAGAGATAGCCGGTCCCGGAGGAGGCCGGGTTCGGCATCACCACGTGCCCCTTGTAGACCGGCTTGGCGAGGTCGGCCCACGACGTGGGCGCGGGCAGATTGTGCTTCTTGCCCACCTCGGTGTTGAAGCAGAACGCCGACATGTAGATGTCGATGCCGACCCACGACGGCGGGTTGGCCTTGTCCCGGAAGAGCGGCTGGACCCGCTCGAGGCCCTTCGGCGCGTAGGGCTCGAGCATTCCTGCGTTCTTGAACACGAGCTGGTTGGTGGCGCCGACCCCCCAGATCACGTCCGCCTGCATATTGTCCTTCTCGGCCATGAAGCGGGCCGCGATGTCACCGGTGGACAGCCGCAGCATCTTGACCTCGATATTGGGCAGCGACTTCTCGTAGGCCTTCTTGTACTCGGCGATCTGCTCGTTCTCGATGGCGGTGTAGATGACCACCGTCTGCTTCTGGGCCACCGCCGGCGTGACCGCGGCGAGGGTCAGCAGCGCGGTCGTCACGACCAGGGCGAGGACGCTGCGTGTGGTTGTCAGCATGATGACGCCTCCTTGGAGTAGCGGGTCGAGTGGGACATCGTCACGATTGAAGCCTTACTGAGCCATGAATCCGCCGTCGACGATCATCTCCGCCCCCGTCATGAACGACGACTCGTCGGAGGCGAGGAACAGCGCGGCATTCGCGATGTCGCGAGGCTGGCCGATCCGGCCGAGGGGGATTCCGGTCTTGAACTCCGCCCGCAGCGCGTCGTTGAGGTACGGGGCCTGCAACGGGGTCTCCACGATCCCCGGGTGGATCACGTTCGAGCGGATATTGTCCTTGGCGAACTGGATGGCCAGCGACTTGTTGAGCGAGATCAGCGCGCCCTTGGCCGCGGTGTAGGCGTCCTGGGCCCGCGTGAAGCCGGCCAGCGCCGAGACCGAGCCTATCAGGATGATGGAGCCGCCGCCCGCCGCTTGGAGCTGCGGGATGCCGTACTTGGTCACCCAGAAGACCGACTTGAGGTTGATGGCCATGACCCGGTCCCACTGCTCGCCGTCCGTCTCGAGCACCGACCGGTCGCGGTCCTTCCAGAGCACGCCCGCGTTGTTATAAAGGATGTGGAGCGCCCCGAAGCGGCGCGCCCCGTCCTCGACCATGCGGCGCACCTCGGCCTCGACGGCCACGTCGCCCACCACCGCCAGCGCCTCCCCGCCCGCCTTGCGGACCAGCTCCGCGGTCTCGTTGGCGGCCGCCCCGTTCAGGTCACAAACCACGACACGCGCGCCCTCCTCGGCGAAGAGCAGGGAGGCTTCGCGTCCCATCCCCATCCCCGCGCCGGTGATCAGCGCGACTTTGTTCTTGAGCCTTGCCATGTCCTGTCGTCTCCCCGCCCCCTTACCCTGCCCTCTCCCCCTCCGGGGGCGAGGGTTCCCGGATTCTTCCCTCTCCCCTCTGGGGAGAGGGCCGGGGTGAGGGGCCTAGATTCTTTCGAACAGTCGGATCAGCTCCCAGTCGGTGACGGACTGATCGTACGCCTGTTGCTCGAGCCGCCCGTGCTGGAGGTAGTGCTCCACGACCTTCGGCCCGAACGCCTCGCGCGCGGCCTTCGACCCCTCCAGCTCGCCGAGCGCGTCGCGCAGGGTCTTCGGCACCTGCGCCAGCCTGGTGTCCTCGTAGGCGTTGCCCTCGAACATGGCCGGCGGCGTCAGCTTCTGCTCCACGCCGCGCAGTCCCGCCGCGATGGTGGCCGCGAAGGCCAGGTAGGGGTTGGCGTCGGCGCCCGGGATGCGGTTCTCCACCCGGAAGCCGCCACCCTCGCCGCAGATCCGGAAGCCGCAGGTGCGATTGTCCCAGCCCCACGCGACGCGGGTGGGCGCGAAGGAGCCGGCCTGGTAGCGCTTGTAGGCGTTCACGGTCGGCGCGTAGAAGTACGCGAACTCGCGCGCCACCGCCATCTGGCCGGCCAGCCACTGCTGGAAGAGCGGGGTGCCTTGCCGGGAGCCCTTAGCCGCGAACAGGTTGCGCCGCCCCGCCGCGTCCCACACCGAGGAGTGGAGGTGGAAGGACGAGCCCGCCGCGCCCATGTCGTACTTGGCCATGAAGGTCACCGAGCAGCCCTGCTGCCAGGCGATCTCCTTCACCCCGTGCTTGTAGAGCACGTGCCGGTCGGCCATCTCCAGCGCGTCGGCGTAGCGCAGGTTGATCTCCTCCTGCCCGCGCCCCCACTCGCCCTTGGAGAACTCCACCGGCACCCGCGCCGCTTCCATCCCGTTGCGGATCGCCCGCACGAGCGGCTCCTCCCGGGACGTCTGGAGGATGTGGTAGTCCTCGAGATAGTTCGAGACCGGGGTGAGGCCGTGGTAGCGCTTGGCCCGCGCCTCGTCGAACGACTCCTTGAAGAGATAGAGCTCGAGCTCGGACGCGGTCTTGACCCGGTAGCCGGCCTTGGTCGCGCGCTCGAGCTGGCGCCGCAGCACCCAGCGCGGCGCTTCCTCGATCGGCTCGCCTTCCTCGGTGTAGACGTCGCAGAAGACCAGCGCGGTCTTGGGCAGCCAGGGCAGGAGCCGCCAGGTGGTGAGGTCCGGGACAAGCTTCATGTCCCCGTAGCCCCGCTCCCACGAGGCGAGCTTGAAGCCGGGCAGCGGCTCCATCTCCATGTCCACCGTGAACAGGTAGATGCACGCGTGGACGCCATCGTCCACGACGTGGTCGAGGAAATAGCGGCCGACGACGCGCTTGCCCATCAGGCGGCCGAGGCCGTCGGCGAACACCGTGAGCACGGTGTCCACCAGGCCCTTCTTGATCAGCGCCTCGAGGCCCTTCGCGTCTGCCCGATCTTCAGGCACAGGCGTGTCTCCTGCGAGTGACCGGCGACGTGACGAGGAGGCGGCGGCGCAAAGCGCCGCAATCTTACCCGCAGCAGGTCAGCTCTGGCAATACGACCCGGAACCGATACGGGTGGCCCGTCCGCTTTCGAGCGCCGGCTTTCGCCCGCGCGACCTGATTCTGGGAGGAGGTCCGGAAGGGGGGCGCAGCCCCCCTCCGAGCTAACGTATGGGGACGGGGGGGATCAGGGCGATCAGGAGGATGAGGCAGAAGACGCCGAGGGCGTAGCGGCGGGGTGACAGCGGGGTGAGGTCGTCGAGCGGCGGGGCGTGATGGAAGCCCATGAGCAGGAGGATGAGCGCGCCGAAGACGATCCAGTTGGCCGACTGGAACACCGCGCCGAGCGCGGCGAGGCCGACCAGAGCGGCGATGGACACCTGCCGGTGCCGCGCGCCGACGAGCGCGTACGCGATGCGCCCGCCGTCGAGCTGGCCGATCGGGAACAGGTTGAGCGCGGTGACGAAGAGGCCCACCCAGCCCGCGAGCGCGACCGGGTGGACGAAGACGTCCATCCCCGGCGGGATGGGGCCGAAGACCATCCAGGTGAGCAGGCGCATGAGCAGCGAGTCCCCGAAGGTCATGCCGCTGTGCTCCGGCAGCACCATCCCCACCCGCGACCACTGCAGGCCCAGGAGCAGGGCGGGCACCGCCACCACCAGCCCGGCGAGCGGCCCGGCCACCGCGATGTCGAAGAGGGAGTTCCGGTCCCGGGCGGGCGACCGCATGCGGATCACCGCGCCCAGGGTGCCGAAGAGGAAGATCGGCGGCGGGGCCGGGATGAAGAACGGCAGGCTCACCGACGCCCCGTAGTAGCGGGCCGTGAAGTAGTGGCCGAACTCGTGGGTGCCCAGGATGGCGATCAGGGTGAAGGAGAAGGGCACGCCGTCGAGCAGGCGGAGCGGCTGGAGAAACGGATTGAAGGTCACGAACGGGAAGGAGCCGGTGATCAGGCAGCCCGCGGCGAGCGTGGAGAGCACGGTGAGCACGAAGAGCAGCAGGTTGACGCCCGGGCGCGAGGACTCCCTCACGTCGGCCAGCGGCACCGCGCGGATCCACACCAGGTCGCCCTGGCGGCCGAGGAAGGGCGTGTAGCCGAAGCGCTTCAGGCGCGGCTCGATCAGGGCGAGCGCGCGCGCGGGCTCCACGAGGAGCTGCCCGCCCCAGCCGAACGTCGCCCCCCGCACCTCCTGCCGCTCGACGCGGAAGACGTCCTCGATGTTGCGGCGCAGTAGATCCTCGACGACCGTGTAGCCCTCCGCGGGGGCGCCGTTGGTCCCGTGCGCGGTCGAGAGCGGAAAGGGCCAGAGACGCATGGAGGCAGGTTACCACACGGCCAGGAGCGCGACGGCCCCGCGGGCCGCGGCGAGGCCGGCTTCCAGATAGATGACGCCCACGACGGCCTCCAGCGCGGTGGCGAGCACCGACTCCTTCGCCCGCCCGCCCATCTGCTCCTCGCCGCGCCCGAGGCGCAGATGCGCGCCCAGCTCGAGCGAGCCGGCCCAGCGCGCGAGGTTCTCACCCGAGACCAGCGCGGCCCGCCGCGGGGTCAGCATCCCGACCGGCTCCTCGGGCGCGGCCGCGAGCAGCCGCTCGGCGACGACGAGGGCCAGCACCGCGTCGCCCAGGAGGGCGAGCCGCTCGTTGTCGGGCGCGCCGGGATTCTCGTTCGTGAAAGAGCGGTGGGTGAGGGCTTCCTGCAGCAGCGCGGGATCGCGGAAGGTGTGGCCCAGGCGCGGGCCCAGCACGCCGGCCGGATCCGGCGCGGCGGTCAACGCCGCGGGCGTCCCGTTGACACCGGATGGGCCGCGACCATCGAGCTCCACTTTCCGCGCGGGCTCCGCCCGCGCTCTCTGCCGTTGGGGGAGGTTCGGAAGGGGGCGTAGCCCCCTCCGAGTGTCCTAGGCGCGATACTTCCGGAGGACGATCGTGGCGTTCGTGCCCCCGAAGCCGAACGCGTTGCTGAGCGCGATCTCCACGTCCTGCTTGCGGGCGTGGTTGGATCCGGCGTCTCGTAGTTGATGGTCGGGGGCAGGATCCCGTGATAGATCGCGAACGCGGTGGCGATCGCCTCGATCCCGCCCGCCGCCCCCAGCAGGTGTCCGGTCATGGACTTGGTGGAGGAGACCGCGAGCTTCCGGGCGTGCTCGCCGAAGACGCGCTTGATCGCCATGGTCTCCGACTTGTCGTTGTAGGGCGTGGAGGTCCCGTGGGCGTTGATGTAGCCGACCGCCGACGGCTCGATGCCCGCGTCCGAAACCGCCAGCGCCATGGCCCGCGCGGCGCCGTCCGCCTCGGGGTCGGGCGCGGTCATGTGGTAGGCGTCGCCGGTCATGGCGTAGCCCACCACCTCCGCGTAGATCCGCGCGTCGCGCGCGAGGGCGTGATCCAGCGACTCCAGCACCACGAGGCCGCCGCCCTCCCCGCACACGAAGCCGTCGCGGGTGGCATCGAACGGGCGAGAAGCCCGGCCCGGATCATCGTTTCTGGTCGACATCGCCTTCATCTGGCAAAAGCCCGCGAAGGTCAGGGGGATGATGATGGCCTCGGCCCCGCCCGCGATCATGACGTCGGCGTCGCCGCGCTGGATGATCCGCGTCGCGTCGCCGATCGCGTGATTGCCGGTCGCGCAGGCGGTCACCACCGAGGAGTTCGGCCCCTTGGCCCCGAAGCGCATCGAGAGGAGGCCGGACGCCATGTTCACGATCAGCATCGGGATGAAGAAGGGGGACACCCGGTCCGGCCCCTTCTCGAGCAGGACCTTGTGGCTCTCCAGGAGGGTGGTGATCCCGCCGATGCCGGAGCCCACCATCACGCCGAACCGGTTCTTGTCCACCCGCTCCAGGTTCAGGCCCGAGTCCTCCACCGCCATCACCCCGCAGGCCACCGCGTACTTGAGGAACGGGTCGAACTTGCGGTCGTCCTTCTTGTCGATGTAGCGGAGCGAGTCGAAGCCCTTCAGCTCACCCGCGATCCGGGTGGGCAAAAGACTCGCGTCGAACCGGGTGATGGGCCCGATTCCCGACTTCCCCTCCGTCAGGGCGGTCCAGAACTCCTCGGCGGTATTGCCGATCGGCGTGACCGCCCCCGCCCCGGTGATGACGACTCGACGCGCGTCCACGCGCCTCTCCGTGCGCCCGATCCTATTGGTTCTCTTTGATATAGCTGATGGCGTCCCCGACGGTGGCGATCTTCTCGGCGTCCTCGTCCGGGATCTCGAGATCGAACTCCTCCTCGAAGGCCATCACGAGCTCGACGGTGTCGAGGGAGTCGGCCCCGAGGTCCTCGATGAACTTCGCGGCCGGCAACACCTCGTCCTCTTCCACTCCGAGCTGCTCGACGATGATCTCCTTGACCCGCTCCTCAACCGGCTTCGCCATGCCCTCCCCTCCTGACTGCGATTGGATTAAACGTAGAGTCCGCCGTTGACGTGGATCGTCTGACCGGTGATGTAGCTCGCGCCGTCGCCGGCGAGGAACCGCACCACCTCCGCCACCTCACGGCTCTGCCCGATTCGCTTGAGCGGCACCTGCTGAAGCATCGCCTCGCGGGCCTCCGCGGGGATCGCGGCCGTCATGTCCGTCTCGATGAGCCCGGGCGCCACCGCGTTCACCAGGATGTTCCAGTGCGCGAGCTCCCGCGCCGCCGCCTTGGTGAGCCCGATCACGCCCGCCTTGGCCGCCGAGTAATTCACCTGGCCGGGGTTGCCCATCGCCCCCGCGGTGGAAGCGATGCTGATGATACGCCCGCTCTTCTGCCTCATCATCACCTTGCCCGCCGCGCGGGTCATCAGGAATACCCCGCGCAGGTTCGTGTCGAGCACCTGATCCCAGTCGTCGTCCTTCATCCGGACCAGGAGCTGATCGCGCGTGATTCCGGCGTTGTTGACGACCACGTCGATGCGCCCGAAGCGCTCCCGGGTCGCGTTTATCAAACGGTCTACTTCATCGCGCTGGGTGGCGTCGGCCGGAACCGCCAGCGCCGGCGCGCCCAGGGCCTCCAGCTCTTTCACCGCCACGTCGAGACGCGCCGCGTCGCGGCCAGAGACTACCACGGAGGCGCCGTCCTCTGCCAGCGACCGGGCGATGGCGAGGCCGATGCCCCGGCCACCGCCGGTCACGATCGCGACCTTTCCCGCCAGGGCTTTACCCGAGCTCACGCCGCGCCGCCGCCGACCGCCGCGACCGCCCTGTCCAGGGACGCGGGATCCTCCACCGGGTGGCCGCGCGCGCCGTCGAGCGTGCGCTTCAGCAGCCCGGTCAGCACGCGGCCGGGCCCGACCTCGAGGAAGCCGGTCGCGCCCTCGCGCACGAGGCGCTCCACGCAGTCGGTCCAGCGCACCGGGCTCGCCATCTGCTGGATCAGGAACGGCTTCACCTCGTCGGCGGTCCGGGTGACCCCGCCGTCCACGTTGCGGATTACCGGGACGCGCGGGTCGCTCACCGCGACCCGCTCCAGCTCTGCGGCCAGGCGCTCCGCGGCCGGCTTCATGAGCGCGCAGTGGAAGGGCGCGCTCACCGGCAGCAGCACGCTCTTCCGGCCGCCGCGCGCCGCGGCCGCCTCGACCGCGCGCTCCACCGCCGCGCGGTGTCCCGCGATGACGATCTGGCCTGGCGAGTTGATATTGGCCACCCCCACCACCTCGCCCTGCGCGGCCTCCCCGCACAACTGCTCGGCGGTGGCCAGCTCCACCCCCAGTAGCGCGGCCATCGCGCCGGTGCCCACCGGCACCGCCTCCTGCATGAACTCGCCGCGGCGGCGCACCAGCCGCACCGCCTCCGCGAAGCGCAGCGCGCCCGCGACCACGAGCGCGGAGTACTCGCCCAGGCTGTGGCCGGCCGCGAGGCCGGGGGTCACGCCCCGCTCGGCCAGCGCGGCGGCGGCGGCCACGCTCGTGGTCAGCACCGCGGGCTGGGTGTTGGCGGTCAGGGCCAGGTCGGCGGCCGGCCCCTCGAAGCAGAGCTTCGAGAGCGGGAAGGCGAGCGCGGCGTCCGCCTCGGCCCAGACCGCCGCGGCGGCGCGCGAGCTCTCCGCGAGCGCGCGGCCCATCCCGACCTCCTGCGAGCCCTGGCCGGGGAAGAGGAAGGCGAGGGCGCCGGCTACCATCGCAGCAGCGCCGCGCCCCAGGTGAAGCCGCCGCCGAAGGCGGCCATCAGCACGAGATCGCCGGGCTTGAGCCGGCCGGTCGTCCACGCCTCCTCGAGCGCCACGTAGACCGAGGCGGCGCCGGTATTGCCGTAGCGCTCCACGTTGACCATCACCTTGTCCATCGGCACCTTGAGGCGCTTGACCGCCGCCTCGATGATGCGGAGGTTCGCCTGGTGGGGCACGAAGAGGTCGAGATCATTGGCGGTGAAGCCGTTGTTCTTGAGGATGCGCTCGGCGCAGTCGCCGAACATCCGCACCGCCACCTTGAACACCTCGTTCCCCTTCATCTTGGCGAAGTGCAGGCGCTGGTCCACCGTCTCGTGGGTGGCGGGACGCAGCGAGCCCCCCGCGGGCTGGATCAGCAGATCACCGTAGCGGCCGTCCGAGTAGAGGTCGGTATCGATGATGCCGGCGGCATCGGTGGAGGGCCGGAGCACCGCGGCGCCCGCGGCGTCGGCGAGCAGGATGCAGGTGCCGCGGTCGGTGAAGTCGGTGATGCGCGAGAGGCACTCGGCCCCGATGCAAAGTACAGTCCGGTACTTGCCGGTCTGGACGTACTGAGCGCCGATGGACAGGCTGTAGACCGAGCCCGAGCAGGCCGCGTAGACGTCCACCGAGCCCGCGTTGCGGCAGCCCAGGCGATGCTGGACCAGGTTGGCGGTGGTGGGGAAATTCATGTCCCCCGCGGTGGTGCCCACCACGATGAAGTCGATCTCCTGCGCGGTGACCTGGGCCCGCTCCATCGCCTGCTGGGCGGCCCGGATGGCCAGGTCCGCCGGCCCCTCGCCCTCGTCGACGATGTGGCGCTCCCGGATCCCGGTGCGCTGGACGATCCACTCGTCGGAGGTGGCGACCATCTTCTCGAGCTCCTGGTTGGTCAGGATCCGCTTCGGGGCGAAGGCGCCCACGCCGATGATGCGAGCCCGGTTCATTCCCGGCCTCCCTCCCGTCCCTCGGCGAGGACGGCCTCGGCCTCGAGCGCGGTCTTGATGTGGTGGTTCACGTCGTTGCGAACCCAATCGGCGGCCACGCGCACCGCGTTCTTGATCGCCTTCACCGGGGAGGCGCCGTGGCAGATGATGGCGGCCCCGTTCATGCCGAGCAGGGGGGCGCCGCCCATCTCGGTGTAGTCCACCCGGCGCTTCAGGCGCGCGAAGGCCCGCCGGGCGAGCGCGGCGCCCGCGAGCGAGAGCACGTCGCGCCCCAGCTCCTCGCGGATCATCGCGGTGAGCATCTCGGCCAGGCTCTCGGAGACCTTGAGGCAGACGTTGCCGGTGAAGCCGTCGGTCACCACCACGTCGCAGCGGCCGTTGTAGATGTCGCGCCCCTCGATATTGCCGATGAAGTTGAGCGACGAGCCGCGCAGGTCCTCGAAGGCTTCCTTGGTCAGGTCGGTGCCCTTGCCCTCTTCCTCGCCCACCGAGAGCAGACCCACCCGCGGATTGTCCTTGCCCACGATGTGCCGCGAGTAGACGTGGCCCATGACCGCGAACTGGAAGAGCTGGCGCGGCTTGGGATCCACGTTGGCGCCCGCGTCGATGAGCACGGTGTAGCCGGCCAGGCTCGGCAGGGGCGCCGCGATCGCGGGCCGGTCCACCCCGGGCAGCACGCCCATGACGAACATGCTGATGGCCATGGCCGCGCCGGTATTGCCGGCGGAGACGATGGCCCCGCACTCGCCGTCCTTCACCAGCTCGGCGGCCACGCGCAGCGAGGAGTCGCGCTTGCGGCGGAGCGCCTGCGACGGCGCCTCCGCCATGCCCACCACCTGCGAGGCGTGGCGCACCGTGACCGGCAGGTCCTGGGCCTTGAGTCGCACCAGCTCGCGCTCGATCGCCGCCTTGTCCCCGACCAGCACCGAGGCGAGCCCAAACTCCCGGCACGCCGCCACCGCGCCCTCGACCACGACGGCGGGACCGAAGTCGCCTCCCATGGCGTCCACCGCGATCTTCATGGCGCCGATCTTATGGCACGGCCCGCCTCAGCCGGAAAGAACTATTCTCCTTCGACCGAGATGACTTCCCGTCCCTTGTAGAAACCGCAGTGGGGGCAGATGTGGTGGGGCGGCTTGACCTCGCGGCACTGCGGGCAGAGGGATCGCGTGGGCGCGACCATCTTGTAGTGCGTGCGCCGCTTCCGGCCGCGCGTCTTGGAGTGGCGTCGCTTGGGCAGAGGCATCGGATGGCTCCTGTTCGGGCTATCTCGACCGGCCGGCCCAGTCCTTGAGGGCCGCCCAGCGGGAGTCGGGCGCGGGCGTCTCGCACGCGCAGTCGGTGGCGTTGCGGTTGCCGCCGCAGGCGGGGCAGAGACCCCGGCAGCCTTCCCGGCAGAGCGGCTTCATGGGCAAGGCCAGGGTGGTCTCGGTCTCCAGCAGGGCCGTGAGATCGAGCGTGCCGTGCTGATAGACGTCGGTCTCGAGCTCGCCGGCGCCCAGCTCGCACTCCTCGCCGCGCGTCGCCGGCATGGGCACGAAGCGGGCATCCACGGCCGGGCGGACGGTCACGGTGTAGCCCTCGACGCAGCGCCCGCACGTGAGCGGGACCCGCGCGGAGAGATCGCCCCGGACGAAGACCGTGTCGCCGTCCTTCTCGATGGTCAGCGCCAGATCGTCGAGGGCCCAGGTGTGATCAAGGAACGGCCGCGGGAAGTCCGCGGTCCCTTCGATGCGCAGACCTTCGGGTGGAATGTCGCCTACCTGGATCAGCACGTGAAGAACCTCGTCTAAGCTTCCGTCAAGTAAGGAGTTTTCCTCATAGACGCGTCAGTATAAGCGTGGGGGTACCCCTTGTCAACCCAAAAAGCCCGTAAAGTCGCCACTTGCTTGACGGTCTGAGACTCGACTGCTAGCATTCGGACCGGGAGGACGAGCGCATGGCAAACCTCATGAAAACCGGTGTCCTGCTGGCGGCCCTCACGGTGCTGCTCGTGCTCATCGGCGGGGCGCTCGGCGGCCAAAACGGCATGGTCATGGCCTTCGTGCTAGCCATGGTGATGAACCTGGGCAGCTACTGGTTCTCGGACAAGATCGTCCTGGCGATGTACCGCGCCCAGCCGGTGGATGAGGCGACAGCGCCCGGGCTCTACCGGATCGTCCGCACCCTGGCCACCCGCGCCGGCATGCCGATGCCGCGGGTCTACGTCATCCCGGGCGAGGCCCCGAACGCCTTCGCGACCGGCCGCAACCCGCAGCACGCGGCGATCGCCGTCACAGAAGGCATCTTGCGCATCATGAGTGAGGAAGAGCTGGAAGGGGTCCTGGCCCACGAGCTCTCCCACGTGCAGAACCGCGACACGCTGATCATGGCCATCGCGGCCACCCTGGCCGGGGCGATCACGTACATGGCCCACATGGCCCAGTGGGCGATGATCTTCGGCGGCGGCCGGCGGGACAGCGACGAGAACGACTCGGGCGGCGGGGGCCTCATCGGCGGCCTGCTCATGATCGTGCTGGCGCCCATCGCGGCCATGCTGATCCAGATGGCGGTCTCGCGCTCGCGGGAGTTCCAGGCCGACGCCACCGGAGCCCAGATGGCCGGTCAGCCCTGGGGGCTGGCCAAGGCGCTCGAGAAGCTCGAGGTGGCCTCCAAGGTGGCGCCGATGCAGGCCACCCCGGCGACGGCACACCTCTTCATCGTCAATCCGCTCACCGGTGGCGGCTGGACGACCCTCTTCTCGACGCATCCGCCGATCGCGGAGCGGGTGGCGCGGCTGCGCGCGATGGCCCGATCGCAGGCCCGGTAGGCTGGTCGTCGGATCCAACGGAGTCCTCGTAGCGGGCCGGGGGAGACGGGACACCGTCTCCCCTTTTTCGCGAACATGATCGCGGCGCGGGAGCTTCGGAAGACCTACGGGTCCAATAGCGTCATCGACGGCGTGTCCTTCGAGCTGGGCCCCGGCCAGTGCCTGGCCCTGCTCGGCCCCAACGGCGCCGGCAAGACCACGCTGCTCCGAATACTGGCCACCCTGCTCCGTCCCACTGCCGGCTCGCTCAGCATCGGCGGCGCCGACGCCCTCCGCGAGCCCGAGCGCGCGCGCGCGCTCATCGGCATGGTGGCCCACGGCTCTTACGTCTATGAAGACCTCACCGCTCGGGAGAACCTCCGCTTCTGGGAGACTATGCGGGGCGGCGACACCGCCCCCGGGCGGCTCGCCGCCGCGCTCGCCCAGGTGGAGCTCGACGGCGTGGCGGACGAGCGCGTGCGCACGTTCTCGGCCGGCATGAAGCGGCGGCTCGGGCTGGCCCGCGTGCTCCTGGGCCAGGCCCGGCTGCTCCTGCTCGACGAGCCCTTCACCGGGCTCGACCGGCGCGGGCGAAAGTGGGTCAACGAGTTCCTGCTGGGCTTCAAGGCCGCGGGGGGCGCCGCGGTCCTCGCCACCCACAGCTTCGAGGGCGGGCTCGGCGTGGCCGACCGCGTGGCCATCCTGGGCAGCGGCCGGCTCCTGATGGACCGCCCGGCCGCGGACCTCTCGCCCGAGGAGCTCCACCGCCTGGGCGAGAGCCTCACCGACTCGGCCGAGGGCGGCACGTGACCTACGCCCGGCGCGCGTGGATCATCCTCTGGAAAGACCTGCTCATCGAGCGGCGCGCGAAGGAGCACGCCAACGCGCTCCTCTTCTTCTGCCTGCTGCTGCTCTTCCTCTTCCAGTTCGCGCTGGGTCCGGATCGCGAGCGGCTGGCCGCCGCGGTGCCGGGCTTGCTCTGGCTGGGCTTCATCCTGGCCGGGCTGCTCGGCCTCGGCCGGAGCTTCCTCGGCGAGCGCGACAACGACTGCTGGGAGGGGCTGCGGCTCACCCCCGGCGACAAGTCGGCGATCTACCTCGGCAAGCTCGCGGGCAACTGCGTGCTGATGACCGCCGTCGAGATCATCCTGGTGGTACTCTTCGGCGTATTCTACAACGTCGATCTCTGGACACCGGCGGCGCCGCTGGCGCTGGTCCTGGCGCTCGGCACGATCGGGCTGGCGGCGGTGGGGACGCTCTTTGCGGCCATGACGACGCAGGTGCGCGCCCGCGAGCTGCTCTTCCCGGTGCTGCTGCTCCCCGTGCAGGTGCCCGTGCTCCTGGCCACCGTGAGCGCCACCCAGGCCCTGCTGCTCGGCCAGCCGCTCGCCGACGTGGCGCACTGGCTCAAGCTGCTCGCGGGCGCCGATCTCGTCTACGTCACGATCGGGTTGCTCACCTTCGAGTTCGTGCTGGAAGGCTGAGATGACCCGCGCGCTCGGCTGGCTGGCGGTGCTGGGGCTGGTGGTGGGCCTCGCCGCCGGATTCGGCTACGCGCCCCGCGAGGCCGTCCAGGGCAACGTGCAGCGCATCATGTACCTCCACGTGCCGGCGGTGCTCACCGCCTACCTGGCCTTCGGCCTCGTGCTGGCGGGCAGCATCGGCTTCCTGGCCACGCGGCGGCCCGGCTGGGACCGCCTGGCCGCCGCCGCCGGCGAGATCGGCGTGCTCTTCACCGGCCTCACCATCGTCTCCGGCTCCATCTGGGGCAAGCCGACCTGGGGCACGTGGTGGACCTGGGACGCGCGCCTCACCTCGACCGCGGTGCTCTTCATGGTCTACGTGGGCTACCTCCTGCTGCGCAGCCTGATCGAGGATCCGGACGCGCGGGCGCGCTACGCAGCGGTGGTCGGCATCCTGGGCGCGGTCAATATCCCGATCGTGCACTTCTCGGTGAAGTGGTGGCGGGCGCTGCACCAGCCCTCCACCATCCTGGGACCCGAGCGGTCCCCGATCGATCCCGCCATCGGGCTCGCCCTGTTCGTCAACTGGGTGGCCTTCACCCTGCTGTTCGCCTACTTCCTGTCGCGCCGGATGGAGATCGCCCGGCTCGAGGAGCAGACCTGATGCCGTCCAACTGGGGGTACGTCTTCGCCGCGTACGGCATCGCCGCCGTCGCGCTCCTCACCTACTGGCGCCACCTGGCGCGCCGGACCCGCGCGCTCGCGGCGCGCCGGGCCGCGAAGCCGCGCGCGGCATGAAGCGCCAGGCGAAGTTCCTGGCGGGCGGCCTCGTCATCGTGGCCGCGCTCGCCTATCTCGTCTACGCGGGCGTGACCCAGTCGGTGGTGTACTTCGTCACCCCGAGCGAGCTGGGCGCGACGCCGGTGGCGGGCAAGGCCTATCGCCTCGGCGGCATGGTCCAGCCCGGCACGCTCGCGTGGGACCCCAAGAGCCTCGACCTGCGCTTCACCCTCTCGGACGGCCAGGCCACGGTCCCGGTCCGCCACCGCGGCACGCCGCCCGATCTCTTCGCGGAGGCGCGCGGCGCGGTCGTCGAGGGCACCTGGAGCCGCGACGGCTACTTCCAGGCCACGACCATCATGGCCAAGCACTCGGAGGAGTACAAGGCGCCGCACGACGGGAGCCAGGCGGGCTACAAGGAGCTGCTCAAGACTCTGAGAGGCTCGGAGCCCAAACCATGACTCCGGAACTGGGCTACGCGCTGACCGTGGGCGCGCTCGTGCTGGCCCTGTACGGGGCCGGCGCCGCCGCGATGAGCGGGCTCAAGGGCCGGGCCGATCTCCAGCGCTCCTCCGAGCGCGCGGCCATCGGCGTCTGGCTCCTGATCACCGCCTCCATGCTCCTGCTGGTCTACGCGTTCCTGTCCTTCGACTTCTCGGTTCGCTACGTGGCCAACAACACCAACCGCGGCACGCCCTTCTACTACCGCATCACCGCGCTCTGGGGCGCGCTCGAGGGGTCCATCATTCTCTGGGCGTGGATGCTCTCGCTCTACACCCTGATCATGGTGGGCCGCTACCGCCGCACTCAGCCCCAGCTCTACCCGTGGGCGCTGGCCGTGATGCTCGGCATCGCCGCCTTCTTCCTCCTGGTGATGACGATCCCGGCGCCGCCCTTCGAGCGCCTCTCCCCCATTCCCGCCGACGGCCGCGGCCTCAATCCGCTGCTCGAGGACTCCGGGATGATCACGCACCCGGTGGCGCTCTACCTGGGCTTCACCGGCTTCACGGTGCCCTTCGCCTTCGCGATGGCCGCGCTCATCGTGGGCCGCACCGGGGACGAGTGGCTCACCATCACCCGGCGCTGGACCATCATCGCCTGGTACTTCCTCGCCCTCGGCCTCCTGATCGGCGGCTGGTGGAGCTACCACGTGCTGGGCTGGGGCGGCTACTGGGCGTGGGACCCGGTGGAGAACGCGGCCTTCATGCCGTGGCTCACCGCCACCGCGTTCCTGCACTCGGTGATGATCCAGGAGCGGCGGCGCATGCTGAAGCTCTGGAACCTCACCCTCATCATCCTCACCTTCAGCCTCACTCTCTTCGGGACGTTCCTCACCCGCTCCGGCATCATCGGCTCCGTGCACGCCTTCACCCAGGGCTCGATCGGCATCTTCTTCCTCGTGTTCCTCGCCCTGGTCATGCTCGGCGCCTTCTCGCTGCTCGCCTGGCGGATCGAGCGGCTCCGGGCCCAGAGCGAGCTCGACTCGATCTTCTCCCGCGAGTCCGCCTTCCTCCTGAACAACCTCTTCCTGGTGGCGGCGGCCTTCACCGTGTTCTTCGGCACGGTGTTCCCGCTGCTCTCGGAGGCGGTGAATGGCCAGAAGGTGAGCGTGGGCGCGCCGTTCTTCAACCTGGTGAATATCCCGATCTTCCTGGCCCTCATCTTCCTCATGGGGGTGGGCCCGCTGATCGCCTGGCGCCGCGCCTCCGCCGAGAACCTCCGCCGTAACTTCCTGATGCCGGTGGTGATCGGGGTGGTGGGCGCCGCCCTCTGCCGGGCCTTCGGCGTCGGCAATCTCCTGGTGCTGCTCTGCATGGGCCTCGTGGTGTTCGTGGCCGCCACCATCGCGCTCGACTTCTGGCGCGCCGCCCGTGCCCGCCGGCGGACCGGCGACGGCTGGCTCGAGGCCACCTGGGGGCTCGCGTTGCGCCAGAACCGGCGCTACGGCGGCTTCGTGGTGCACCTGGGCATCCTGGTCATCGCCCTCGGCGTGGCCGGCTCGCAGGCCTGGTCCACCCAGACCGAGGCCACCATCAACCGCGGCGCGACCGTCGAGCTGGCCGGCTACACCATCCGCTTCGACGATCTGCAGCCGGTGGAGGAGTCCAACCACTTCAAAGTCGTCGGCACCTTCTCGGTCTCCGACCGCCGCGGGCCCTACACCGTGCTCACCCCGGCCAAGAAGTTCTACCCGCAGGAGCAGACCCCGATCGCGGCGGTGGACTACCGGCTGGGCTTCGTCGAGGACCTCTACCTCGTCCTGGGCGACTTCGCCCGCGACGGCTCGCATGCCACCGTCAAGGTCCAGATCAACCGGATGGTCTCCTGGCTCTGGATCGGCGGCCTGATCCTGACCCTGGGCGCGGCGCTCGCCATCGTGCCCGAGGGCCGGCGGACCGCGGCGCGGCCGCGTCGGGATCACGCGGTCGTGGCATGAGTGCGCGCTCGCGCGCGCTACGCTGGGCGATCCCGCTCGCGGTCGTGCCGGTGCTGGCGCTGCTGGCCTACGGCTTTCGCACCGACCCGCGCGATATCCCGTCGCCGCTGCTCGGCAAGCCGGCCTCGCCGTTCGCGCTGACCGCCTTCGACGGCAAGCCGGTAAGCCTCGACGCCCTGCGCGGCAAGGTCGTGGTCGTCAACTTCTGGGCGTCGTGGTGCGTGCCGGCCTGCTACGACGAGGCGCCGAGCCTCGAGCGGGCCTGGCAGGCCTACCGGGATCGCGGCGCCGTCCTGATCGGCGTCAACATCCAGGACAAGGAGGAGCCCGCCCGGCGCTTCCTCGCCCAGTTCGGCCATACGTTTCCGAACGCGCCCGACCCCTCGGGCCGCGTCTCGGTGGACTACGGCGTCTACGGCGTCCCGGAGACGTTCTTCATCGATCGCAAGGGGCAGGTGCGCTTCAGGAAGGTCGGCGCCGTCACCGACGAGATCATGAAGCAGCAGGTCGAGAAGCTGCTGGCGGAGCCGGCGTGATCCGCGCGCTGGCCCTGACCCTGCTCCTGATCGCGCCGCTCGCGGCAATATCCCCGCTCGCCGCCGCGCCGGTCAGCGAGGAGACCGTCCACGAGATCGGCGGCCAGCTCCGGTGCGTGGTCTGCCAGAGCCTCTCGGTGGCCGACTCGCCCTCGGAGACCGCGAATCAGATGCGCGGCATCATCCGCGAGCGGCTCGCCGCGGGCGACTCGCCCGAGCAGGTGAAGGCCTACTTCGTGGAGAAGTACGGCCTCTGGATCCTGCTCTCCCCGCCCCGGCAGGGCTTCAACCTGCTGGTCTGGGTGGTGCCGTTCGTAGCCCTCGGGGCGGGCCTGGTGCTGGTGCTCCTGCTGGTGCGGCGCTGGAGCCGCCGGGCCGCCGAGGCGAGCCCCGGCCCCGCGCCGGACGCCGCGATGCGCGCGCGCATCCAGCGTGAGATGGCCGAGCGCGAGCCGTGACCGCGCTCCAGATCACCCTGATCGCCGCGATCGTGGTGCCCGCGCTCGTGATCGTGCTGTGGCCCCTGCTCGGCGGCCGCCCCGGCGCGGCGGCGCCGTCGCCCGGGCGCGCCTCCGACGACCGCCGGCTCGAGCTGGAAGAGGAGAAGGCCGCCCTCTATCGCGCGCTGCGCGAGCTCGAGTTCGACCACGACGCGGGCCATCTCTCCGATCCCGACTTCCAGAGCCTCCGCGAGCGCTACGAGGCCCGCGCGGGGGTGCTGATCACCGAGCTGGATCTCTTACGCGGGGGCCCCGAAATGGCCCCCGCGCTCCCCCAGCCGCGGACAACCGTGCTGCGAGCGGAGCGCGCCTCGTGGACGCGGCACCCGGCCACGTTCGCGGCCGGCGCGGCGGTGCTGGTGATCTTTGGCGTGATCATCGGCGTAAACGCCGGCCGCTTCACCGAGCGCGATGAGACCTTCACGCCGCCCGGCGCCCGCATCCCGGTGCCCGGCCCGCCCCCTTCCCCGGTCGGGCCGCCCACGGTGCGCCTCGAGCCCGGCAAGCCGATCCCGCCCGAGATGCTGGCCGGCATGCTGCAGGCCGCGCGCCAGAGCCTCTTCGAGGGCCGCTACTCCGAGGCGATCGCCGCCTACCAGGCGGTGCTCAAGCGCGACGAGCGCAACGTGGACGCGATGACCCACCTGGGCCTCATCGTCGCGGTCGGCGGTCACGCCGACTCCGCCCTCGAGACCTTCGACAAGGCGCTCCAGATCGACCCGAAGTACGCCCCCGCCTATCTCTATCGCGGCCAGGTGCTCTACGAGCAGAAGCAGGACTACGCGGGCGCGGTGGCCGCCTGGGAGCGGTTCATGGCGCTGGTGCCCAAGGGCGAGGACCGCGATCGCGTCGCCGAGCTGGTAGCGCGCGCCCGGAGCAAGCAGCCAACCCGCTAGCTCCCCGCTCCCCTCGCCCCCGGAGGGGGAGAGGGGAGGGTGAGGGGGCGGGCGGCCTAGAAACCCAACCGCCGCTCGATCTCCGAAATCCGCGCCTGAAGCAGCCCGACGTGCTCCTTGAGCACCGCGAGGTCTCGCTCGAGAATCTCCCGCCGCCCGTTCTCGTCCGTCAGGGCCGCCTCGATCCGTCGCAGCTGTTGCGAGATGGCATAGTACTCCTGCTCCAACCGCGGGTAAATCTCCCCTGGAATGCCTCAAATCGCCTGTCCAGGACGGTGAAGCGCCGATCTATCTGCAGCGTCAAGTCATGGAACTGCCGCTCAATCTGGCCGAACTGCCCGGTCAGAAACTCGACAAGCTCCTGATACTCGCTCGGACTCAAGCTGCCTATCTACCTCTACCGCCCGAACCGTTCAACTGTATTCCAGAAGAAACACCACCAAGTGTCGTGAACTCTAGCCTCCACGTGCCAAAAGAAGGACCTTCGAACGCTTCTAGGTCGAGGGAATCTTGTCGCGCTCAGCGGGACCTGCCCAGAAAAACTAGACCGTTTCGAAGAAATCGCCTCGAGATGAGCGAGCGAATACCCTCAACGACTCTCCTGCCAACTCCTCATCTCCGTCTCCGCCTGCTCCAGCCAGAACTGCATGTCCATCTCGCGGTACAGCGTCGTCGCGATGGTGAGGTGTTCGTGCGCCTGCTCGCGTTGGCCGGTGCGCCGGTAGAGTTTGCCGAGACCAAGATGGCAGTGGGCGATGAGGGGCCGCATGCCGCGCGGCTCGGCGAGCGCCAGCGCCTTCCGGTAGTAGGTCTCTCCGCTCTCGGCATCGAATCGGTCGGGATGGATCGCGATGTCGCCGAGCAGGTGCAGCGCATGGGCTTCGTCGCCCTGGCGAAACGGAGAATATGTGACCGCGCGTTCGCCCAGACTCTGCGCCTCGTCGAGCCGGTCGAGCAACAGAGCGGCACGACCCATCGACTGGTAGGGCATGAGCACGCCGTGCCACGCCGCTTGACACTCGAGGAGCAGCGCGCCCTCCCGCAGCCGGGTCAGCGCCTCGCTCGCCTCGCCGACCTGCGCGAGGACCCAGGCGGAGGCGGCGACCATGGTAGGAAGGTCGGCGACGATGTTCCCCATCCGGAACGCCGCGATCCCGTGCTCGATCACTGAGCGCGCCGTCGCCCAGTCACCCTTCCGGAGGTGAAGCCAGCTCGCGGCGTTGTGGGCCGCACCAACGGTGAACGCATGCTGCGTCGGCCCGGCGAGCCGGAGCAACTCGGCCTCGTACGGGGCCGCCTCGGCGAATCGGCCGAGTTCGGCGAGGCTGTGGACCACCCAGAGGCGACAGTAGACCGGTATCGGTATGGGGCTGTATCCGAAAGGCTCGCGGACCCAGTCGGCGGGCAGCGCCGCGAGGCTATCGGTGGCCAGCTCGACCGTCCGCTCGAAATCGCCCCGGTAGAAATGCGCCTGCGCGAGATAGGTCGGGGCCAGGATGCGGAACCTCAGGTCCCCGAGGCGCCCGGCAATCTCCAGCGCGCGGGTGCCGGCCACCAGCGCCTCGTCCAGCTCGCCGAGCAGCGCGTGGGCGTTGCATAGGGCAAGATAGGCCCGGCCTCGGCGGCGGTCGTCGTTCAACCGCTCGGCGAGGGTTTCTGCCTGGCGCGCGTGCTCCAGCCTCCGCCGAGCCTCACCGAGTTGCACCAGCACCGCCCCCAGCTCGAGGCGGATCTCGAAGCCCTGTTCCAGCGTGGACGGGCTCACCGGCAGCGCCGCCAGAACACCCAACGCCTGATCGAACCAGACCTGGGCTTCCCGCAGTGCCGATCGGGTGGCCGCCTTGAGTCCGGCCTGCCTGAGATAGGGCACCGCCTTCTCCCACACCTCGCCACAGAGCGCGTGATGGGCGAGCCGCTCGATCTGCTCGCCGAGGCGATCACCGTAGAGGCGCTCCATGGTCTCCGCGATCCGGGCGTGGAGGTCACGGCGCCGGGCGTGGAGGAGGCTCCCGTAGGCCACCTCATGGGTGAGCGCGTGCTTGAAGGTGTACTCGAGGTCGGGAAAGAGGCGCGTCTCGTAGAGAAACTCGGCCGCCTGAAGGTGACCCAGCCCGCGACGGAGCGTCTCCTCGTTCTCGTCCGCCACGGCCAGAAGGAGCGCCAGGGGGAAGTCCTTCCCGATGACCGCAGCAATCTCGAGGAGCCGCTTCTCCTCGGGCGGCAGGCGGTCGATGCGCGTGGTCAAGATGGCCTGCACCGTGCCGGGCACGTGGATCGCGGGCAGGTCGCGCGCCAGCTGGTAGTCGCCTCGCGCGCCCGTCAACGCACCCGTCTCGACCAACGCTCGGACACTCTCCTCGAGGAAAAGCGGATTGCCCTCGGTTCGCTGGATCAGGAGTCGCTTGAGCCTGTCCAGGCTGGGGTCGCTCCCGAGGAGCACCTCGAGCAGCACCTCGGCACTCTCCCGTGGCAGCGGGTCGATCCGGAGCTGCGTGTAGTAGGCCTTGCTGCCCCAGCCATGAGCATACTCGGGCCGATAGCTGCCCAGCAGCAGCAGACGGACACCGGGTAGGCTTTCGGCCAGGCTGTCGAGTACCGCCTGCGTCTCGCCGTCGATCCACTGCAGATCCTCGAACACGAGCACCAGCGGCTGCAGCTGGCTCTCACGAAGCAGGAGGCGCTTGAGGGCCTCCAGGGTACGCTGCCGCCGCCCGGTCGCGTCGAGCGCGTGCCATGCCGGGTCGTCCACCGCGACGTCGAGCAGGGTCAGAAACGCAGGCAGGGCAACCTCGAACACCGGGTCCAGGGAGAGGAGCTTGCCGGTGACTTTCTCGCGGATGGCGCGCTGGTCATCGCGGTCGCCGATCCCACAGTAGGTCTTGAGCAGGTCGATCACGGGGAGATAGGGCGTGGTCTTGCCGTAGGGGACGGCGCCCGATTCCAGCACGAGCCAGCCGGCAACGTGCGGCGAGTGGGTGAACTCCCAGAAGAGGCGCGACTTGCCCACCCCAGGATCCCCGACGACCCCCACGAGCTGGCCCTGCCCATTCCCCGCCGCGGCCACGCGGCCCCGTAAGACCTCGACCTCGTCGTGACGCCCCACGAACTTCGTCATCGCGCCCCACAGGCCCAACCCCCGGCGTTCCTGCCCCGTGAAGCGATAGGGCCGGTCCACGCTCTGCGCTCCGACGTCGAGCGGGACGAGCTCGAACCGGCGCTCCAAAAAGGGGACCGCCGCCGCACTCGCCACCGTCTCGTCCGTCCCGATGGCTTGCAGGAGCTGGTCGAGGACCGGCCACTGCGCGCGCTTCGCATCCGCATCGATATCGATCCTGGTCTCCGAGCGTCCGACGAGAACTTGAGCCACGTGGATGCCGATCTTGACCCCCGGGGTCCTGCTCTTATCCTCACGGGCGCGCTCGGCCCTTTTGTGGACGACCATCGCGGCATGGGCGGCGCGCCGTGACGCATCGTCGACCCGATCGACCCCGAACGAGGCCACGATGCCGGTCGGCGTCAGCTCTTCCACGCGGCCGCCGAAGGTCTGCAGCGTGTCGATCACGCCTTCCAGGGCCCGGCTCGGGGGTGACGCCTCATCGCCGCCGTCCGGCTCGACGAGGGCGGCGCAGAGCAGCGTGATCCCGCGACGTTCCCACTGAATCCGGGTGCCAGTGGGCGCGGGGGCCGGGGCTGTCTCGGGCCGACTGGGGCGGCGGGGAGGAGGGCGATGGCTGCGCACGCCGTACTTCTCAAGGCGGGCATACAGCGTGTTGCGCGCAATGCCCAGCCGGGCCGCCGCGTGCGAGATGTTCCCCGCGCTTTGCTCCAGCACCGCCAGGAGATGCTGGCGCATCGCCTCCTCCGGGGTGACGGCACCGGCTCTGGCGCTGGGCGCCGGGGCCCCTGAGTGGGGCCCGTCCGCCGACAGCGGTTGCAGCGTCGCTTCGGTGACCACGGGAGAGTCGGCGAAGAGCGCGGCACGCTCCATCACGTTGGCAAGCTCGCGGATATTGCCGGGCCAGCGATACGCGAGCAAGCGGGCCTGGGCCTGCTCGCTCAGGGTCTTCGGCGGTAGCCCATAGTCGACGCAGGCTCGGGCGAGGAACCGCTCGGCGAGGAGGAGCACGTCGCGCCCCCGTTCCCGCAGGGCGGGCAGGTCGAACGTGATCACGGCCAGCCGGTGATAGAGGTCTTCCCGGAAGCGCCGTGCGCGGCGAGCCGCCTGGAGATCGGTGTTCGTGGCACTGATGAAGCAGACGTCGACCGCCTCCGGCCGGGTGCTGCCGAGGCGACGGACGACACGCTCCTCGATGACGGTGAGGAGCTTGGCCTGGGCCGATTCGGGCAACAGGCCCACCTCGTCGAGGAAGAGCGTGCCCCGGTGCGCGGTTTGAAGGAGTCCACAAAGGGGCCACGCCTCCGGGGCCCCACGCGATGCACGAGCCGGGCGACGAGGCCCTTGCCGGTGCCGGTTTCGCCCTGGATGAGGATCGCGGGGAGCCGCCGGCCCGCCGGCTGGCGCTCCAGCAGGCGGCGAAGCTTCTCCCGGACGACGTTGATGGCCGGGCTCTCTCCGAGTAGTTCAGCCAGCTCTTCCATGGCCGCGGCTAGCCTACGCGCTTGCTCAGGTCACTGCTCAGATTTCCGAACAGTCCGAACAGTGATCAGCTGGTGACTTCCCTAAGGGCGAGCCGCGCCGCGGCCGTTCGCGAGTCGTAAGTCCGCGGCATACCTCGACACGGCCGTCCACGCCACGGCAGCCCGCCAACTGGAACGTTTTGCGCATCCCTTGGGACCAGGGGGGAGGTGGCGGGCGTCGTCGGACGCGATGTCGGCCGTGGCGCTTATGCTGGGTAGCTTCCAACCCGGCACACCCGGCTCCCCTACTTTCATCGAGGCTTTCTACCACTTCAAACTGGGAGGGAGAATGTCATGAAGCGCTCTGTGATCACCAACCAAGCCCTGATCAACCAAAGCAAGCCCGGCAGCGGACAAGAACCAACCAACATGCAAAGAAGAACTTTGATCGGCGGGGCGCTGGTCGCTCTGCTTTCATCCCCTGGGCGGGTGATGGCCAAAGAAACGGCTGAGCCCAACGATTCTTTCGTCGTCCTGTTGAAGGGAGTCTATGAGCCCGTGGTTGACGGTCCCAACCTCGGCCTGTCCGAGGTGAACCTGGGTGATGGTTCGTACTCGATAACAAAGATCTACCCCGTTAACGGAATTCCGGGTAACACGAACGCGAACAAGGCTGTCGGCGACTTTTACGTGCAGTTCAGCGGAGATTTGTGTGCCTACCACGTCCCCGGAGGCTCGTTTGCGATGCGCTTCACAGGTGGCGGTTTCACAGAATTTGAACCGGACGGGCTGGGTGGGACGTACTTGATAGGAACCTTCGAACTAACGATACTCGAGGCGACCGGGATTTATCAATCTTTTGCAGGTGGTCATAACCACATGGTGGACAAACTGCATCAGCTAGCTAACGGCAGCTTCGATGAATACTGCTTCTGCTTTATCAGCCGTACATAAACGACAGTTATCGTGACATCCGCGTGAGAGGCTCCTAGCTGGGGCGCAGAGGAGGGCTCGCGTTCGGGTTCCCTGGCCAGCCCGCCCGCGCCTCTAGCGGCATCCGCTAGGAGGGACAACGGTCGAGTGCACAGAAATACACAAGAATCTGTGCGGCCCGATCGGTGCAATGCACAGAACTCTGTGCTGTCAGGAGGGCCATTATCGTGGCTTGCCCAGCGTCATCGTCTTCGGGTGCGGGCGGCATGCGTAGACGCTGCGCCGCGAGCATCGCAGCCCTCCTGCTGGCGGGCGGAACTCCGGCCGCGTCCGCGTCCGACAGCGCGCTGCGCCTCGTCGATGGCGACGGCGTCGTCCACCTCACCAACGTCCCGGCCGATCCGCACTACCGCGGCCTGCCCGGAGCCTCCGGCACCGGCGCGGAGTGGCTGCGGCTGCCCGCGCGCTCCGGGACGCAGTACGCGGCCGACATCCAGGAGATCTCACGTGAGCTCGGGGTGAGCCCCACGCTGGTCGAGGCCGTGGTGCGGACCGAGTCGGGATTCGACCCGACCGCGGTGTCTCCGAAGGGTGCGCGCGGGCTGATGCAGCTCATGCCTAAGACGGCGGCAGTGCTCGGGGTACCCGACCGCTTCGACCCGCGCGAGAACATCCGAGGCGGGATACGGCACCTGCGGTATCTCCTGGACCGCTACCAGGGCAGCATGCCGCTGGCACTCGCCGCCTACAACGCGGGGGAAGCCGCGGTCGACACCCACCGGGGCATTCCCCCCTACCCCGAGACCCAGCAGTACGTCCGGCGCGTCCTGCGCCATGCGGACCTGCCCGACTCGGGCGCCGGCGCGGCCATCATCTACCGATACTCGGGCCCGGACGACGTCGTGACGTACAGCAATCTGCCGCCGCGGCCACGACCCTGAAACAATAACGATACGCTGTCGACATAGAGTGACGATTGACGACCCGCCGCGGCGGCGACCATAATCCCGCCACCTTGAACAGCCTCTCGCCGCCGCCGCTCCGCCTGGGCGAGATTCTCGTGCAGGCGCGCGTCGTCACCGACGAGCTGCTTCAGGAGGCGCTCGCCCGGGCCGGGGAGGAGCGGCAGCGGCTCGGCGAGGCGCTGGTCGCCATGGGCGCCGCCAGTGCTGACGATGTCCTGAAGGCGGTAGCGGCCCAGCAGGAGCTGCCGTATCTCTCCGCCGAGGAGCTGCCGTCGACCCCGCCCGCACTCAAGGAGCTGTCGCCGAAGTACCTGCGCCAGTACGTGGCCTGCCCGATCGCCGTCGAGGGCACGACGGTCACCGTGGCGACGGCGGATCCGACGAATCCCCTGCTGCTCGACGATCTCGAGCAGACCCTCTCGCTCGCCATCAAGCTCTGCGTCGCGCCCGGGCCGGCCATCCTCGAGGCCATCGAGCGGGCCTACGGGGCCAACACCGCCCTGCAGAAGATCGTGGAGGGGATGGGGTCCGGCGCCGATCGGCACGCCGAGCCAGAGGACGACGTCGATCACCTGCGCGACCTGGCCTTCGAGGCCCCGGTGGTACGGCTCGTCAACCTGCTCATCGAGGAGGCGCTCACCGCCGACGCCTCCGACATCCACATCGAGCCCTTCGAGGACAGCCTGCGCGTGCGCTACCGCATCGACGGGCTGCTCTACGACCAGGAGGCCCCGCCCCGGCGCCTGCAGGCCGCCCTGACCTCCCGCATCAAGATCATGGCCGAGCTGAACATCGCCGAGCGCCGCCTGCCCCAGGACGGGCGGATCCGAGTCACGGGGATGGGCGGGCGCCGCGTGGACATCCGCGTCTCCACCGTGCCCACCATCCACGGCGA
>WNFF01000138.1_pt1 | contig 48488 bp, 37 predicted proteins | sample 5400441 | NCBI WGS metagenome assembly WNFF01 (sample SAMN13153345, study PRJNA577476) | soil metagenome | isolation source: 120 cm saprolite under Douglas fir tree site 2 hole 3 replicate 1 | place: USA:California | collected 2015-04-18 | reverse complement strand
TCAAAGTTCCATGAGTCCAGCTACTCGGTAACTGTGCCAGTCGGTAAAGTCCGTAGCGGAACGAGCGCGCGCAGCCGCTCGTCGCGCAAGAAAAGCCCTCCCCAAACGAGCACGCCGATAACCACAGGAAAGAAGAACCATGGATCCTCGAGGCGCACTTGGGTGGCAGTTGCGCCGCCCAGATAGCCCGTGAGCAGGATCGCACCGAGCATCGAGGTACGCGGAATCCCAAAGAGGACCACACAGATGAGTTCGGCAATCCCAATAGCGAAAACCAGTTTTGTGGGATATCCCAGCCGGGCGGTGGCCTCGACAGCAGGAGCCAGCTTCATCACTTTTAAGCCACTGTCAAAAAGCAGGAACAGTACCACCACGGCGCAAATGATGCGTCCGGCCCACAGCCTTTTCTTCGAGACTGAAGCCGTTTGAGTTGCCGATTGCATGAATTGTTCCTCCCCGTCTTTCAAATAAAATCAACAAAGAACTGAGTTTCCGGAGTGTCCGCGTCCGCGGAACCTCGTTCTATTGACGCGTGGTAAGGTCGCCGCCAGCGTGCGGGAGCAACCGGATTCCGTCGCATAAAACAGGCAAAGAAGCCGACGAACTCGCCCGCATGGATTCTTAGCCGAGAATGAGCCAGAGAGCGCTTTGAACGGTTGGCGACTTCTTGCAAATTCTGTAGCCAGCTTTCATTTCAGAACGAGCCCAGTCACATTGCCGGCCGGATCGGTGAACATGGCCAGCTTAAGGCCACCCGGGACTTCGGTTGGCGCAGGATCGTCTTGTCGCCGAGCTTCTCCACTTTATCCAGCGTTGTCTGCAAGTCGTCGACCTGGGCGTACACCGATACCCGTTTATGCCGTCGCCGCAGCCGGTATCGACTACGCCATACTTCATCGGGTTGTTGCTGTTTATCTTCCACCCAAGCTCGCCGTAGAACTTCTCGAGCTGATTCCCCTGTCCACCCGTGATCTCGAAATGAACGACCGGGACCCCATAAGTAGCCTCTCCCATCTGCTTGCCTTGAGGTCGCACGATCGACACGCCGACTCTGATTGCTCTGTCTAGGGAGGACTATAGATTCATCGAGGGGGGCTGTGTCTTGTATAAAAACGACAACTGCCTCTCTCCCTTAATGATTTTTGCGGGCGTCTGTCCGATGAGGTGCTTGAGTGATCGGGTAAGGTGGGCTTGATCGAAATAGCCAGCTAAGTGGACGGCGTCGACGATGGACACGCCCTCCCTCAGCAGATTCGTTGCATGTCGCGCCCGTTCGATTTGAAGAAAAGTGGCGCAGGTCATACCCGTGGCCCGGAGAAAGTGCCGCTGCGCGGATCGCAAAGACAGCGTCCGTGGTCGACCTTGTAATGCGGCGTCTACAGTCGAATCGCGCGATATGATGCCAGCCTTGGCAAGCCGCTTGACAAACGCTTCCGCATTCTCAAAGTCAGGATATTGCCACAAGGAACCATTCAGCCAGAAAGAGCGACCCGTCGCATCCGGCAAGGTCACATCTCTCTGGTTGCGGAGACTCCCAGGCAGCACCTGTGGCATGAACGTGCCCAGTTTGAAGCGTATGCCGAGCCATTCACCCTCCGCGGGACAGTCGAGAGTGGTTGCCTTCGTCTCTGGTCCGCGTAACGTGAGAAACGTTTTGCCTCTGTATCGCGTCACGGCCATCTCAAAATGACTCGCCGCAACGGAGAGAAACTTTCCGGCACGCTCACTGTGGCAACGCCAGACCCTTTCAACAAAAGGCGAGTCTGAAAGTCTATCCTCGAAGAGGATGAACGTGCTCTTGTTTTCTGTTGTCTGATTTACACCAGGTCCCGCCGTCACTCTAACCCTCCCATTCAGCTTGCCAATTCGCATAGTGTACGGATATGCCGCACCGATTTGCAATTAAGTGCTGCTTATCCGCATGTTGCGACTGGTTCGGGTATGAGTACGTGGCATATAACCGAAGCGCCGTCGAATCAGTAGCCCGGGCTCCGAAATATTTGGCAAAAAGCGGATTCTGTCACTCAGAGTGCAACTCGGAATTGGAGTTACAGAAAGGCAAAAGTTGTCAGCTTAACAGCTAATTCGATCCGCCTGGCGGGTTGCCCATCTTGCCCAAAAGTTCTTGGGGAATATTTCCGTACAGATTGTAGTTTTGCTTCGCACCGGCGATAAGTCCATTTGCGTTTGGCGTTACCATATGTAAATACGCTTACATATTGTACAGAGGCATTTCTGGCTAAAGCTGCTCGATGAAGGCTGGAAGGCTCGATCCATTGTCTGGCTGGTTGGTGTCCGGGCGGGTCGGCAAAACCCGCCTCTGTCAGAGCCTTTCTGACGCTGAATATTTCGACTGCGAACTGCCTCGCTTTCGTCGGCTCATCGTCGATCCCCAATGCTTTCTCGACGATCTGCGTGGCAAGCGGCTCGTACTAGATGAAATCCACCGGCTGCTGAACCCATGGGAATTTTTCTCCGCGGAGGGTTACCGGTATTGGTCCATCCAATATACCTCCGAGACACTAGCACTGCATTCTTAGTAAACACAGGGAAAGATGTTGAAAAGCGTCGCCGATTGAATAAATCTAGTCGTTGACACGGGCTAGAGGGCCGAATAAAATCCCCGAACGATTGGATCATCCAATGATATCGAGTAAACACTCATTGGATTGCCACATTTAAAACCCAAGGAGAAGCGGGGTCATGAAGACCTTCAGCTCCACACTCGTTTATTTCGCAATTTTCGCTGCATTAGTGCTCCCCCCCTATTCCGCAGCACAATCGGAAGGCTCGGTTGCCCGATGGTCCTTTGACGAAAAGGACGGATCTGTGGCACGCGATTCGGTACGGGGCGTAGACGACAAGATCACGGGTCTTTTCAAGCATCTGGATGGCGTCACAGGCGAAGGTCTTCGATTTGACGGCGAAACCACGTCGATTACGCGGGCTGCCGAGAACTCACCGCTAATCACGAATGCCCTTTCCGTGGAGGCGTGGGTTGCGGTCAGCACATATCCGTGGAATTGGGTTCCGCTCATTGATCAGAGTAGGGGTGAAGAGCGGCGTAGGGGTGAAATTGGCTATTCCGTGGGAATCGATGCGTTCGGGCATTTCGGTCTGCAAGTCTCGGTCAACGGCAAATTCCACACTTTGGTCAGCAAGAATCCGTTGCCCCTGAAAAAGTGGAGCCACGTTGCAGCTACATTCGAGAACGATCATGGACTGAAGGTTTACGTGAACGGGCAACTGGCTGGAGAACTGCCTGTGCAGGGCGCCTTCACTGCCGCGAACGGCCAGGATTTGTTGATCGGTCGTATACGTGAAGCAACTCTGCCATTGGAGTGGATTCATCCGAAATTTCCCATCTGGTACTCGTTTGATGGCATCATCGACGAACTGCAACTCTACAACCGCAGCTTGAGCAACACAGAAGTGGTAGCGGACTTTGGCAAAGTTCATCTTCCGGAAGCCGATGCCTTGCCCTGGCCGAAACTTCCTTCGGGCCCCCCCGGGACCGGGCGTTTTGGCGCGTATTATGCCGATCTGAAATTCGATGACATGTGGGATTTGCCGCGCCGCGTTGGACCAGACTCCAATGTTGTCGTTCGCTTCGATCAGTCTCCAACCCGCTTCGTTTTCTGGCAGGGCACTAATTACATTCCGGCGTGGGTGACAGAAAACGGGAAGTGGTATACCGACGAGTTCATGGAGACCGGCGGAAGCCCGGGATGTCCTCTCGGAGAAGATTGTGAACCGATGTCCGACAAGCAGAACCGTTATTCGCACGTGCGCATCATCGAAAGCACCGATGCTCGCGTCGTGATTCACTGGAGGTACGGACTGTGCGAAGTGGAGCAATACATCTGCGCAAATCCGGATGCGTACACTGGCTGGACGGACTGGGCCGATGAGTATTACTCGATCTACCCCGACGGCGTTGCGGTTCGCAAAGGAATCGTCTGGAGTTCGAACTTTAAAAAAGACCGCGAGTTTCAGGAAACTATCATCATCAATGCCCCAGGCACACGTCCGGAAGACAACATCAACCCGGATGCGATTACTCTGGTAAATCTGAAAGGCGAGACCCAGATCTTCTCCTGGGCGAACCCGCCAAAGAAAGGCGACCGGTGGGAGAACGCCAATATCCAGTGGGTCAACTTGAAGTCGACGTGGAAGCCCTTCCAGATTGTGGTTCCCCCCGCCGCCATCCGTCCCTACACCGGAGAAAAAACCTACTCCATGTTTGAATGGTGGAACCACTGGCCGGTACAACAGGTGAAGTCGAGCGGTATCTCGGCCACCGCGCCTGACAAAGCATCGCACACTTCCCTTTCACACATCGAAGGCCAGATTGTTGGCAAGACAGATGACACCATCACCAAAGTGATGATGCATGGGCTCACCAACAAGTCCGCAGCGGAACTGGTGCCGCTGGCGAAATCCTGGCTCTCGGCCCCGAAGGTGGAACTCTCTGGACAGGGATTCCAAAGCGCGGGTTATGACCTAACCCAAAGAGCTTTTGTATTCACGCGAAATGGATCGACGGCTCCCTTCAACTCAGTCTTTCAGGCAAGCAACGATTCACCCCTGTTCCATCCCGCATTGGTCATAAAGAACTGGGGTGATGCGCAACCTCGTCTGAAGGTGGATGGTAAAGAAGTCGCGTGGGGGCCGGACTATCGCTTTGGTCGCGTGTATACGCTCGAAGGCACCAACCTGGTCATCTGGATGAACAAGGAAGCAACCAAGCCGGTCTCGGTAGAGATTGCGAATAGGAAGTAGCGGCGAAAATGAGAATAAATGTCCTGCCGAGGGTAATTCTCGCACTCACGACCACAGTGTTTATAACCGTTTCGGTGGCGGCGCAAAATGACGGCGTAATCGCGTGGTGGAAATTTAACGAAGGAGCCGGAAATACTGCAGAAGACAGTGCCAGCGGGCACGGCGACAGCATCCTGAACCACCATCAATGGGCGCAAGGTGTTTCTGGAACGGGCCTTAAGTTTGACGGCTTTACCACTGTCATTGAGCGCGCGCCAGAAGATGCTCCCCAACTTGGCCCGCAGTTTAGCATTGAAGCCTGGATTGCGGTCCAATCCTATCCGTGGAATTGGGTGGCGATCATTGATCAAGAAAAGGATCGCCACAGCGGCTACTACTTCGGAATTGACGCTGAAGGACGCCTCGGCCTGCAACTCTCCGTGTGGAACACGTGGGAAATCTGCGTTTCTCAAACCCGGTTACCGCTCATGCAGTGGACACATGTTGTGGGTACGTACGATCCTCGGAGCGGCATCAGTCTATACATCGATGGCAAACTTGCGGGAAGACTTCCGGTGACGGGACGCATGGATCCGGCCAAGAAAATCGGACTAAGAATCGGTAGAAACGTTCAAGACCTGCCTCCGACTGCGCTGGTCCGCCAGTCTGCATCCCTTCCCGCCTATTACTCACTGGATGGCATCCTGGACGAACTTAAAATCTATAACCGCACCCTTGCCGCGGAGGAAATTGCTCGCACTTACGACGCAACCAAACCGTCGATCGCGCCAGACCTGTCTGCCCGCCATTGGCCATCGATTCCAAATACAGGCCATTTTGGTGCCGCCTACACTGGGCTGAAGTTGTATCCGGAGTGGGATGCACTCTGGCGCTCAGGACCGTATTCCGATGTCGTGGTCAGTTTTGCCGATGCGCCGTTTCATTATGTATTCTGGCGCGGCGCCAACTTCGGCGCCAGCGTGGTCACCGAAAACGGAATTTGGGTCGGCGACCAAAGCTTCGAAGCTGGTACCAAGGTGGGAACGGCCGAACACATGAATGACAAGCACAACATGCATTCGCACATCAGTATCGTCGAGAATACGGACGCCAGAGTCGTATTGCATTGGCGGTACGGTCTTGTTGACGTGATGGGAAACTTCTCCCACGTCGACCCCGCCACGGGCTGGGGTGATTGGGCAGACGAATTTTTCTATATCTATCCGGATGGGGTGGCAGTCCGTTATGGGACCATCCATGGCACAGACACGCATTACAGTTTTACCGAGCCAACAATTTTGCTGGAGCCAGGGAAGAAGCCTGAGGATTACATCTCGCTGCAAGCCGCGACTGTCGCAAACAGTAAAGGAGAAGCGCACACCTACTCCTGGGATCCATTCTCTCCCCCGTTTCCCTTCCCCGACCAGCCCGCCGACGCCAACATCGCAGTGATGAACCTGAAATCCGAATATAAGCCTTTTTATATCTATCAACCCGGCACGACGCTGGGGCCTTATGGTTGGCCTCCAGAATTGCGGCCGGAGTATTCTCACTTTCCTGTGTGGGACCATTGGCCCGTGAACCAAGTACCGACGGATGGGCGCTACGCTCTGTTTCCGGATCATTTTGCTAGTGCGGCGGTCATGTCACCTGATCCCAAAGTCTGGGTCCAAGGCCCCGGGCCCAGCAAAAGCGCCTGTTTCTTGTTCGGCCTGACAAACCAATCAGCGACGGACCTTGCTGTACTCGACCGATCCTGGTTGCAGCCGGGTGCCGTGACGATCACTTCCGGAGACTTCACTGCAAAATTCGATCGGTCACAAAGAGCATACGTTCTGGTGCGCAACCCTACTGGCGCAACGAACCCAAAGCAGAAGTTGGCTCTAACCTTGGAAGCAAGCGACCAATCGCCTGCGGAGAACCCCGCCTTTGTGATCAAAGATTGGGGCGACTTTCCTGCCACCGTCAAGATAGGAGGAAAGAACCTTCCTCCAGACGGTCTGCGAACTGGACTGGTCCACAGGTTGGAGGGGACGGATCTGGTGATTTGGGTACGAACGCAGTCCACACGACCGATGCGCCTGATGATATCGAGGTAGGCGGCACTCTGTGCTAGCCGGCTTCGGAGGACTTCGCTAGAAGCGCCTGGGCGTCCACGATGTGCTCTTGCATGGCGCTTCTTGCTGCTTGCGCATTTCGGTCTCGAATGGCTGCATAGATCTTCTTGTGGAATGACAACGGACGATCGACCGTGACTCTTCGCGACAGGTGGCCCATGCTGGTCAGCACACTGCGGTGAATTACCTTGAACAGCAGATGACAAATACGATTGCCGCTGGCCCGGAACACACATTCATGGAAAGCGACATCCGCTTCCAGCCTGGCTTGGTTGGTGCGGCTCCGCTCCATAGCCATGATGGCTTGGCGAAGTCCGGCAAGATCTTCGACCGTCGCCCGGTCCGCGGCGCGGGCCGCCAGCTCCGGTTCCACGATCAAGCGCGTTTCAAACAGCTCGTGATGGGAAAGGTCATCGAGCAAAATGAGAAAATCCAGCGGCTCCTTGAGGATGGTTTCTGCGCTGGCGCTTAGGTATGTGCCATCGCCCACTCGCTGGGTCAGCACCCCCATGATCTCCAATACCTTCAAAGCCTGTCGCAGCGATGCTCGGTTCACTCCGAATTCTTTTGCGAGTTCCCTCTCTGGAGGGAATTTTGATCCCGGAGCAATCGTGCCGCGGGAGATGAGTTGTTTGAATTTAGCGATGAGCATGGCGGTAACCCTGGTATCGGCTACGGGGCGGCGGCTCACTGACGAAGGGCTAGACATAGGTACAGCCAATTATAACGGCCTTCCCTGCCGTCCTGGAAGTACTTGCCCGGAAATTACGGGAGTGCGAGGCTTACCAAGCCGACAGCTATTGGTTCAACAATCGATGCGCCTCTTGATGCTGGGTGCGGCTCGTTTGCCATATTGTTCTTTGCTATGATAAACACTGGCTAAGAGCACGATATATACATTGTTTTCTTGACTCCCGTCGCAAGACTCCCTATAATCCGCAACGTTATATGGCTGGACCAATCATTCGATCGATCATCGCCTCCGTGGCTAGCCTAAGAAGGTGCTTATGAGACAGATCGTGCTTCGGGGACCGGGAGAGTTTATGGCCAGAGAGGCATCCGTACCGGTACTCTCCCCGGGGGAGGCGATCGTCCGTATTCGCAAGGTCGGGGTCTGTGGCAGCGATTTTCACGCATTTGCCGGACGGCATCCTGTTTACACCTATCCACGGGTTCTGGGGCATGAGCTTGCAGGAGAGGTGGTCGAGGTTGAAGTGAATGATTTTGGCATCTGTGTCGGCGATCGCTGCGCCATTGAACCCTATATTAGTTGCGGCAAGTGTAAACCCTGTAAAGCAGGCCGCACCAATTGCTGTGAACAACTTCGCGTGATCGGAATCCATGTGGACGGCGGCATGCAGGGGCTTCTTTCAGTTCCTCTGTCACTTCTGCATAAGTCGGAACAGCTCTCGCTCGACGAGCTTGCTCTTATAGAGACTCTCGGAATTGGCGCGCACGCAGTAAGCCGGAGCCGCATCACCAGGGGGCAATCTGCGATGGTCATCGGAGCCGGACCGATAGGGCTGGCAGTGGCCGAATTCGCCAAGGCGACCGGCGCAGAAGTTCGTATTGTAGAAAGGAGTCACTGGCGCAAGAACTTTGCGATCAGCCTGGGAATGAAGGCACTTGCGGAATTCGACGGAAATCTGGCAGATGTTGTTTTCGATGCCACGGGGAGTGCCGAGTCGATGTCAGAAAGCCTGTCTTATGTGGCTCCGACCGGGCGCCTGGTTTTTGTTGGACTCACCAAGGACCCGGTGACGCTGGACGATTCGCTGTTGCACAGGCGTGAGGTGACAATTTTCGCCAGCCGCAACAGTTACGGGCAATTCCCCCGGATTATCCGTATGCTCGAAGAACGCCAGATCTATATGCGCCCCTGGATCACAGACCGGATGGAGCTCGCGCAAGTGCCGACAGAATTTAAGGAGCTTCCGAGCCGTCCGACACTGATTAAGGCAATCGTGGATGTAGAGGAAGCAGAGGGCTAGACCTCCAGACCGGTGCGTCCGAAATGTCGAGTCACATTCGAATCCCTACCCTCGATCTTGGCATCATCATCACGTATATCGTGGCAATTCTTGCCATTGGCATCCTCTCCACCCGTAGGGTAAAGGTCACCGGACAAGTATTCTTCCTGGCAGGACGTTCTTTGCCCTGGGGAATCGTCGGTGCAGCGCTTTTTGCTTCCAATATTTCCACCATCCATCTGGTCGGACTTACCGCTTCTGGCTATAACGAAGGTTTGGTGTGGGGAAATTTTGAGTGGATGGCGTCGTTCACGCTGATTTTACTCTCGCTTGTGTTCGCTCCATTCTATTTCCGCAGCAAAGTGTCCACGTTGCCCGAATTTTTGGAAAGGCGCTATAGTCCCGCTTCGCGTTCACTCCTGGCCTTTATGGGCATTACCGCTGCACTCTTCATTCACATTGGCATGAGCATTTATGCCGGTGCCGCAGTGTTCGAACAATTCTTCGGAGTGAGTGTGGTCACGTCGATCTTGATCGTCGCCGTCGTAGTTTCCATTTACACGGTGCTTGGCGGCCTGCGAGCTGTGGTAGTGACGGAAACGGTTAACACCGGATTTCTGTTGCTGGGCGCGATCATTATCACGGTGTATGCCCTCCTGGCCTTGCCTGCGCACGGCATCCACTCCATCGTAGGCTTTCGGGCCGCCGTGAAACCCGCTCAGCTCAGCATGCTGCAGACGCATAGTCCGGTGGGATTGAACTGGTATGCGGTGTTTCTGGGTTATCCCATCTTAGGCGTGTGGTATTGGTGCACCGATCAAACCATCGTGCAGCGCGTGCTCGGCGCCCGCACCGAGCGTGATGCACAGCTTGGACCACTTCTCGCCGGTTTTTTAAAGATTCTTCCGGTTTTCTTTTTAGTATTACCGGGGGTGATCGCCTATGTCCTATTCCACGACATGATTGGTTCAGCCAGCAATCAAACTTTGCCGATCCTCATCAATGAATTGGTGCCTACTGGATTGAAAGGTTTGATCTCGGCCGCCGTCCTGGCTGCGCTGCTGAGCGCAGTCTCAGCGGCTTTGAATAGTTCCGGAACATTGGTCGCTGTGGATATCGTAAAGCGGATTCGGCCCGAGATCAGCGATCGTGGATTGGTGCAAATTGGCCGCATCAGTTCCACTGTGGTCATGATTCTGGCGGTCCTGTGGTCCACGCAAGGTGGCCGCTACTCCAGCATCTTTGAAGCCATTAACGTTATCGCCGCCGACCTGGCGCCCCCGATTACCACCGTTTTCCTGTTCGGTGTATTTTGGCGGCGTGGAACCAAAGAAGCGTCAATCGTTACCCTGATCACCGGCTTTTTGATTGGGGCGGCATCTTTTGTGCTCGATCTACCGGTGTTCGGTACCGAAAAGATTGTCACTCATCGCTGGGGAATTTCCTTCATGATGCAGGCCTGGTGGGTATTCTGCATCTGCAGCGCTATATTCGTGGTGATCAGTCTGCTGACGCCGCCTCCTGCTGCAGATAAGCTCGAGGGCCTCACCTGGAACAATCCTCTTGCTGTCATCTTCGGCAAAGAAGTTGAGGGCTTCTTCGATCCGAGAATCATCGCGGGCTTGCTGCTGGCCACAATGGCCGTTCTTTACTACGTGTTTCGCTAAGTGGGAGACGCTCCGGTGGAATATCGCGTGCTCGGCAAGACGGGTTTAAGAGTATCAGCGTTAGGGTTTGGCGCGTCTTCACTTGGCGGTGGCGTATTTGGCGCAGTCAAACAATCCGAAGCCATCCGCACAGTACACGTGGCACTCGATCTGGGCATCAACATCATCGATGTGTCGCCATTCTACGGATACACGCGAGCGGAAACCGTGCTGGGCAAGGCTCTAAAGGGCATTCCGCGGGACTGCTATTATCTGGCGACCAAAGTGGGACGTTACGGCGATGCGGAATTTGACTTTTCTGCGAAGCGGGCCACAGCCAGCGTCGAGGAAAGCCTCGCCCGAATCGGCGTCGAATATGTGGACATCATCCAGTCGCACGATAACGAATACGGCGATCTGAACCAGGTGGTGAATGAAACCATTCCCACCTTGCGAAAACTTCAACAACAAGGTAAAGCTCGATTCGTTGGTGTCACGGGTTACCCGCTGAAGATTTTCAGCTACATTCTCGAGCGCACGGATGTGGATACCATCCTCTCTTACAATCATTACTCTCTGAACGACGCTACCCTGACCGGACTTCTACCTTTTCTCGAAGGCAAGCATGTCGGAGTCATCAGCGCGTCTCCAGTATCGCAGGGTTTGCTCACCGACCAGGGAACACCTGCCTGGCATCCCGCGCCTGACAAAGTAAAACAAGTGTGCGCTCAAGCAGCCGTGTATTGTCGCCAGCAAGGCTCAGACATCTCCAAGCTTGCCATGCAATTTGCTTTGGCAAATCCGAAGATCGCGACCACCCTGGTGGGTACGGCCAGTTCAACTATCATTGCCAAGGACGCCCAGTGGATCGATGAGCCAATGGATTGGCAATTGCTAACCAAGGTGCGGGAGATGCTTCGTCCGATCCAGAACCAGACGTGGATTGTCGGTAAGCCAGAAAACAACTAGCCTGCCCATGCTGGACGAATCCATCGACGCTCACCACCACCTTTGGAAGTATTCCCAGGAACAATATCCCTGGATGCTCGCGGGGATGGAAAATATCCGACGAGATTTTCTCATTCCCGAACTACACTCGGTCACACGAGAGGCCGGCGTCACTGGTACGGTCGCGGTTCAGGCCCGCCAAACAATCGGAGAGACCGAGTGGCTCCTGGGTTTGGCCAGGGATAACGAGCTCATTCGTGGAGTCGTTGGTTGGGTTCCCTTGATTGATGCAGACGTCGCGAAGCATTTGGAGAGGTTTTCAGGTAATCGCAAATTGAAAGGGATCCGACATGTTCTCCACGATGAGTCCGATGATTTCTATATGCTCCGCGACGATTTCAACCGCGGAATCTCATTACTCAATGACTTTGGTCTGCGCTACGACATTCTGATTTTCGAGCGCCATCTCCTCCAAACAATTCAGTTCGTCGATCGCCATCCGAAGCAATTGTTCATCGTTGATCACATCGCAAAACCTCGGGTCAAAGATCGCGTTCGTTCGTCTTGGGAAGCCGAGATCGCCGAGTTGGCTCGACGCGACAATGTTTACTGCAAGCTCTCTGGAATGGCGACCGAGGCAGACTGGAAGGGATGGACGGAAAGCGATTTGCGGCCTTACTTCGACACTGTATTAGCAGCCTTTGGACCGGATCGGCTGATGTTTGGCTCCGACTGGCCGGTGATTCTGGTCGCGTGTAGCTACAAATGCTGGGCCGACACGGTCCGGTCATGGATTGCTGAATTATCGCCAGCCGAACAACTTTCTATTATGGGCGGTACGGCGAAAATGGCCTATTCGCTATGATCTCGCGGCGAGATTGCTTCGGCGGCCTCCTCCTAGCAGGTGAGGGAAGTTGAAGAGATTGAACAACAAAGATTCGGAGAGCGCGTTAGCGGCCAATCTTGTGGGTTGGATCAGAAATGCAAACGGACAGTAAGGCTAGTATCGGACGTCGCGGCTTTCTCCAGCGCCTATTTGCAACCACACTTGTTGGCTTACCCAACCTTTTTCCGGCCCTAAAAGCTACCTGCATGCCGGCCGTCCAAGAATATTCAAGCAGGCCTGGCGCTACTGAACCACTCAAAGTCACACCCGCGTTGGGCGAGCGAGAAACATTTCTGCTTCCATACGCTGTCTTCCGGGAATTGCAACTCGGGAGTGTGCGCCCGGAGGGCTGGCTTCGCGAAGAGCTGGTAAAGCAAGCCAATGGTTTCACCGGCCACCAGCCCGATTTTTGTTTTCCATTTAATCGCCACTATTGGGCTGGTAATGAACGCGGCCAGGATCAGGAGTCTCGCAACGGGGGGATTTTTTGGTATCCGTGGGAGCAGATGGGGTATTGGACGGATGGGGCATACCGCTGCGCGAAGCTGATTGATGATGCCCGTCTGCGTGAACGAGCGATGGAGCCCATCCGGTACACGGTTGAGCATCCGATTGATGGCTGGTTTCTTGGGCCGAGAAGGCTGCTTGTTCTTCCCGCCAATCCTACGGATGAAGATCCTGGCCGGTGGCCGCAGGCAGTCTTTTTCCGCGCGCTCGCAGGTGCAGCAGAGGGGGAAAACACGCCTGACATTCTGACCTCAATGTCCCGTCACTATCTCAACGACACCAAATGTGACTATCAGCACGGACCGTACGGTCCTCGCGACCGGGTAAATATCGAATCTCTGCTCTGGTGCTACGGCCATACCGGTGATCAACGAATCCTTGATATGGCGAAGAAGATATGGTCCAGAGTGCCTGTCAACGACCTGGAACAACTGACCGCCGACCGGCCTTCTGATATGCACGGTGTCACTTTTGCCGAAATTTCCAAGCTCGCCGCCCTGCTGTACATGTATACGGGAGACACGAAACAAAGAGACGTCTCTGTCGCAGCGATGCAGCGTGTCTTCAAATATCACATGCTTTCCGACGGAACCCCGTCCACCACCGAGAAGCTACGGGGAACCTCGGCAGTGGATGGACACGAAACCTGCGACATCGTCGAGTTCAACATCTCGTGGAGCTATTTAGTGATGGCAACGGGATCGGGCACTTATGGCGACCACATTGAACGCGCATTATTCAATGCAGGCATGGGCGCTGTCCGCAAGGATTGGTCCGGGTTCCAATATATTTCCTGCCCAAATCAAGTTCATATCGCTCGTAATTCCTGCCAGCCTACCCACGTAGGGACGGCCGCTGCGCTCTATGGCCCGAATAGTGACCATCGCCCCGAGTATCCATTCATCACAGCCTGCTGCGCGGGGAATGTGGCTCGTATGCTACCGACTTACGTTCAGCGGATGTGGATGAGCGCACCCAGCCAGGGACTCGCGGCCGTCTTATATGGACCAAGCCGGGTCACTGCAGTCGTCGGGAAAGAGGGGCGCGCGGTTGAGATCGTTGAGGAAACGTCCTACCCGTTCGAGGAGCGAATTACATTCCGGGTTCGCGCCGAACAGTCCGTCAAGTTTCCTCTGTACTTGCGCGTACCGGCGTGGTGCGACAGCCCGGCACTGAAAGCAAACGGAAAACTGCAAGCCATTCCGCGCATTGAGGACGGATTCGTCGTACTTGATCGAACCCATCGCGACGGTGACCTCATCGAACTTAACCTTCCTATGAAAACCGCGGTAGGCCATTCATCAGACGGCGGCACTTTCTTGGAACGGGGACCTTTGGTTTATTCCCTCCAGCCCAAGGAAATTTGGACATCTATCGCGATGCCCGAGTTCGAAATCACTTCTCCAGCATTTCCTATGTGGGCCGCAACCGCTGGATCTGCTTGGAATTTTGCTCCTTCCATAAATGAAGGGGCAGAGCTTAGTAGTCAGATAAAAGTACACCAGACTCAGTTGACCGTAGACCCCTGGAGCAATCCTCCGATTTCCATGACGGTGCGTGCCCGGCGCGTCTCTGGATGGGATCTGGTTCGTCCGAAAGGGGATAATGCAAGCTGGTTTAAGACGCCGCCTTTACCTCCAGCAGACTCTCCGCTTGGATCTGAGCAATCGATCACACTAGTTCCGCTCGGCAGTACCCATCTGCGCCTGACCGCGTTCCCTACCAATAAAGCTCAACCGCCCAAAGCTTGATGAGAGCGGGTCAGTCATGAAGAACAATTTGGAAGATGTAGGCGTACTTGCCCGGCGCCTGTGGTGGAAGGTCGATGCGCAGACCAGCGGCTTGCTGTTGAAACTGCAGTTTGGAGCTTGAGCCAAGCAACCCGACCGACTCAATCTTCTTGCCAGCACCCAGGGCATCAGTTCCGAGGGAATGGATCAGGGTTTTGCTCCCGGACGGCCAGGCCATCTCGATGGCATAAACCACATTTTCTTTGGCCGTAAAGCGGAAGTCTTCGGCGGTGTAGGGCTGACTTTTGGTGTCGCGCACCGGCCCTTCCGCCACTTTGGTTGGACCTTCGCCAAAAACCTTCCAGGGGCGCGTACCGTAGATCGCCTCGCCGTTAACCCCCAGCCATGCCCCGACATCCCGCAGAATCTGCTGGACTTCTTCTGGGATTGTGCCATCAGCGCGCGGACCAACGTTCAGCAATAGATTCCCATTCTTGCTGACAATGTCAACTAGCTCGCGGACGACGAAGTCGGGTGTTTTGAAAACATCATCCTTAATGTAGCCCCATGATTTGTTGCTGATTGAGGTGTCGGTCCGCCAATAATCAGGGCGAATGCCGGCAACCACACCGCGCTCGACATCGTAAACGGCGGATTTGGGATGCATGGCGTCGAGCTTGTAGTTGATGACACCCAACGATCCCCGACTGGAAGTTTCGTTGTAGAAGAAGGCAGCAAAGCGAGCGAGGTAAGAACGTACTTCCGGATGGCCAATCCAGAAGTCGAAATAGAAGAGCTCAGGGTGATATTTCTCGACGATCTCAGCATCTCTGGCCAGCCAGTCGCTCGCAAATTCAGGGCTCACATAGGTCCAGTCTTCGAGAAAATTGTCGGCCTCTTCATCCAGGGCAAACTGCAGATGAGATGGACCATAGAAGCCCGCCAGCCTAGGATCGTTAAGGTCAGACTCAATTCTGCGACCGGCGCCCATAAACCAGTCATGCTCGATCCGGTGCGAGGAAGCTCCCACATGTAGTCCCTCCGCACGAACTGCTATAGCCAGGTCTCCGGCTAGATCGCGATGCGGCCCCATCTTTGCAGCTGTCCAGTCGGAAAGATCGCTGTTGTACATGGCAAAGCCGTCGTGATGCTCAAACACAGGCACCACATACTTCGCACCGGCCTGTTTGAACAGGCGCGCCCATGCCGCCGGATCGTAGTGCTCGGCTTGGAACATGGGAATGAAGTCTTTGTAGCCGAACTTGTTGAGCGGCCCGTAGGTCTCAAGATGATGCTTGTAGATTTTAGAGCCCTCGGTGTACATCGCCCGAGGGTACTGTTCGCTGCCAAATGCGGGCACAGCGTAAAGGCCCCAGTGGATGAAAATGCCAAACTTCGCGTCTTTGTACCAATCGGGAACCTGATAGGTAGCCAGTGACTGCCACTCAGGGCGAAAGGGGCCATCGCTTGCCTGATGATCGACTCGCTTGAGGATTTGTGCCCGCTGCCCATCGTAGGCCGCACTGGCTTTCTGCCAAATGCGGTCGATCGTCAATGGATCCACAGTCGGGGTGGGAGCATCTGCCCCAGCTGAAACCTGACAAAACAGTGGGGCATAAAGCCCTAAGACGAGCGTGGCAACCACTAGCCGGATAGGGCCCCTGAATCTTCCTGACGGCATGGAACTCCTCTAGTCTGACAGTGTCAAATCGGCTCACTGAACCACCGTCATCCGAAAGAAACACGCCTGAATCGTCAGGGTCGCAGGCCACTTCTTCCAAGGATTAAAAATAAAACTTGAGAGCCAACTGTAGTTGCCGCTCGGTGTTCGCGGTGGATGAGACCTGGCCGAAATTCGGATCGGTGATGTTGTTGTCCGGTATTGCAAACACAGGAGTGTTGGTTATGTTGAATGCTTCCAGACGGAACTGGAGCCTTTTCGATTCACTGATGGGGAAGTCACGGAAAAGTGATAGATCCAGATTCTTGTTCCAATCCGACCGCAGGCTATTGCGCCCCATGTCCCCGAATGTGAAGGCGGCGGGAAGAGCAAAGGCGGCTACGTTGATTGGGTTCAGCTTCGTGGTTCCGGCATGGGGATCGCCCACGACATTGGGCCGCAAAGCGCCGCTGATGTTGTTCGTGTTTGCGATTTCAATAGGAGCCTGCACGTCATACGGCCGGCCGCTCGAGAGTGACAGGATCCCGTTCATCTGCCACCCCCCAATCAGCCGGTTCACGGCGCCGTTACCACTGCTCCATCGCTTGCCACGCCCAAAGGGAAGCTCATACACCACCCCGCTCGAAAAGATGTGGGTCAGGTCAAAACCAGCAACGCCCTTGTCCTTTTCGAAATGATAAGGATCCTGTACATCACAAAACGAGCCATACATATCGCAGCCGTAGTTGATGGCCTTTGAGTAGGTGTAGGCAAGTTTGTAGCTCATGCCATGTGCCGATCGGCCTTCTGACGATACTTGCAGCGCATTGTAGTTGCTCTTGCCGACGCTCCGCACATATCCATTTTGCGGCTGAATGTAAGGAAAGGGTGCGCGCAATTGAGGATCTCCCGGCCCTGGAGTGAGGGCGGTATTCCCTGTCATCTGGAGTTGTTCGCGATGGTTGAGAGACCCTACGTAGTTGACCGTGACCACCGAATTGGCTCCCCACGAGCGCTGGAACCCGGCGTTGTACTGGTCCGAATAGGCGTTCTTGAGACGGGGATCGAGAAATCCGTTGCCTTGGCCGAACGGATCTGGGGCCGGAGAAATGGGGCCGTTCCCCAGGTGCAAAGGATCGGTCGCGGGGGAGTCGGGGGTGGGATTGTTCAGGCCGTCGCCTGCAAGGAATGCGACGTTGGGCCAGCTCTGAGTAAAGTTCGCCGCGAATCCCACCACGGCCGCCCAGTTGTCAAAGAACCTTCCATAACCGGCGCGGAATACCGTCTTGTCGTTGATACGATATGCCACGCCCAGCCGGGGCTGAATATTGTCGTAGGTGTTGCTTATGATCCTTCCGTTTGGGGAAACCGTCACGTGCGGAGGCAAAGTCCCACCCGGAATACACGGGGCCCCTTGTGTGGCGGAGCAGGCCGGAGCGGCTTTTTGCAGGACGTAGGTGCCGTTGTTCAAGTCCATGTTCCCGGTGACACTGCTTCCGTTGGCGTCGATTCCCTCACGCGGCCAATCGGTCACGTCATAGCGAAGACCTAGGTTCAATGTGAGCCTGTCATTCACTCTCCACTGGTCCTCAAAGTATCCACCGAAGATCTTGCCTCCACGAACCTGGGAATATACGCTATCGATTTCCGCATACGTGGGAAGTCCTAGGAGCATCGAGGCGAGTGAATCTCCTCCCGCCCCCGCGCTCCCGCTCGACGTTTGGAAAGTATCGAACACATCAACGCTGCCCACGGTTGTTCCAAGCCGATTGTCGGTTGCGAGGCTGGCGCCAAATCGCAGCAGATGACGGCCGATCATTTTCGAAGAATCGCTTTTGTACTCGTAGATGTTCGAGAAGTTGTCGGTGTTAGTGAAATTCCCTTCCAGCAGATAGCCACCGATGTCGAAGGTCGGAATCAGAGGTGTGGATACGCTCCCCAGGGTGTGATCGGTGAAGCTTGAGGCAAAGCCAGCCTTTTGCAGGAAATCTGATGGCGCATTGGTGATTGTGTTGAGGTTGTCATTCTGTCCGCGTACCCGGCCAAAGGTGAATTGTGTCACGGCATTGCTTTTGAATGTATGCGACCAATTCACCGCGATGTTGTAGGTGTCGACGTTCTGGTGGAGTATGTTCCCTTGGATGCCACCTGAAAAAGTGTTCGGCTGCCAGGAGCCCGTATAGCGAAAGAAAAGGCGGTCATTGTTCCCGAGTTGCTGGTCGAGGCGAATCGACATCTGGTCGGACCTGACAATATTCTCGGTGCTATCGCGCCCATTGAATCCAGGAACCCCAGTGGCGATGGGCGCCGGCAACAATGTCTTGGCGTAGAAAAGAGTGCTGGGGCTAATCAGGCCTGCCGGAATCTTGTTGCAAGGGGTACCTGCCGGTTGGATTCCGTTAGGGTCCGCGGGGAGGGCGTTTCCCGTGCCGTCACACATGAACGGAGTGTTGACGAATGATCCTGGATTGGCAGGATCGGGTTGAGTACTGTATGGGTTATAAAGCTGTGACTGTACCGCGCTAAAATCGCCATTCAACTGCTCGGATGTAGGAGTCACATAGAGCTTTGAACTCGAGCCGCGCCTCCGGAATCCCTCGTAGGAGCCATAGAAGAAAGTTCTGTTTCGCCCGTTGTAGTGGGGCAGCATTACTGGACCGCCGATGGAGGCGCCAAATTGATTCTGTTTCAAATCAGTCTTGGGATTGAAATAGTTATTAGCATCCAGCGCGTCATTGCGAAAAAACTCCCACAGGCTACCGTGGAGAGAGTTGGTGCCTGATTTTGTGGCAAGGTTGACGATGCCACCCAAGACTTGCCCAAATTGTGCCTCGTCATTGTGGGACTGAACTTTGAATTCCAAAACATCGTCAATCGTCGGTTGAACTGTGTTCGTATCGGTGAGTCCACCGTAGTTGTTCACCCCATCCATAAGAAACATGTTGCTGCGATTGGATTGTCCATTCATCGCGGGGTAGGCAAAGCTACCAATTGCCCCCGGGGCCCCTCCCGCATTTTGCAGAGGATTCGCGGGACTGGCACCGGGTGTCAACAGAAGCAGTTCGGTGAAGTTGCGGCCATTCAAAGGCAGATCCTGCACTTCCTTGGTGGCGACGACAGAGCCTAGCTCGGCAGTGGAGGTTTCCAGCTGGATGGTTTGTTCTGTGACATTGATTACCTCGGTCGAGGACCCAACCTGCATGATGAAATTGACGGTAGCGGTCTGATTTACTTCTAGCGCAAACTCGGGCTGCCGCTCGGTTCTAAATCCCTCCCGCACAACCTCAAGCGTATAGTGACCGGGAAGAGTGTTCACAAAGTTGTAGGTTCCGGCATTGTTTGTATGTTTTTCTTCCGCCAGCCCGGTGTTGACATTCGCCAACCTGAGAAGGGCATCAGGAATCACCGCGCCGCTCGCATCCTTCACTGTGCCGTTGAGGGAGGCGGTACTCTGTGCACTGCAGGGCCGCATACCCAGTACACAAAAAAGTACAGACAACCCTAATATCAAGACGCGACTGCGGATTGGTTCACCCATGGACACCCCCGGAGGCGTTCCCTCTTACTCATCCCTGATTGCCTGACTGAACCCTAAGCGGAGGTTCGCGATTGGTCCAGCCAAATGCCAGACACGCTAACAACTGCGAATGCTTTTTGTCAAGACCTAATTTAACGCTTGGCCCTCCGGCTGCTGACCGAGTGTTTCATGATAGCGGCGCCACATTCTCTGACCATTTGTCTTGTTAGCTATTATGAAATCTCCGCCTCCGAAGGCCGGGTTTGATTTGACACCCAGTTTAGAAATGGCTAGGATGGACCGCTATTGGACGAACCATCTGTGACATCGAGTCCAAGAGCTCTACCGTGCAATGTAGATAGTAAACACGGTTCGGCAAGCGTTTCGTCATGAATGGCCAATTGGCCCTCGAATGTATTCTCATCGCCGATGACCTGACTGGCGCATGCGACACCGGAGTGCAGTTTGCGCGGCACGGCTTCTCCTCTGAGGTATGGGTTGATCCATCCCATGCGGTGAACCAGGCAGCGGAAGTAGTGGCCTTCAACACCGGCAGTCGCGGCGACGAGATCACGGCTGCAAGAGTTAAGATCCGACGGATTGCTGACCTTTGCTCAGACATCAAGCCGAGAATTCTCTTCAAAAAGATCGACTCCACCCTGCGCGGCAACGTGGGGCAGGAGGTTGCAGCAACAATGAGATGCTTTCGTCGAGACTGCGCGATCGTTGCTCCAGCGTTTCCGGCGATGGGCAGAACGGTCAGGAATGGAATACTGGAGTGGAAGGATTGTTCCGGAGCCGGCGGCGTCGATATCCAGGAACTACTCGAGCAACAGGGCATCCCACCCCAGCGGATTGTCAGGGCAAGCGTTGCGGCCCATGACGCCGCCGGCTTTGAGGCCCTTTTACGGACCAGGAACGCGAATCCAGGGATGTTCATCCTTGTGGATTCCGCCGAGCAGGAAGATCTGAAGATTCTGGTGTCCAGGGCCTACCATCTCAGACAGCACCTTCTTTGGGTGGGGGCGGCGGGACTAGGAATCGCTTTGGCCGGTCAACGGGGAAACGCGGCAGCCAAGCAATCAGCCAAGCAATCTAGGACGTCGCCAAAGGATGCGGCACTTCTCTTCTGGATTGGGTCCACACATCCCGCAACTCAACGTCAACGGGACGCCCTATTGAAGGATTCGGCTGCCATAGAGATTGTCGCTGGACCGGGCACAGTGGCCATTGCGCGCCGCGCAATCCAGGAAAAACGATGTCTCATCGTGAAAGTCGAGCGCGAATACGCCACCAGGCACTCCCTTGACGTCTTTCTCAAGGGGTTAAGAGACCTCCCACTTGCAGGAATGCTTTTCACCGGCGGCGATACAGCGACGCTTGTTTGCCATTGCTTAGGTGCGTACGCCATCCGGTTACTGGATGAAATTGCTCCCGGCATGCCCTGGGGGACTCTTTGCGGGGGCAGCTTCGACGGTTTACCGGTAGTCACTAAGGCTGGGGGATTTGGAGGTCGCGACGCATTACTGCATTGTGCAGAGTTCTTCGGTTTACGTCGGAAGGTAATGGCATGATCCGTGAAACTGGCACACCGACAATCGCCGTGACTATGGGCGATCCCGCAGGCGTTGGCCCAGAGATTGTGCTCAAGGCTCTGTCGGCGCCTGAAATACAGAGCCTCGCGTCGTGGGTGGTTGTGGGAGATCGAGTTGCTCTGGAAAAAGCGGCCGCCACCTGCGGAATTTCTCCTACGACACCAGGTGCCAAAGTGCAGGACTTAGGAATGTTCCAGTCTCCTGAACAATTCACTTTCGGTGAGTTGAATGGAAAGTGTGGCCGGGCGGCATTGGAATACGTCAGGCGCGCAACTCAGATGTGCCTTTCAGGAGAGGCGCAAGCCATGGTGACCGCACCCTTAAACAAAGAGGCCGTCACATTGTCCGGCACAAGGTTCTCCGGACACACGGAGTATATTGCAGAGCTGTGCGGAGCTCCCGAGTCACGCATGCTGCTTGCCAGCCGGAGACTCAGCGTAGTTCACGTGACCACGCACATTGCATTGCGCAAAGCACTTGACCCATCGAGTGAAAGGATCCTCCGCACAATTGAACTGGGCAATGAAGCCATGAAACTTCTTGGAGTCGAGCGTCCGCGCATTGCCATGTGCGGCCTCAATCCTCATGCCGGCGAGCACGGGCTTTTCGGCGATGAAGAAATAGAACGGATCACTCCAGCCATCGCGGCCGCTACTCAGAAAGGCATCAATATAGACGGGCCGCACGCGCCCGACACGATTTTTCTTCTGGCCTCGCGCGGCGCCTATGACCTGGTTGTCGCGATGTATCACGATCAAGGTCACATCGCCATGAAGTTGATCGACTTTGAGCAGACGGTCAACGTAACCCTCGGGATCTCCATCATTCGCACCTCGGTAGACCACGGGACCGCATTCGATATCGCAGGCAAGAACAAAGCTGACCCGGAAAACATGATCGCCGCCATGAAGATGGGGGCTGCCATGGCCGCTCGACGGATGCGCCGTGGACGCTCGGACAAAACTCTTTTACATGCGGATTGACTAGGCTGTCAGTACCACGGCAGAAACCATTCTTGAGAGTGGACGATGGGCTTACGTTGGATTGATGCTGTGCTGGTGGTGGCGTACCTGGTCGCGATCCTCGCGATCGGGCTCCGCTTTGCCCACCGGCAGACGACAACCGAGACATATTTTGTCGCAAAGCGCTCGATTCCTGCGTGGGCACTTGGCCTGTCGATGCTGGCGACCATCATTAGCGCCGTAACTTTCATCGCCTACCCCGGGGCGGGATACGCGGGTGACTGGTCGCTGCTGGTTCCGGGAGTGATGGTAGTGGTCGTACCGGCGATGGTGGGCTTCGTGGTGATTCCGTTTTACCGGCAAGCAGTGGGGATGAGTACCTACGAATATTTTGGCAAGCGCTTCGGATATCCAGCGCGTGTGTACTCATCTCTCGCCTTTGCGCTGGGGACGTTGTCCAAAATGGCTTTTGTGGTTTACCTGTTGGCGCTGACCGTCGCCGGCATGACCGGTCTGCGGTTAGACTTTGTCATCGTTGGGGTCGCTGCCATCACTGTTGGCTATACGCTTCTTGGCGGCTTGGAGGCGGTGATCTGGGCGGATGTCGTGCAAGGGCTTATTCTATGGGCCGGCGTTCTTACCTGTCTGGGATATCTTCTATGGCTGCAGCCGGGAGGACCCTCTGCCGCGTGGCAACTGGCTCGCGCAAACCATAAGTTCTATATGGGAAGCGCTGCGTGGAGCTTCTCAAGACCGACCATTGCTGTGCTCTCGCTCTACGGATTCTTCTGGTACTTGCAAAAATACACGGCTGACCAAACGATGGTGCAGCGTTACCTGGCGGCAAACAGCGATAAGGCTGCGCTCAAGGGCGTATTCCTCGGAGCGGCGTTGTGCATCCCAGTATGGACGCTTTTCATGTTCTTGGGAACGCAGCTCTGGGCGTTTTACCGGCTCGCCGGAGAACCACTCCCAAGCCGGGTAACCAAAGGGGATCAAGTATTCCCGTATTTCATACGGACGCACATTCCGCCCGGAATTGCCGGATTGTTTGTTGCCGCCTTATTCGGTGCGGCGATGGCCACGCTGTCATCCGATTTAAACTGTCTCTCCCTCGTGGCAGTTGAGGATTTCTACCGCAAGCTGCGTCCGCGCGCGACCGATCGACGGCGATTGCGGGTGGCAAAGTACTGCGTTGCACTATGCGGCCTGGTTACCGCTGCATTGGCAATTCGTCTCGCACATAGCCGCGAGACCGCGCTTTCGCTCTGGTACACGGTGTCAGCCATCGTTGCCGGCGGCCTGGCCGGATTGTTTCTGCTTGCTTTTCTGAGCGAACGCGCCAATCGCTACGGGTGTTACACCGGCATATTTGCCAGCTTGGCGTTCACGCTATGGGCGGCGCTCACATCGGATGGCGGCAAGATTGTGGATCTTGGCCAGTATAACTTTCCTTTTCACGACTATACGATCGGAGCTATGGGCCATGTTGTTTTGCTGGTCGTGGGCTACTCTGCGAGTTTTCTATTTCGCGATTTGGACACGAGCGCGGAAGCACTCACGTTATGGAGTTGGCGGCGGAAGGCTGGTTATTCGAACGCACCTTTGCTCGCGGAATGCAGGGAGAAACCATGACTCGAATACGACGTCTCTTGCAGGAACACCCAACCAAGCCCGTGTTCGGAGCCGCTGTGTACTTCAACGATCCGGTGTTTATCGAGATCTGCGCTGGTCTCGGATTCCAGGTGATGTGGATCGAGATGGAACACGCTCACATCACCTTTGCGGAAGCTGTGAACCTGTGCCGGATCTCCCAGGGCTGTGGATTGCTGACGATGATCCGCATTCCGAATGGGAGCCGGGAAAACGTTCTCAAGGCGGCGGAATGCGCTCCCGACATTATTAACGTGCCCATGGCAAACTCTGCTCATGAACTCCATGAATTGACCAGGTACGCGCGGTTTGCTCCCTTGGGCGAGCGAGGGTACTTCAGTGTTTCGCGTGCGGTGAAGTACGGGGCTGTTCCGGACGTTCCCGCGGAACAGCAAAAGCAAAACGACGACTTGTGTCTGATGGCCCAGATCGAAACCACTCAGGCAGTCGCCAATCGCGAAGAGATTTGCAGCGTGCCCGGCGTAGACATATTTATTGGGCCTTCAGACCTGGCCGCGAGTCTCGGCGTTCCCGGGCAGACCGGACACAGTTGCGTGGAAGAGGCTGCACAACTTGCCATCAACGCCGCCAAGAAGCACGGCAAACTTGTCGCTGTCGGCGCGCAGCCCGCGGATTTCAAGTTGTGGGTGAAAGCCGGCGTTGACCTACTTTTCTGTACGAACGACACGTCTTGTCTGCGGATCGGTGCAGAGACTGTTCTACAAAGAGCGCGGGACGCTGTGTCACAAGCCACGGAAGAGGCTGTTCCAGAGAAATAGCTGGCTTCCCGTGATGTTCTTTAACTCTCCACTGTTGAACGGATAGCGAACGCGAATGGACTATAGAAAACTCAAGCACACCGATCTGAACGTTTCCCGGCTCTGCTTCGGCACCATGACATTCGGCAAACCGGCTGACCAGCCAACTGCCACGCGGATGGTTGAGCACTGTATCGATGAGGGAATCAACTTCATCGACACAGCGAACATTTATCAGGCGGGCATTGCAGAAAGCATGCTCGGAGAGGCCATTCGCGGCAAACGTGACAAGCTGATTCTTGCGACGAAGGTGCGCGGAAAAATGGGGGAGCGCCCCGATGAAAGTGGTCTCTCCAAACCAGCGATCCTGCGGGCGATTGACGACAGTTTGAATCGCCTCAAGACCGATTACATTGACCTCTACTATCTGCATCAACCAGACTATGCGGTGCCCATCGAAGAGACTTTGGGCGCCATGGAAGAACTGGTGAGCAAAGGCAAGGTTCGCTATCCGGGTACATCGAACTATGCGGCCTGGCAGATCTGCGAAATGCTTTGGGTCGCGGAGAAGCACGGGTACACGCCGGCCTATGTTTCGCAACCGATGTACAACCTTCTGGCTCGCGGAATTGAGCAAGAATACCTGCCAATGGCCACGAAATACGGTGCCTCCGTCATCGCCTACAATCCCCTGGCTGGTGGCATGCTCACCGGCAAGCACAGCCAGGCTGCCATATCGCCGGGAACCCGCTTCGACAAAAACCCCATGTATCAGGAGCGATACTGGCATCCAGAAAACTTCGCTGCCGTTGAAAAGCTAAAACAAGCGGCGCAACAAGTTGGTCGTTCATTGATCAGCGTTGCTTTGAATTGGATGCTTTGCCATACCCCCACCGACTGTGTGATTCTTGGTGCTTCTCGGGTGGAGCAACTCGAACAAAATCTAGCCGCCTGCAACGAAGGTCCCCTGCCTCGCGAAGTGCTGCAGATCTGCGATCAGGTGTGGGCGGACTTGCGAAATCCTGTTCCGATCTACAACCGGTAACGGAACGATGGCCCGATCAATCTGATCCAGTTGGCGTTCTAACTGCGCGATTGGCTCGGGAATAACTGCTGTGCTCATACGGTTCGCCCTCGACCGCTCATCAGCGGCTCAATGAACGTAACAGGATGGCCTAGCAGCCGTCACCCACCCTTGCCGAACACTCAGGTTGCTTCCACCTACGGAAAATTGATATAAGGCCCGCCTTCCCTCAGATTAAATCTCTTTGAGACCGGCTAAGTTGAGCACTATTGAACAGTTCCCGCGCCACCTCTGAACCAAACTCTAGGTCAGGAGAGAAATAAATCCATGTCTTCTTCAGGCCAACCAAATCGGCTGCTCCCAAATCACTCCACCACAGATCCTGACTCGCATCTGCGAGAACTGCTCAGAAACAAAGTAGAAGAAGAGACCGCGGATTCGCGCACAATCGATATGTCAACAGAAACTACCCAATATCGACCGGTTGGCTCCGGCATATTCCGTCCCTGAAGAGAGGAACGCATGTTGCCAATTGAACTCCTCAGCCCGACTCGTAACGTTCATTCCGTGTTTGCAACCGACATCGCTTTGCTAACCTCACCTCCCAACCACGGTTCCTCTCCACATTTCGCCATGGGAGTAAGCGAATTTTTCCAGGGTTTCTGTGCGAACTTGAATGCTGTACCCGGGTCTTTGGGGCAAGACGTAATGGCCCCTCGCGATGTAGACCGGATCAACAAAATGTTCGTGGAGATGGTCGACATATTCAATTACTCGATTCTCTAACGAGGCGGAAACGCACAGGAAATCGAAGATGGAAAGATGCTGAACGTATTCGCACAATCCAACACCTCCAGCATGTGGACATACCGGCACACCGAACTTCGCGGCCAGCAGAATGACTGCCAGATTTTCATTTACACCTGCTAATCTGCAGCTATCAATTTGACAGACGTCGATGGCCTGAGCTTGCAAGAATTGCTTAAACATCACACGGTTGTGGCAGTGCTCCCCCGTTGCAATTCGTACTCCTGGTACTTCTCGACGAATGCGGGCGTGACCGAGAATGTCATCCGGACTGGTCGGCTCCTCTAGCCACCAGAGATCGAATTCTGATAGCTCCCTAGCCCGCTCGATAGCTTCATCGACCCCCCACTTCTGGTTCGCATCCACCATCAGCTTGTTAGTCCAACCGATTTCGGTTCGTACCAGGCGCGCCCGGCGGATATCGTTTTTTGAATCACCGCCCACTTTCAGCTTGAAGTGTGTCCAGCCCTCTGCCATGGCATCATGGCACAGCCTGCGCACTTGATCATCGGTGAAGCCAAACCATCCAACCGAGGTTGTGTATGCGGGGTAGCCTTGTCGTTCGAGTAAGTCCAGGCGCTGTTGTTTGCCGGGGGATTGTCGTTTCAACAATGCAAGGGCTTCATCTGGCGTGAGCGCGTCCGTGATATAGCGAAAGTCAATGGCTCTCACAATCTGCTCCGGCTCCATCTCAGAGAGCAGCTTCCAAACCGGCTTCTGCTCAACCCGGGCATAGAGGTCCCAAACGCAGTTGATGAGGGCTCCGGCCGCCAGATGGATCACTCCCTTCTCCGGGCCTAGCCAGCGGAACTGGCTGTCTGCCGTTAGCTCCCGCACGAAACTGGCGAAGTCATCTGTAATGGAACTGAGGCTACGACCCATGACCGCTCGTGACAGATAGTTGAGCGCGTTCACGCACAGCTCCGTTCCGCGGCCTAGCGTGAACGTGAGACCATGCCCTTCCAGGTCGCCATCGGTCTCAAGAATGCAATATGCAGCGGAATAATCGGGATCCTCGTTCACTGCGTCAGAGCCGATCTTCTCCCGTGACGTAGGAAACCGCAGATCGATCACACGCACATTAGTGATGGTCAGGTCTTTCAATTCACATCCTCCATCAAAACCATAGCTCTTGCCGCTTTCTATAGAACATCGCCCAAGTTGGCCCGCTTCCGCGTGCCGCTAATCGACACGGCCATCGAAAGTTTGAAGCGCCGACTCCCCGTCCGACAACAGATGTACGCACGCTGCAGGGATTCCTAAGGCTAGTTTGCCGAGGCTAGGTATATGGGTTCTGTGCCGTCCTTATCATCACGTCCGACGGCTACAAGCCGCCCTTCCCTCACCGCCCGCACCCACAACTTGGCCCTCGATGAGAGCCTCCGATGAAAGAACTTGCGAATCTTTGCTTCTGACCTGGACGACTTTCTTGTGATACCGCTCATGGTTTCGAATACTTTGACTACGAACTAGCGCCATGCCTTAACTTTGACTCCGTCAGCTGATCGAAGTGCAGACCGATGTAGACGCGGTACAAAGGCTGCCACCCGGCTCATCATCACCTGGGCTTCAAACCTGGAACGTCAACTGACGATTCCATCGCCGTTCCTATTGAATGCTGTCAGCGTATTCAAGTTCGCCCGAAGACAGGACAGGTTGGTAGCCGCGGAGTGAGAAGTAAAGGACGCAGCAATGGCAAATTAGTGGCACTAGAAAAGCATTGCGAATATTGCTGAAGTCCGAAACGTAGCCCATAACGGCCGGAACGACGGCTCCGCCAATAATTGACATGACCAGAAACGATGAACCCAGCTTGGTGTAGGGTCCGAGATGTTTCACGCTCAAGGCGAAAATGGTGGGGAAGAAGATCGAATGGAAGAAGCCGAGAAGAACCAGGGCCCAGACTGGAGCAACTCCGGACGCCAACAGCACGATTGCCAGGCATGTCAAAGCCGCGAACCCAAACCACGAGAGCAGCCGGGGAGCGGCGATGTGTTTCATGATGGCTGATCCGGCAAACCGCCCGATCATGAAGCCCAGCAGATGCAGCTTAAGATAGTTGGCGGCCATTTTTTCTGGGGTGCTTGGCATGGAGTACTGAGCGAACCGAATCACAAAACTTGCCACACCCACCTGAGCTCCGACATAGAAGAACTGCGCAATCACACCTTTCACCAGATGTTTATGCTGCCATAAACCTCTCACTCCCTGACTCATGGTCTCGGGTTCAGCCTCCCTATCCTTCTCTCTGATTTCGGGTAAATCAGAGAAATAGATGAGAACCGCCACCGCGAGAAACAGACCTGTAATCACCAAATATGGCACTTTGACAGTACTGGCTTCTGCCGCTCGGTAAGCCTGTAACGCGCCGAGACTCATGGCCTGCAGCTCTGGACGCGAGTGCTCGATTCCGGAAAGTATGAAAGCGGCTCCGATGATAGGAGTAACCACAGCGCCGACAGAATTGAATGATTGAGCCAGGTTCAGCCGGCGTTCCGAACTCTCAGGCGGACCCAAGATCGTGACGTACGGGTTGGCCGCCACTTCGAGCACGCCCTGACCGCAGGCCATTACGAATAGCGCAAACAGGAAGAACCCATAGGCAAGGACTGACGCAGCGGGAATGAAAAGAAATGCTCCCGTCGCACAGATGATCAAAGCAACCAGAATGCCCCGTTTGTAACCGATCTTTTCCATCAGCCACCCAGCCGGCAACGCGGCCAAAAAGTAGCCACCGAAGAATGCGGTTTGGATTAACGAAGATCGGAAATCGGAAAGACCGAATGCTTTTTTCAGATGGGGAATCAAAATATCATTGAGGTTGACCCCAAGGGCCCAGAGAAAAAACAAGCTCGTGACCATAGTCAGGGGCACAACGTACCGCTGCTCGGTAATGGGCACCGAAGACTTTTTCATATAGGGATAGCAGCGAACAAGAACTGACTTTAGTCATTAGCCTCGGAGATTCATAAAACCTCCGTCGATGGGGTAGTCCACTCCGGTGATGAACGCGGCTTCATCAGAACAAAGAAAAAGTGCGAGCCCCGCGACCTCGTCCGGCGTGGCCATTCTGCCGATGGGCTGAGACTTCTCCAACTTCTCGAACATCTCGCGCTCTTTGCCAGGATAGTTGCGGCGAAGGAAGCCATCCACAAAAGGTGTGTGAACTCTCGCTGGCGAGATGCAGTTGCAACGAATGCGGTGTGGTAAGTAGTCCTTGGCCACCGAGTAGGTCATCGCTACTACCGCACCCTTGCTAGCGGAGTAGGCAAAACGATCCGCGATTCCGGAGGTCGCCGCAATCGAAGCCATATTCAAAATCACGCCGCCGCTGTTCTCCTTCATATGACCAACGGAGACGAGCATGCAGTTATACATGCCTTTCACATTTACACAATGAATTTTGTCGAAATCAGGTTCTGGGGTAGTTTCAAGATTTCCAATGTGCGAAATTCCCGCGTTGTTCACCAGGATATTTACGTGATCATCCTGAAATATCTTGTTGAAAGCGATTCTAACGTCCTCTTGAATCGAAACGTCACAACGACAGGCCTTCGCGTTCCCGCCAGCTCGGGTGATCTCGACCACCACTGCTCTAGCCGCGGCCTCATCGATATCGAGGACGTAGACACATGCCCCGGCTTGGGCAAACGTTGTTGCAATCGCCCGCCCAATACCGCTTGCGCCTCCGGTTACTACAGCGGCTTTACCAGCAAGACGATGGGAGTTGCTTCGAGTTTCCAGATGAACCCTCCTCCAACTGCGCTTACCTGAATTGCGTACCCATCAGCGATTTCACAGGCTGCTGGCGCTACCTTGCTGGTGCCGTCTGCAGGCTCTCCAGGACGGTCAAGGCCTTTTGGGCGTCCGCGTCATTGGGCTGCAAGTCGAGAGCAGTACTTAACTCCTTCTCTGCTTCACTGATCTTGCCGGTTCGCCCATAGAACAAGCCAAGGTTCCTATGCAGGTGCGCGCCTTGCGAACAGTTCCCGCAGAGCTGAATCGCCTCAATCATTTGCGCCACGGCCTGCGGCCAGTTCTGCGCTTTGGCCGCTTCTAGCGCGAAGTTGCCTAATTGGTCTATGCGATCGGTAACTTGCTGGCGCTTTTGCAGAGTGTCAAACCGGTCCTGATATTGTTGCGCTTCGGGATCGTGCAATTTCCTCAAGGCTCGCGCCAAGTTGTATAAAGCTTGGGACTGCTCTGGATCGGCGCGCACTGCGGCCTTCCAGTGTTCCAAAGCGGCGTCCGCCTTGCCCAGGTGCTCAAGGTTTTGGCCCAGCAGATATTGTGCGTCCGAGTTTTCCGGTTGCAGCTCAACCATTCTCTTCAGGTACTCGGTAGAACGCTCCAGCTGATTGGTTTGTTTTGAGGCCAAAGCCAGAAAGTAGAGTGCTCCCACGAGACTTGGCTGCAGCCGAACTGCTGTTTCCAACTCGCGGTTTGCGTCTTCATACTGGCCGGTTTCGAAGAAAAAGCGTCCCAGGTTGAGATGAGCTGCAGCAAAACCGGGGTTCAGCCGTGCCGCCTCGGTGAATTCCTTGAAGCCCTCGGGACGGTTGTACTGGTCCACCAGCGCAATGCCTAAGTTCAGGTGGGCTTCGGCGGAGTTCGGTTCCAGCGTCATGGCCTTTCGAAATGTCTGGATCGCCTCTGCCCCACGTCCGGTCTTGACCTGGAGCATCCCCAGAGCCGAGTAAGCACCCGGACTATTCGGATCCACCTGAATTGCAGCGCGAAACTGCTGCTCCGCCGGCGCCAAAGCCCGTTGTTTCAAAAGGGTAAGGCCCAAATTGACATAGGCTTTCGAGTAGTTAGGATCGCTTTGTATAGCTTGTTGGAAAAATGACGCCGCCTCTGCGTCCTTTCCTTGCCGGCTATAAAGGACTCCAAGATTGCTTTGCGCCTCGGCGTACTTGGGATCAATGGACAAGGCCTTCCTGAAGCGCTGCTCCGCGGTTACGACTTGCGCCTGTTGCAGATCAAGTAGACCCAACTGGTTGTGCGCCACGGCAAGATTGGGGTCAAGCTGGACAGCCTGCTCCAGCTCCTTGCGCTCAGCCGCACGCTCTCCTGCCTTGTCGAGGGCGAGCGAAAGGTTGTAATGCAGTTTGGCATCGCTGGGATTGAGTTCCAGGGCGCGGCGATATGCCTTGACGGCGGCGCTTGCGTTTCCGGCAAGCAGCAGTTGGTTGGCTTCGGCGTTCGATGTTCCGGCGGCGGCATACCCACCCTTTTGCTTGCTCAAAACCTTGGCCTTAGCATCCTCAGCCTGCGCGCTTTCTTTGTTCCCGGTTCTTTCAAACAGCAAAGCTAATTGACGGTGCGTATCACGATCAGCTGGATCCATGCGTGCGGCGATTTTCAACTCCTGGATGGCTTCAGCCGTTCGGGATGCTTGCGCCAGCGTGGCGCCGAGGTCACGGCGAATCTGGGCGTTGTTTGGATCCAAACGCTCGGCTCGTTTTAGCGACTCGACAGCACTATTCATGCGTCCAAGACATTTGTACGCCAGGCCGAGTTCATGGAAGCCCTGGGAATCGCCCGCCTTGTGTTTGGTGTACTCCTGAAGAGCGAGCAGCGAGTCCGAGCAGTTTCCGCGGGAGCGGAGGAGCGTCGCCATGGCAAGACGGCTAGGATCCATACCGGGATCTAGCCTTAATGCCTCCTCATATTGCGCTAGTGCGGCCTCTTGATCTGCGGGCTGACCGCTTTTGCCGTAGAGCAATCCCAGGCTAAAGTGCGCGTCACTGGAGTTGGGTTGCTTGGCAACCAGACTGTTGAGAATATCGAGGCCCTTGGTTAAATCACCGCTTTCCGCATACGCCAAGCCCAGGCTAGCTTGCAATGCCTCCTGCTGGTCGGCAGACTGCGATTGCTTGAGCGCGTCTTCCAGACAAACAATGGCAGCTGCGAGTTTGCCCTCGCTGGTCAAAACCTGGCTGAGCTTGAGCGAAGCGGGCACAAGCTGTGGATCGATTTTCAGAGCAGCCTTGAATTCTTCCGCGGCCTGATCCAAGTTATTGTCGCTTTGCAGGAGAGATCCTAGCGCAAAGTGCGAGCTAACGGAATCCGGTTTCTGCTGAATCGCAGCTTGCAACTCCCGCTTCGCTCCGATCCGATCTCCCGTCTTCACCAAAGCGAGCGCCAGATTGTAGTGGACCTCCCAATTTTGAGGTTCCAATTTCAAGGCAGTGTGAAAGGCTGGAACGGCGCAATTCAGACGATCAGCCTGAGCGAACAAGACTCCGAGAGTGTTGTAGGCTCCCGCTACCGGATGGTTTTGAATGCTCTCTATCAGGGCCGCGATCTTATCGGTCTGATGCTCCTGACTCAGACACGCCTTCGGCAACACAGCGGAACTCCTGGACGCTGATGTGCCACGGCGGGAGGTTAGAGCAGAATCTTGAGCAAACGCGCAGACCGCACCCACGACCACGATAACCGCACCAAGAGCCAGGCGAGGGAGCATTCTTGACTCGGTCCATTTTTTCCCGGTTCCACACCTTCCTTTGCCCGTCGGTTTCTGCCAGCGGGCGATTGCTTGGCTACGAGGTTTCGAGCGGCTCGACACTGTCCAGGCAGGCATCCGAATCGCAGTGCTACTAGTTAAAGAAGAGCGCGCTTTCTCCAGGCACCATTCAGACGGGGACTCGGCTAGCCGGGTACCCGCCTGCCTATTTCCATCGGAGTCCAAGTTCAGCTTGGGCTCTCGCATATCTAGTGGCCGCTCGCCGAGTAGGCCCGGGGCATTTCACCCCGAGCCCCTCACAGAATTCCGGACTTGAACCTTCGATTCATCCGGCTCGTGCCATCCGATGAGGGCTGCCGCCCTCCGTCAAAACCGGCGGGCTCCTCCTGTTGCCAGTTGGCCCATTATGGCTCCGACGTGGATAGCCTGCCCGCTTCGCTCCACGGACATTACTCCGCTTCATCACTACTACCAGGAGTCCGTCCCTCAGCATCGCATCCGTACTCTCGCCCTCGTGGTTCCAGCCACTTGTGACTTCTCCGTTAGCATCGACACCGAGGTTCTCATGTTCCAACGCCTCTTCCAGGCTCAGCCCACCTGTATTCCGGATGCCACTCCGTCCGTAAGCAGGTCCCGCCGGAGTTCCTCCCACGATCTTTTGACTAGCGTGGTTTTGACATCGTCTGATTCTTTTCGACACGAAAACGGTGGTTCCCTTGCGGTCCTCTTCCTGGAAGTCACCTGACCCAATTGAATTGGGCCTTTTCCTTCTCCGTTCACCACCACGCTCCTTAGAGCCCAGCAGCGGGAGGTGGTTTGAGTACTCCTGCAAGTCGGTTCGAGGGGCCCTCCCTCATCAGCTGTACAGTTACGCAACACCGGCCGGCTCTATCGAGCCTCCCTGCTTTGCTCGTGGCACAATCAAAAGTAGAACTTTAGCCCGAATTGCAATTGGCGTGCCGTATTTGCGGTCCTCGACACGACTCCGAAATTGGGACCATTGAGGTTGTTGGCCGGCAGGCCCCACACCGGAGTATTGGTGACGTTGAACGCTTCGAAGCGAAGCTCAAGGCGTATTCCCTCAGTAATCGGAATACGTTTGAAGATTGAGAGGTCCAGGTTCTTTGCCCAATCGCCACGCAATGAGTCTCGCCCAAGATTACCGAATGTGAATTGCGCCGGAATCTGGAATGAGGCTGGGTCCAGCCAGTGGTGCGGTGATTTTTGCGAGGGATACGGGCTTCCCACAAGATTGGCGCGCTCATAGCCGTATCCGGTGGTGAAGCTTAAATTTCCCGTATTCGCAATGTCGCCGCTGGCGCCAGCATCAAACGGTTGCCCCGAACTGAACGACAGAATTCCATTCAGTGTCCAACCGCCGATCAGGTAATTCACAACCCGACTTCTCGATCCCCATCGGTCTTTGCCGAAGGGCAACTCATAAACCCAGGCGGCCGAGAAGATGTGCGGTAAATCTGTCGCGGCCGGGCCCCGGTCCCGTTCCAAGTCGTAGGGCGTCTGGGTCGAACAGCCTTCCACTCCATACCAGCCGGTACAACCGATATCCAAAGCCTTGGACCAGGTGTAGGAGACAAGATAGGTCAGCCCATGCACCGATCTGCCGTTTAAGGACGCCTGCAGAGCGTTGTAGCTACTGTGACCCACGCTCTTGTCAAAAGGCGCTGGGGTTAGGTACGGAAACGGTTGCCGATCCGTGATGGGACCAGGTCCCGGAGTGGTTGCCGTGTCGGCAAAGGTACTGATATCAAGGTTGCTGCCATGCGAACCCACGTAGTTGACGGTCAGAACGGTGTTGGTTCCCAGTTCCTGTTGGACCCCGAAGTTCCAATCGTCCGAATAGGGCCGCTTCAGGTGGGGATCTGCGAACCATGTCACCTGGTTGAATGGGGTTGGCGGAGGCAGAGGAGAACCAGAACCCAGACTAAATGGATCTCCTACGGTAGCGGTCGGGGCAGAAGTCAAAGGATTCAAATTGCTGGCGCCGAGTTGCCCCATGTCGGGCCATGTGCCTTCGAAGTTCTGCGCAGTTTGAGTGATCGCCGCCCAGTTATCGTAGAACCTGCCGTATCCGCCGCGCAGCACGGTGCCATGGAACAACTGGTACGCTAAGCCAACCCGCGGCTGCCAGTTCTTGTAGTCATTGTAGAAAATTTTTCCGTCGCCCAGTGGGGTCACAACCACATGCGCGGGCAGAGCGCCCCCTGGGATACAAGGTGCCGCATTCGTTTGCGCACAATCTGGAGCATTGCGCTCCAGGATGTAGGTCCCGGTATTGAAGTCCGTGTCTCCCACGAAGTTATTCGCGTGCTTATTGTCGCCGTAACGGGGAACGAAGGTGACGTCATAGCGCAAGCCCAGATTCACGCTCAGCTTGCTGGTGGCTTTCCACTGGTCCATGAAATAAAAGCCGTCCACCCAACCGCCGTGTTCAGTTTCCACGGTATTCCTGCGCGAGGCGTTGTTCGGAACACCCAGGAGAAAAGATGCCAACGCGTTGCCACCCTGCGATAGATCGGCGGCATTCCCCGTATTAGCGGGACTGAAGATGACCGACGAATTCAGGTATAGAGCGCCGGCGTTGTTAGTGGCGAACGTCGCACCCATCCTGAAGGTGTGGTTGAGGTGCGTCTTGGTAAAGTTGCCCTGCCACTGCCAAATATCGGACACGTGAGTATTATCTGTCTGCGCGGCACCATGCGCACTTGGGTTCGGGTTCCCAATAAATCCCTGGATGACCGCGGTCGGGATCATGGAGATGCCACCGATAAAACCACCGGCAAAATTGGGAGAGAAGCCGATCTGGGTTCCGAAGTCAGGACCAGCCGCGGCATAATTGGTGCCTTGGTTGATGTTCACGTTGTTACGCCCGAACGTCAGTTCCATCAATGCGCTGGTGGAAAATGAGTGGATATAGTTCACCCCAAAGTTGTATCCGTTCGTAACCTGTTCGTGAATCAGGCCGGCGAACCCCCCGCTGCCGCTCACCGGCTGCCGGAAGCTGCTGTAACGCGCCCACACGTTGTCGCGCTCCCCGAACTGGTGGTCAATCCTGGCGCTGCCTTCGTCTTGCCGGGTAATCGTCTTGCTCGTGTCCAATCCATTGAAGTTCGGATTTCCCACGAGATTTGGCGCCGGGAACAGCTTTTGGGCATACGCGACCGTGGTCGAGTTCAGCATGCCGGCCGGGATCTTATTGCAAGGTGCACCCGCCCCTTGAATTCCATTGGTCGCCGGCAAGGGATTTCCTGCCCCGTCACACATGAAGGGTTGATTGCTGAACCCGGTCGGACTGCCTGCGTTAGCTACCACGCTGAAGGGATTGTAGATCTGCCCGGCAAGGGTGGAGAGATCTCCCCCCAGCTGGACCGCGGTTGGCGTGATGTAGAAGTTCTGGGAGGTGTTGTGAAGACGAAATCCCTCGTATGTCAGGAAGAAGAACGTTTTTCTCTGTTCGTGTTCGCCGGGAAGAGGGATGGGCCCTCCCAGGGTCGCGCCAAACTGGTTCTGCTGGAACTGGAACGGCACGTTCTGCGGCAGCAACGTAGGCCGGGCGTCAGTCGCCGCATTACGGAGAAACTCCCAGGCACTGCCGTGAAATTTGCTGGTTCCGGACTTGGTCACGACATTGACGATGCCGCCCATAGCTCCGCCGAAAGACGCATCGTCATTGTGCGATTGAACCTTAAACTCCTGAATGTCGTCGACAATTGGAGCCACGGCGTAGGTGCTTCCAAATGAACCTTGGTTGTTAATACCATCCAGCAGGAAAAGATTGCTGCGGTTGGTCTGGCCGTTCACCGAAGGATAGGAAAAAGTTCCAATCGGATTCGACCAGATACCCCCACTGCCCTGGGAATTCTGGGAGACGTTTACCGTACTGACACCGGGAGTGAGGTTCAGGATCTGAGTGAAATTGCGTCCATTCAGCGGCAGGTCATTCACCTGTTGCCTTACGACGGCAACGCCCAACTCCGCGGTAGAGGTTTCCAAGCCGAGAGCGGAAGCTTGCACTGTGACGCTCTCAGTCGTTGAGCCGGGCGACAACGTGAGGTTGTAGCTGGCACTTTGGTTGACGACCAGGTTAATGCCCGTCTGGATCGCGCTTCGAAATCCCTGCCGGGTCACTTTCAGTTCGTAATTGCCCGGCTGGACATCGGCGACGTAGTAGTACCCCGCATCATTGGTCGTCGTGGAGCGGTTGAGCGTGGTGTCATTGTTGTGCAACAACACCTCCGCGCCTGCGATCACTGCGCCCGTGGTATCGCGCACCGTGCCGTTGACTGAGGCGGTTACCTGGGCCTCAGTGCTTGTGGCCATCGACAAAAACAACGCCAGACCTACGAAAATCCACCGTTTGGAAGTTCTTGAGGAAATCCTGCGAGTCATCGAAGCTCCTCCTCGCGATCCTTGCCTTCATGGGCAGTATCGCGGTTCCCGATCTCAACTGCACTTCCGGCGGAAAAACCCCAAGTCAACTACAGCCGACGGTCAGCGGGGCCGTCGGCAGGGATGGTGTAGCACTGGCTTTGGAATGTTGTCAACCACAAAATTTCATATGTTTGAATGGAGTTTTACTATGTGGAACAACACCCCGTGATTTAGGCTGCGATGGTACTATTTGGTTCATCTGATGAAATGCTGTCTCGTTTGAAACGGTCGCGAAAAAGTCGAGTAGACACCACTCTAGAGGTCGGAATCGATATGGCACGGGGTCCGAAATCAGCTTCAGCACCGGTCGGAGTAATCTCGAAAGTCTTGAAAATCCTCGAAGCTCTTCAAGGATCCGGATCCGGACTTGGACTCAAGGCAATCTGTGATGCCACCGGAATTCACAAGAGTACAGCTCACCGTTTTCTCAAACACCTGGAGCGCGAGGGGTACCTCATCTGCACAGAAGCGGGAGCTTACCTGATCGGACCCAGGCTTTCGCAGATGACTGCGCGGGTAAATCCCCAAGCCAACCTGCAGACTGTGGCGCGGCCCGTTTTATGGGAGTTATGGAAGTCGACCCAGGAGACCGTGAACCTGGCGGTATTGGATCAAAATACAGTGCTTTACGTCGAGGTCATGGAGAGTCCGCACGAATTCCGGTTGTCTTCGCGAGTGGGAACGCGACGGCCGCTGCATGCCACTGCGCTGGGCAAAGTGCTCGCGGCATTCCTCCCCGATGACGTCAAAGACAGCATATTGAGCACGATCACCTTCCAACCCTCCACGCAGAAAACCATAATGAACATGGTGCAGTTTCGCCGGGAACTTCAGAAAATCCAGCGGCAAGGCTACGCGCTTGACGATGAGGAAGCGGTGCCTGGAGCCCGCTGCGTCAGCGCCCCGATACTGAATTCCAGAGGCGAGGCGGTAGGCGCGGTTAGCGTTTCCGGCCCGGTTACCCGACTCAGCCTCAGTCAGGTCGCGACGCTCGCGGATGCAGTTACCAGCACCGCTCGCTCAATCTCGGCCGCAATGGGGTTCCATGCGGGTGGGATGCGCGCCGCCACCCGATCATTCGGCGGGAAGAATCATTCTGTTCGGGTTTAGGCCACACTAGCGACCTCACGCTCGCTAGGCTGAACAAGCTACTGGCCTGCTGTCGGTCCGCCGGAGTTCTGTGGTTTCGCAGACTCGCAATCTCTCGACAGCTTGCGAATGCCAGGATCGAGGGGAAAGAGCTGAACTGCTTTGCCGAGCACCTCACACGCTTCCACTTTTTTCTGCGACAAGATGTAGCTCCTTGCCAGGGAACGGTACGACTCTGGATCGTAAGGAAACAGGCTAATCGCCTTTTGGAAGTTGCTCACCGCCTCGATCTCCCGGCCGGATGCAAGCAGCAGGTTGCCGAGTTGTTGGAAATCCGCTGGATTCGTGGTGCCCCGTTTGGCCGCGCCATCAAGGTAGCGAATCGCTGCCGTGATTCCTTCGTGTGTTTTCTGTTGCAGTGCCCGATCCGCCAGTGCTTCGAGAACGAAAACGTTCTCCGGGAGGGTTCCTTCCAGTTGTTCCGCCAAAGCCCAATAGCGCTGCCGGTACTCGGGATGCGAAAGCATCACCTGGCCATAGGCCTGTAACCGGGTCAGCTCGCTCGGAGGATCCTGCCGTCCGGGAATAGCGCTCAGGTGGACCAGATCAGGAAGCTGCGCCGTATTCATGTGAAAAGCAAAATCGGGAAACGGTTCGTCGGCGTCGGCAACAATGCGATGGTTAGTGAGAACCGAATGCGAGATCACGGTCACGTCCCGCTTGGGCATGTGGCAGCCCGCACAATCATCAGGCGGATTTTTCCGCTGTCGAATGGTCACCGGCACGGCGCAGCTTTTCTCGGTGTGACAGGCAAGACATTTCTGGCGGAAATAGGCTGGGGATTCCTCTCGTCCCGGCTGCACATGCGGGTCGTGACAACTGATGCAACCGAGCTTGCCAGTACTGTCCCGGTAACACTTGCTAAGACGCATGGAGAGGTAATGCTCTAGCAGGTCATCTTTGGGCGTGAAGCCCGGACGGAAAGGAACCAGGAAGATGCTGAAGGTGTCATCGAGCGCGGTGCCGGGACGAAAGTCGCGGTACTGTTTTCCTGGCTGCGGCACGCGCGCATCGCCGGTCTGATGACAGGACAGGCAAACGTTGTCGGCAAGCCAGGGAGAAAGTTTCGCTGGATTTACAACCGATCCACCGCCAGCCTCAGGCGAAATCTGCATTTCCGCCACGTGGGATTCCCCAGGCCCATGGCAGTTCTCGCAGCCGATGGCCAGTTCGGTAAACGGCGGATTCCGAAAACGTCCGTTGCCGTCGAACACCACTTCCGGCCGTCCGCTGTGGCACTCGACACAACCCGGAAGGATGGGGCGGCTAAAGCCATAGTCTGCGAATTCGTAGCCTGGTGACCACGCCCAGCTGTTCGTCTTCGAGTAAAACGACAGCGGCGCCTCGATCAGATAGCTCTCGCGACGCACGATCGCCCCAAAGCCGTTTGCCCCGGCGCCGATGATCCAGTCCACCTTGTGCGTATCACGGAAAGTGCTCTGCCCATTCGCTTCGCTTTCATATTGGCTCTGGTAGAGGCTCCCATCTTTCACAAACGTTTCCACGTGCCGGTGTAAGCGCTGGTCGAAAATCGTGGCGGACGTAGAAATTTTCCCCAGCAGAGCAGGATTCACCGCAGACATGGAACGGCCCATATCGGTATGGGAATAGGAGTCGTAGATTTCGCGATGACACTGTGCACAGGCGAGTGATCCGACGTAGCCGCCGGCGGCGCTCCCAGGCAATGCCGATCGTTCGTCGGCATCAACTCCGATTCCAGGAATAGCCGCAAGAATCAGGGCCAACATAAGGCTGCCCAGCCGGCCACGATAAAGACAAAGAGCGACAACCTCGCGCCCGCCGCCAGCCAGCTTTGAAGTCGCGATCCTCACGGATGACTCGGCTTCCACGCCGACAGTTGCTGGCTAAGCCATTGCGAGCTTTTGTCCTTATGGCAGAGCAAGCAGGCATTAGGACTTTCTTGCTGACCAAATCGCAGAGTCATTTCAGCATTAGGGATGTCATCAATCTGGTGAGTCCGGGCTTCGAACAAGAGCGCATCCATAATGCGTGGCATGTGGCAAGAAACGCACCGGCTGCCCTCGGAGTTAGCGCGATGGTGCGTGTGTGCCGCCACCGCGGTCTCACTCTGAAAACCAGTGTGGCATCCTACGCACATAAGATCGGGCTGCTCCTGGAATTTCACCGACGCCGGATTCGCAGCAGCATCGTGGCCCGGTTGATCGTGGGCGTGCGGATCGTGGCAAGTACCGCAGCTCACTTGTCCCTTCCTGAAGCACTGCGAACGCTCGAGTGCTTCAACGATAAAGGTTGTCTGGCGAAATCGGCCGTCCTTGTAGAAACCTTTACGGGAGAAATCTCCGAACGGAATCCTGGGACTCTCAGGGAAGAAATGATCGGTCGGCAAATAATTGAGTTCACCAGAAGGACCGGCCGTACGCATCGCAGACTGCATGTGACACTGGGCACAAATGCGCACAAAGTCACGGTTGCCAATATCACGGAAATCCACCGGTGGGAGGAGCGGCTGCTTAGGTTGGTGATTGCCCATCGACATATCGACGACATGCTGGAGAGACGGCCCATGGCACATTTCGCAATTGATGCCCGTCTCCTTGAACGCCAAATTGTCCGGCTCAAAACCTCCGCCCTTCACATTGCGCAATTGGCTGGTGTGACAAACCGCACAAATGGCCTGGTAGCTCGTAGAACTCCCCAACCGTTCCCAGGAGCGCAGATCAGCCCGTTCACTCCCCGGCATATCAATCACTCGCCAGTAGTTGATCCATTGTTTGTGCAAACGGCTGTACTGGACAGGAAAAACGTGAATCTGGCCATTCGGTAATCTAGTCGCGTAAGCTTGCTGAAACTTGGAGCCGATCGTGTAGTCCACGGGATAGCTGTGCCAGGTGCCGTCAGACTGCTTGATGTCAAAGTAATGCTTGCCACCACGAGTAACCATGCGCGCAAACAGCGATCGATTGCCACTGTCCAAATAGAATTCGTTGTTGGTTTGGAAATCGCCCATCACATTTTGAGGGGCATAGGGGCGAAACATCTTTGCCATACCAGATTGCGCCCATGCCCGATAAATGTCCCCGTGACACGTTCGACATGCTTCCGATCCCGCGAATTCTGCCACCGGCTGGGCACCGGTCTTCTCCGAACCCGTTGCGGTGGTTTGCGGCGCGGCTCCGCTGGCTTCAGACTTCTTCAAGAATGCTTCAAAACTAATCCGAGTCTTGACATCGAGCCCCATATAAATGGATCGCAAGTTTTGCAAAGCCTTTGGCGCAAAGTCGCTTCCGCCCCGGTAAATCCTGGCAAAGCTGCGCGCAGCGAAATCTAATTTGCCGGATACCAACTGAGCCAGGCCCAGCAAGTAGGTAAGCTCGGGATCAGTCGGATTGAGATCTACCGCTTTGGACAACGAGGCCTCGCAGTCCGCAATGAGCGCGGTCCGTTCCGTGCCCGATGGCAGTGCAAGAGCTTTCGACAGTGAAGCGCGTCCCAGCGCGAAGTTGGCGGAGGCCGCCAGTTTTCGTTTCAGTTCCACCCAGTTCTGCGGCGTGACTGAGGCCGGGGGACCGAATCGGTCGAGATCATCCAGCGCATCCCGTGCGTGGACTATCGCGACCTCGTTGCGGTGCTCGCGCGCTTCTATGTCCGCAACCGGCACAAGCAGCAGAGGGTTTTCCGGCAACAGCACCAGCGATTCTTCAGCGTAGCTCAAACCTGATTGATAGTCTTGCAGATCGAAACTGGCTTGAGCAGCCACTTCGTAAGCTTGGGCCAGAAAGGCGGATTGCGGAAATGCATCGACGAAAAATTTCGCTCTCTGTAACATCTGCTCGGCGGCGGACGGCTTGAAAAGACTCAGGAAAGCATCGTGCTCGGCGGAGTCAGTGATTTGGTCGGCAATGGTAGAGGGCGTGCGCTTCTGGGGGCTGAGATTAGCGTCAATGTCCTGAGCCGTTACCAGCCCGAGCGGGCATGCAAGGAGTCCGAGAATTACGAGCGCCAGGCGGCAGGACATTCAGCGCACTGTAGCTAAATTCGCCGTCCTGAGCAATGGAAGTTTTTTTGCGTTTGCTACACTGCCACCTTGGTATTCGGAGGAAAAGCATGAGTGGGAAATGCCAACCTTGGTTGACCACTGGTCTACGACTCGCCTTTACTCTATCTCTGGCCGGCGTTCTGGTGAGGGGGCAGGCTGGCCCAACTAGCCCGGCCAAAGCGGCAACCTCAAAGACCAAAACGACCGAAGAGGCCTACAAGAACATCCAGGTCTTGAAGGGCCTTCCCGCAGACCAACTGATCCCGGCAATGCAGTTCATAACCTACTCACTCGGTGTTGAATGTAGTTTCTGCCATCTAGAGGGAACGCCCGAGAAGGACGATAAGAAGCCGAAGCAGATGGCACGGAAGATGATGCAGATGATGTTCGCCATCAACCAGCAGAATTTTGAGGGCACGCGTGAGGTAACCTGTTATTCCTGCCATCGCGGCTCCTCTCATCCTCTGGCCACGCCAATTATCGCCGAAGCAGGAGTGCAGACTGCGGTTGCGAAAGCGCAGGACGAAGACGAGCATGGAGCGGTCCCTTCCGGCGTGCTGCAGGCAGACCAGATTTTCGCCCAATATGTCGACGCCCTCGGTGGTGCTTCGGTGGTTGACAAATTGTCCACCCGGGTGGAAAGAGGAACCATCAACCTCAGCGGGCGGCAGTTCCCAGTCGACATTTTCAGCAAAGTTCCTGGCAAGCGAATGTCTATCATCCATCTGCCCAATGGCGACAACATCACCGCATACGATGGGATTTCCGGCTGGACTTCAGCCCCAGATCGCCCCGTACGTGACATTCCGTCTTCTGAGGCCGTTTCCGCCCAAGCCGAGACGGATCTGCAATTGCCTATACGCGCCAAGCAATTGTTCGGGGAGTTGCGCGCGGGCAAACCAGAAAAGATCGAAGACCACGATGTGTACGTCGTTTCCGGGCTCAATGCAGGACAACCTGCAGCCAAGTTTTACTTCGATGAACGTTCCGGCCTGCTGCTGCGGATGTTGCGCTACGCCGATTCGCCGCTGGGACGCAATCCCACGCAAATCGACTATGCGGACTATCGTGAACAAGGGGGCGTAAAGGTGCCATTCCGGCGGACAATCGCGCGTCCCAGCTCGCGCTTCATCATTCAAATCAAAGAGGTCCACGACAACGTGAACGTGGACGATGCGAAATTCGCCCGACCGGCGGCGCAATCGCCATCGACGCCACCTTCACCTTAGCGCAGGGTTTTTCTTTTGCTCAGCACGCAAGCGGGACCTGATGCACCCGACCATCGGATGAGAATCGCGGTGCTGGTTCTTGCCGCCATGCTGCATCGCAGCTTCGCCGCGCTCATGAAACGCACGTCCGGTTGGCAGGAAAAAGGAGCAAGCCGTCGGACAATTGCCTACCGCTGGTCGGCGTTTCACCGGAGTGCAAGGCTACGCACTGGCTGCTGATCGCAGTTCTCCTGACTGCTTTGCCGGAGCCAAAGCGATCAGGGCGACACCAATGATAATGAGCACAGCTACGCCCACCAGTTCTCCGCGTGGGATCAGACTGCGGAATGCCTGCACTGCCATCAGTGCGGCGTGGGCGAAGCTCGACCATGCCGTGAAAGCAATCAGGCTGCGATTCGCCGATGGGTTACGGGCTGCCAGCAGCAAGAAAATGCCGAGTGTGACATAAAGGCTAAGCATCATCGCCAACGCAGGCTCTTGCCGCACAAACATCGTCAAGGGATAAACTAAACCGAAAAAGATCAAGCCCACCACGACCAATACAACTTTAAGTGCACGTTCTCGGCTCATGGCAGCCCTCCTGCAACGAAAATCGTGAACAGTGCCATACACGACCTATAGAAGACCATTGAAGGGAAATATTAGGTCGGACAGGAAGCAAAGGTCAATTGCACTTGGAAGAGACATTGCGGCCAGTCGATCAGTGACGAGCGGAGACGCGCCGAGTTTCTGTTGACACCTGATTAAGTCCTGGGTATTCAGTTCTTCGCCGAATTCATCATTCAATCCCACAGCCATACCTCTTAGGCCAGATTTTCATGTCCGTAAAAACGCTTCTGGGGGCCGATAGCTAAGAGCGGCACCTTCCCGGTGCCTTTCAATTCAAACTACGGGATCGACGCGAAAAATAGCTAATCTGATCGCGAGCGGCGCTAGGGTCATGCCGTAGCGGTTTTGTAGTTTTGACCGCCCAGCGTTCGGTGCCGCTTCTCAAGGGATCGCTGCCTTAGACCTCCGTGGTAGATTCGCCCCGGGAATCACCCGCTCTGCCGCTCAGATGCAGAGAGGAGCATCCCGAGTCACTCTGGGCAACGGCCAGTCTTACGATTCGCCCTTCGTGTAACCTCCAGGTGGGGTCTTAGGTCTTTTGCGAATGAGCCGGATAATCGTGGTGTTCAGCGCTAAGAGAGAGATTGCCGAGATCACTCCGAGTGAGGCGACGCAGTAAATGCACCAGACACCTAGAACGTGGGCCTCGATGTGCGCGAGGTAAAGTGAAAAAGCGAGACCTGGGAAGGCGGCGGCCAGAAGCGAGCGATAAGCGCGACGCAGGGCGAGCACACCCAGGAGGAAGTATCCGGCGATGCCGATGACGGCAACCGGAATTCCACCGAGCGTAGCATAGGGACTGTGATTGACGATGCCGCAATCCCAGCGCTCATTGATGCTGCAGGGCGAAGTGTCGGTGCGGTAGCGTTCGCGCAAGGCGAGCGCAGAAACCACTATGCCGCTCAAGGCTAGAATTGCCAGCGCATGCCTCATTATTCGTTGCTCTCCGCTTTTCTTTCGACTCCTTTTATCGACGCCTAGTCTTAGACACTTAGGGTCCAAACCGTGGGCGCCTAACCCCTTTCAGGGTGGTTGCGGGGGCCCGATACGTACCGAATTTACAATTACTGTGTAGACCCTTCCGCAGCGAGCTCATCCATTGCGCTTTGCGAGCTTCACTAACCGCAGCGAATGCTATGCGGTTTCCGAGTAGCCGACCGCGCGTGCAGAACCGTCGATCCGGCTACGGCCGATGAACGGCCATTATCCTGCAGGTCCGAGAACTGACTCAAGTAGTCATGCCCTTTAGCCGATCTAGCACCCAAGGGCCAAGAAGATCGTGTGCCTGTCGAACAAGCGGGTTTGGCACAACTGTGCCTCGAGAGCGGAGTCATGCACAGGACTGGCTCGTCTGGTAGAACGTAAAACGAAAGAGGAGGGCGACATGAGCAGGAGCACAGAAGGAAGCACACTGGACAGGAGTTCAGCCGGTAACGGAATAGGCCCCGGTTTGCAGACGACGGCAGAGCACTTCCGCATGCTCGTTCAAAACATGAAAGACTACGCGATCATCATTCTGGATACCGACGGTCGGGTAGCCAGTTGGAACCCAGGATCAGAGACCATCCTTGGGTATCGCTCAAGTGAGATCATCGGCCAACACTTCTCCCGCTTTTTCCCCAGCGAAGAGGTTCAGCGTGGGAAGCCGGAGACGGAACTCAAAGTCGCGACAGCAGAAGGTCGGTCTGAAGATGAAGGTTGGCGGATCAAGAAAGACGGGGCACGATTCTGGTCGAACGAGGTGATTACCGCCTTGCGCGACCAAGGCGGGGCCTTGTGCGGCTTCGGCAAAGTGACGCGTGATTTGACCGAGCGTAAGCGGGCAGAAGAGAAAGCGACTCTGCAGGCGCGTGAAATCCTTGAGATTTCCACGCCGGTCATTCAGATCTGGGACGGCATACTCATGGCGCCGCTGATCGGCACGCTCGACAGCGAACGTACGCAAAAGCTCATGGAAGGGCTGTCGATTATGACCAATTTGTAGCCTCGGTCCTGCAGTTGGGTCTTTACTGGATGGTGTTGAATGCGCCTCCTCCACGGAAGGTACATAAACAGGAGTCCCAAGCACATCATTCTCGTCTTGACGATTGACGAATCTCCAGCCGATGCCAAGATTGGTCCCGAGTGACGTAAGTGCTTTATCGGACGCGCGCCTTCGCGAAGAAGAGTGGAGACGAGGAGAGCTACGCGGCGCCCATTCGATAAAGCCGTCAGAAGGAAGCCGCTCGCGGCGGACGCGGGTCTATGGAGATTGAATGCGGGCGAGGAGGAGCGAGTGGCGAACTCGGCAACTCTCAAGGGCATCGACGTGCACAACGAAAATCCCAAGCCTTTCGTTTGGACCAAAACGGCGGACCAAATCCTGGCCAGCATCGCTCGTTACGCACAGCGCACGACCGCCGCGCAAGCCTTTAACTTATGACACGAACCATTGGGACAGGAGACTAGCACTTCGCGACTGCCTCTTTGCCGGTTGGCAATCGCCGGCCCGGCCTGACGTCATCCTGGAAACGACAGGCTTTGAGCCGGCTTGAGTGGCGCTCGAATATTCAGCGCGCGGGCACAGCGTCCGCAGGCCAGTACGGCTTATCGGCATCGGCTAAGTAGCCATCCGCGTAGCGATCGTGGTGCCGAATCCAAGCCATCGTGAACGGCAACCCATCTTCGTCCCGGCCCTTCGGCACATAATCGAGATAGTTATACGTGTTCATCGTCATCTCCGTGCCGCGTACGTAAGCCGAATACGTGTGGAAGATATTTCCCGCCTTATCTTTGTAGAATACGCTGATCCCGGGCCCCTCTTCGCTCGGGAACGCCTGCACTTCGTAGTTGAAATACATCTTGCCGTTCGCCTTTTCTTCCTTGGTGAACGACACGTGATAATCCCGGTTGAAGTCATTCCCGTTCGACGACACCCACGCAAAGCGCCATCCCATTCGCTTCTTGAACGCTTCGATCTGTGGCAACGTCGCCCGAGAAATAGCCGCGAACGTCACATCGCGCTGTGCCAGGTGCACCAGCGCGCCGTCCGTGTGATCCATATTGAACGAACAACTCGGGCAGCCTTCCTTCCAGTCCGGACCAAACATAAAGTGATACACGATCAACTGGCTTCTGCCCTCGAATAGATCGGCCAGCGTTTTCTTGCCGCCCGGCGCATCGAAGACATATTCCTTGTCGACCTTCACCCAAGGCAGTTGCCGCCGCTCCGCGCTCACCGCATCGCGCTGCCGCGTCAGATTCTTCTCCTTCGCCAGCAGCTCCTTGCGAGCCGCAAGCCATTCATCTCGCGACACTATTTTCGGGTTCTCTATCGTGTTCGTTGCCATCTTGATTTCTCCTTTTATTATTTGAGTTCGAGGCGATTTCTCCTGCTCCGTTCTTTTTGCGAGACACTTTCACGACCAACGCCGCCAGCCCTCCGGTAGAAGCCGCACCGGCAACGATTAGTCCCATGGTGGCCAAACAGAATGGACACATCGTTTACCTCCTGGGTGGCGAAGCTTGACCGCTAAGCCGCCTCTATAGGGATGACGGGTGAAGAGAGTCGATTTCGACAGAGCAAACAGGAGCAAAATTAGCCCCGCCTTCTGGCCATCGGTCCCCTTTCTCCAACGCGCCTTCCGCCGTTCGGTGTCTGAAACTCAGTATTAAACGATGAAGAGGATTAATTGCGGAATGCGAACCCGAGTGAGGATTTGTCATGTTTGATACCGGGTTGCTTCGTAGCTTCGTGGCCGTCGCGGAGAGCGGAGGATTTACGAAGGCGGCTAAGCTACTGAATTGCACACAGTCCACCGTCAGCGCGCAAATTCAGCGATTGGAGGATGAAGCTGGAAGCTTGTTATTCGTACGCAGCACGAGATCAGTCCAACTCACTTCCGCTGGCGAAACTCTTCTCGGTTACGCGCGAACGATCCTCCGTCTGAATGAAGATGCACGCCTGCGTCTCTCTGGCGTGCGCCACGCTGGGAGAGTCCGAGTCGGAGTAAATGAAGACCTTACCGACAGCTGGTTGCCG
>WNFF01000403.1_pt1 | contig 48671 bp, 30 predicted proteins | sample 5400441 | NCBI WGS metagenome assembly WNFF01 (sample SAMN13153345, study PRJNA577476) | soil metagenome | isolation source: 120 cm saprolite under Douglas fir tree site 2 hole 3 replicate 1 | place: USA:California | collected 2015-04-18 | reverse complement strand
AGACCGGCGGGCTGCTCGCCAGCGTCAAACGCGCCCGGGACCTGGTCTCCATCCAATATCAGAAGGGCGCCGCATCTCTTCTCGAGTTTCTGGATGCCCAACGCACGTACATCGGGACGAACGTCGAGTACTTGCAGGACTTGACCATCTACTGGACCGCGGTCTTCAAGCTCGAGCAGGCGGTGGGGACGAAGCTCCAATGAAACACCAGACTTCATTCGGCGCACGCCTTGCGCTGGGTGCGCTGTTTTTTTGCCTGCTCGCCGGTGGTTGTCGATCCCAGACGAACGGAAAAGGCACCGCGAAACCGCCCGAGGATGAGGTCTGGCTCACCCCGAGCGAGATGAACAAAGCCCAGGTCCAGCTCGCCACGATCGAGGAACGCGAAGTGGACAGATCGATCACCGCCGGCGGGAGGATCGCCTTCGACGACCTTCGGGTCACCCACGTCCTGTCCCCGGTGGTGGGGCGGGTCACCCGGGTGCTGGCGCAGCCGGGCGAGCGCGTGAAGAAAGGCGCCCCCCTGCTGGCCATTCTCTCGCCGGACATCGGCACCGCGGTTTCCGACGTTGTGAAAGCACAAGCCGATCTGGGTGCGTCGGAACGGGATTTCCATCGGCAGCAGCAGCTCGCCGCCGCCCATGCCGGAACGCAGAGGGAGCTGGAAGCCGCGGAGGGCGCCTACCGCAGATCCCAGGCGGAGCTGGCAAGGGCAAAACTGAAGCAGCAGCTGCTCAAGTCCGGCGACGTGGATACGGTGACGCAGGAATTCATTCTTCGCAGTCCGATCGGGGGCCGGATTGTCTCACGCACCGTCAATCCAGGGATGGAGGTGCAGGGGCAGTATTCCGGAGGGACGGCGCTGGAGCTTTTCACGATTGGCGAATTGGACCAGGTATGGGTCCTTGCCGATGTCTCCGATCAGGACTTTCCGCGAGTCCACAAAGGCGCGGAGGTCACGGTCAAGGTCGTTGCCTATCCAGACCGGCAGTTCAAAGGCACCGTCGACTGGGTGTCGAGCACCCTCGATCCCACGCTTCGGACCGCCAAGGTGCGCTGCTCGCTACCGAACCCGGATCAGGTCCTCAAGATCGATATGTACGCGACTCTGGAGATCGGAGTGCAGGGCAAGAAGGCCGTCGCGATTCCGCGCGACGCACTCGTCCGGATCAACGATCAAACGGTGATCTATGTCGCCCAGGGTCAAAGCAACGAGGGGTGGTCTGTTTTCAAGCGACGACGGGTCGAGGTGATCGATGACGGAGAGCAGTTTCTGGCGGTGAGCGGAGTGTCGCCAGGCGAGCAGGTCGTGATCCAGGGCGCGGTCTCCGCGGCCCCGGCCAATGACGAGGCGTGGATTACCCCCAAGCAGCTCGAGGCAGCCAGCGTCAAGCTCGCGGTGGCCCGCGAGCAGGATCTGGAGATGACCGTTTCGGTGGGGGGCAAGGTCGCCTTCGACGACCTTCGGGTGACCCACGTTTTTTCTCCGGTGAATGGAAGGGTCATGAAGGTCTTCGGGAACCTGGGCGAGAAGATTGCCCAGGGAGCGCCGCTGGTGACCATCGCTTCGCCGGACGTGGGGAGCGCCTTCTCGGACCTCTTGAAAGCCAAGGCGGACTTGACCTCTGCCGAGCGCGAGTACCGCCGCCAACAGGATCTCTACGCGGCACACGCCGGGTCGCAAAAGGACCTCGAGATGGCCGAGGGGAATTATCGGAAGGCAAGAGCGGAGCACGATCGAGCCCAGCTCAAGAGCACCCTGCTGAAATCAGGATCGATCGACGAGGTGACCCAGCAGTACACGCTGCGCAGCCGCATCGCCGGAGAAATCATCGCGCGAAACGTGAATCCGGGCGCGGAGGTTCAGGGCCAATACTCGGGCGCGAACAATCCGATCGAAATGTTCACCATCGGCGAGCTCGATCCGATCTGGGTTTTCGCGGATGTCTATGAAATGGACCTCTCGCGGATACAGCCGGGCGCCCTGGTGACGGTGAGATCGCCGTTGTTCCCCGAGGAGGTCTTCCGGGGCAAGGTAGACTGGATCGCCGACGCACTCGATCCGGTGATGCGCACGGCGAGGGTTCGCTGCAGTCTGGCCAATCCGAAGCGGTTGCTCAAGCCGGAGATGTATCAAATCGCCACGATATCGGCGCCAGTCAAGGCGATGCTCGCAATTCCACGCTCCGCGGTGTTGCGCCTGGGAGACGAGACGGTGGTCTTCGTTGCCGCGGGGCAGCGTCCGGATGGGAAGGTGGTTTTCAAACGCCGTCAGGTGGTGCTGAATGAGGAAGAGACGGGAGAGCTCATCCCGGTGCTCAATGGACTCAAATCAGGCGACACCATCGTCGTCGAGGGAGCGATTTTCCTCGCCGGTCTCGTCTGAAGGAACAAGCCAATCATGATTGAGAGAATCGTCCGTTTTGCCCTCGGATACCCGGCGGTGATCGCCATATTGGCGCTCTGTCTGATCGGCCTGGGCATCGTTTCGTTTCATCGGTTGGACATCGAGGCTTATCCCAACCCGGTGCCGCCGCTGGTCGAGGTAATCGCCCAGCCGCAGGGATTGAGCGCCGAGGACGTCGAAAGATACGTCACCATCCCGCTGGAAATCGGGCTGGCGGGGATGCCTGGCCTCGACCACATCCGCTCGCAATCTCATTTCGGTCTCACCGACGTGAAGTGCTATTTCAAGTGGGGCATTCAGTACAAAGACGCTCGGCAGGAGGTGATCAATCGCCTCCAGTTCATCACCCTGCCCAACGGCCTGGTGGCGCAGATTTCGCCGTGGAATGCGATCGGCGAAGTATTCCGCTACGTGGTCAAGGGCCAGGGCTACTCACTGCGTGATCTGAAGACGGCCCAGGACTGGATTCTCCAGCGGCAGTTCAAGCAGGTCCCCGGGGTGGTCGACGTCGTGAGCTTTGGTGGGGAGACCAAGGAGTATCACGTCGAGATCGATCCCTATCGCCTGCGCGGTCACGGTTCGACGCTGTCCCAATTGACCACCGGGATTGCCAACGCCAACCAGAACGTCGGTGGACAGCGGATCGCGCTCGGGGAGCAGGCGTATACCGTCCGCGGCCTGGGATTGATCGGATCCCTCCGGGACATCGGAAACATCGTTCTGTCCGAGCAGAAGGGGGTTCCGGTGCGCGTGCGCGACGTCGGAAACATCGCCGTCGGCCATGCCCCCCGCCTCGGGATCGTCGGCCGCGACGACCAGCCGGACATCGTCGAAGGCATCGTCCTGATGCGCTATGGGGAGAGGACCACTCCCACCCTGGCGGGCATCTACCAGCGCGTCGATGAAATCCGCAAATACCACCTCCTGCCGCCGGGGATGGATATCGAGCCCTACTACGATCGGGGTCAGCTGGTTGCTTTGACCACCCATACGGTGCTCGAAAATCTGATCATCGGAATGGTTCTCGTCTCGTTGGTCCTGATGGTGTTCATCGGGAACATCAGGGCCGCGTTGATCACCGCCCTCAACATCCCGATCGCGCTCTTGATCGCCTTCACCGGGATGGTCGCGCTGGGGACGCCGGCCAATCTGATTTCACTCGGCGCGGTGGACTTTGGAATCGTGATCGATTCCACGGTGATCATGATTGAGAACATCTTCCGCCACCTGGGGGGCCATGGCTCCGGATCGATCATCCGCCGCATCCAGGCCGCCGCCGGCGAGGTGGGGCGGCCGATGGCATTTTCCACCCTGATCATCGGCGTTGCCTTCTTGCCGCTCTTCACCATCACCGGCGTTTCCGGGGTCATCTTCTCGCCGATGGCCCAGACCTACGCGTTCGCGATCGGAGGCGCGATCATCCTCGCCCTCACGGTGACCCCGGTCCTCACCTCCAAGCTCGTTTCGCCACAGACGGAGGACAAGGAAAGCTTCGCGATGAGGGCTTTGCATCGGCTCTACCAACCGGCTTTTGACTTCGCGCTTCGCAAGCCGAAGATCGCCTTCGTCGGAATGCTCGTTCCCATCCTGCTCTGCGTGGCGCTTTTTCCGCTCCTCGGCCGGGAGTTCATGCCCAAGCTCGAGGAGGGCAACTTCTGGGTTCGGGCGACGCTGCCGATGTCCGTCTCCCTCGAGCAATCGGCCAGACACGTGGGACGGATGAGATCGATCCTCAAGAGTCATCCGGAAATCGTCACCGTGGTTTCGCAGCTCGGCAGGCCGGACGACGGAACGGACGTGGCGGGATTTTTCAACATCGAGCTGTTTGCCCCGCTCAAGCCCCTCGATCAATGGCCTCGGGGTCTAACCAAGCCCAAGCTCACCGAGCAGTTGTCGAACGAGCTGCAGGATGCCTTTCCTGGCGTGATCTTCAATTTCTCTCAGATGATTTCCGACAACGTCGAGGAGGCGCTCTCCGGCGTCAAGGGCGAAAACTCGGTCAAGGTGATCGGCCCGGACATCCGGGCGAACGAGGCCACCGCCGACGCGATCGTCGACGTGATGAGCAAGGTGCCTGGGGTCAAGGATCTGGGTTGGTTCCATTCGATGGGGCAGCCGAGCATCAAGATCGTCCCCGATCGGGTGCAATGCGAGCGCTATGGATTGAACACGGGTGATGTGGAAGCGGTCGTCCAGGCGGCGATCGGCGGGCAAGCCGTCACCCAGGTCTTCGAAGGCGAAAAGAGCTTTGCCCTCACGGTGAGATGGCTCGAACAGTATCGGAACAGCGTGAACGCGATTCGGAAGATCACCGTGGCCTCACCGGACGGGAGCCAGATTCCACTCGGGCAGCTGGCGGCGATTACCGAAGAGGGCAGTCCTTCCGTGATCTACCGCGAGGATGGCCGGCGTTACTCGCCGGTGAAATTCTCGGTGCGGGGGCGCGATCTGGGCTCGACGATTCGGGATTCGGAGAACGGCATCGAGCAAAAGATTCGCCTGCCTCCGGCGGCCCACCTGGAATGGGCAGGTGAGATCAACGAGCTCAAGGATGCGATGGGCAGGCTGCAGATCATCATCCCGCTGACGCTGCTGCTGATCGGATTTCTCGTCTTCAGCGCAGTGAAAACGTGGATCGATACCCTGCTCGTGCTGGTGTCGATCCCGGTCGCTTGTACGGGTGGCGTGCTGGCGCTGCTGATCACCGGCGAGCACTTCTCGGTCTCCGCGGCGATGGGCTTCATCTCCATTTTTGGAATTGCCATTCAGGATGCGATTCTCATCGTCACCTATGCGCAGCGACAGTGGGCTGAGGGTAAGTCCCTCGAGGATGGCGCGCGAAACGCCGCCGAGCAGCGCTTCCGGCCGGTGCTGATGACCACGCTGGTCGCCACCCTCGGGCTGCTTCCCGCCGCACTCTCGAACGGAATCGGGGCCCAGACCCAGAAGCCCCTCGCCATTGTAGTCATCGGCGGCTCCCTCATCCTGGCGGTTCTGACCCGAATCCTGCAGCCTCCCCTCCTGGTGCTTGCCCACCGCCGCTTTGGCAGGTTGATTCCACAGCCAGCGGAAGAACCAGCAGCCAGCTGATCGCCGACGCGATTTCCTGGACATTGCCAGGTCATCTCCGGCAGCATCGCGATCACCGCGGTAGGTAGGTTGCGCGCTCCGGACTTGCAACCCTGGAATCATGATTCAAAGAATCGTTCGTTTTGCGCTCGCCTTTCCCGCGGTGATCGCAATCCTGGTGCTCTGCTTGATCGGACTGGGGCTTCTTTCGTTTCATCAGCTGGACATCGAGGCCTATCCCAATCCGGTGCCGCCGCTGGTGGAGGTGATCGCCCAACCGCAGGGCCTTAGCGCCGAGGACGTCGAACGCTACGTGACCGTTCCACTGGAGATCGGTCTCGCCGGAATGCCGGGGCTCGATCACATCCGGTCGCAATCGCACTTCGGGCTCACTGATGTGAAGTGCTACTTCAAGTGGGGCATCCAGTACAAAGACGCACGGCAGGAGGTGATCAACCGGCTTCAATTCATCACCTTGCCCAGCGGCCTGGTAGCCCAGATCTCGCCCTGGAACGCGATTGGCGAAGTGTTTCGCTATGCCGTCAAGGGCAACGGTTATTCACTGCGCGATCTGAAGACCGCTCAGGACTGGATCATCGCGCGGCAATTCAAACAGGTTCCCGGGGTGATCGACGTGGTCGGCTTTGGCGGCGAGACCAAGGAATACCACGTCGAGGTCGACCCCTATCGATTGCGCGGTCACGGAGCTACCCTCGCGCAGCTCACCACCGCCATCTCCAACGCCAACCAGAACGTCGGTGGGCAGCGCATTCCGCTGGGCGAGCAAGCCTATACCGTGCGAGGGCTGGGGTTGATCCGGTCCCTCAAGGACATCGGGGACATTGTCATTTTCGCGCAGAAGGGGGTGCCGGTACGCGTGCGCGATGTGGCCACCGTCCGGATTGGACATTCGCCGCGGCTCGGGGTGGTCGGACGCGACGATGAGCCAGACATCGTCGAGGGCATCATCCTCATGCGCTATGGGGAGAAAACGGCGCCAACCCTGGAAGGCATCTACCGGCGCCTCGCGGACATCCGGAAATACCATCTGCTGCCTCCGGGGATGGAGATCGACCCCTACTACGACCGCGGGCAGCTGGTCGCCCTGACCACGCGAACCGTGCTCGAAAACCTGATCATCGGGATGGCGCTCGTCTCGCTGGTGTTGATGGTCTTCATCGGCAACGTCCGGGCCGCGCTGATCACCGCGATCAACATTCCGCTCGCCTTGCTGATCGCGTTCAGCGGCATGGTCGCGCTTGGGACGCCGGCGAATCTGATTTCGCTGGGAGCGGTGGACTTCGGAATCGTGATCGACTCCACGGTGATCATGATCGAAAACATCTTTCGCCACCTCGGAAAGCATGGCTCCGGGTCGATCCTGCAACGCATCCGCGCCGCCGCCAGTGAGGTGGGACGTCCGATGGCATTCTCCACCCTGATCATCGGGGCCGCTTTCCTCCCGCTCTTCACCATGACCGGCGTCTCAGGTGTCATCTTCTCTCCGATGGCGCAGACGTATGCCTTTGCGATCGGCGGAGCCATCTTGCTGGCTCTGACCTTGACCCCGGTGCTGACCGCGAAGGCGATCCCGGCGCAAATGGAGGACAAGGAGAGCCTGGTGATGCGCGCACTCCACCGCGTCTACGGACAGGCGTTCGATTGGGCAGTCCGCTCCCCGAAGATCGCCCTGGTGGGAATGCTGGTGCCCATCTTGCTTTGCGTGGCCTTGTTCCCGTTTCTCGGGCGCGAGTTCATGCCCAAGCTCGAGGAGGGCAACTTCTGGGTCCGGGCGACGCTCCCGATGTCGGTATCTCTCGAGCAGTCGGCCAAGCACGTGGGTCGAATGCGTTCCATCCTGAAAGGTCACCCGGAAATCGTCACCGTGATTTCGCAGTTGGGAAGGCCGGACGATGGAACGGACGTGGCCGGCTTTTTCAATATCGAGTTGTTCGCCCCGCTCAAACCCTTCGACCAGTGGCCGCGCGGGGTGACCAAGGCGAAGTTGACCGAGCAGCTCTCGTCCGAGCTTCAGGACGCGTTTCCCGGGGTGATTTTCAATTTCTCGCAGATGATCTCCGACAACGTCGAGGAGGCGCTCTCCGGGGTCAAAGGTGAGAACTCGGTCAAGGTGATAGGTCCGGACATTCGCGGCAACGAGGCGACCGCGGACGCGATCGTTGACGTGATGGGGAAGGTGCGAGGGGTCAAGGATCTCGGTTGGTTCCACTCGATGGGACAGCCGAGCATCAAGATCGTTCCCGATCGCATGCAGTGCGAGCGCTACGGCTTGAACACCGGCGACGTGGAGGGGGTGGTGCAGGCGGCGATCGGAGGTCAGACGGTGACCCAGGTATTCGAGGGTGAGAAGAGCTTTGCCCTCACGGTGAGGTGGCTCGAACCCTATCGAAACAGCATCAATGCGATTCGAAAGATCATGGTCGCCACCCCCGACGGAAGCCAGATTCCTCTCGCCCAACTCGCCTCGATCACCGAGGAGGGCAGCCCGTCGGTGATCTACCGCGAGGATGGCCGCCGCTACTCGCCGGTGAAGTTCTCCGTCCGCGGCCGAGATCTCGCTTCAACCATCCGCGACTCGGAAAGGGAAATCGAGCAGAAGGTCCGCTTGGCGCCCGAGGCGCACCTGGAATGGGCCGGTGAAATCAACGAGCTCAAGGACGCGATGGGAAGGTTGCTGGTAATCATTCCGCTGACGCTGCTCTTGATCGGGTTTCTCGTCTTCAGCGCAGTCAAGAGCTTCATCGATACTCTGCTCGTACTCGTCTCGATACCGGTCGCCTGTACCGGGGGAGTACTGGCCCTGCTGATCACCGGTGAGGAGTTCTCCGTCTCTGCTGCAATGGGTTTTATTTCCATCTTTGGAATTGCGATCCAGGGTGCGATTCTCGTCGTGACCTACGCGCAGAGGCAGTGGGCGGAAGGCAAGTCCCTCGAAGAAGGCGCACGCAATGCCGCCGAGCAACGGTTGCGGCCGGTGCTGATGACGACCCTGGTGGCGATGCTGGGTCTTCTCCCGGCTGCCCTTTCCAACGGAATCGGCGCTCAGACGCAAAAGCCGCTGGCAATCGTGGTCATTGGAGGGTCTCTGATTCTCGCGCTCCTGACGCAGGTGATGCAGCCGCCGCTGCTCGTCCTCGCCCATCGCCGCTTCGGGCGGCTCGTCCCGCGCTCGAACGAGGAGCCGGCCGCGACCTGATCAACCAAGCGGCACGCTTAAGCCAGGCAGATTATTCGCCAAGCTTTTTGAGGAAGGTTGGATAGGAGAGCCCGAGCGCCTTCGCCGCATCCATCCGTCGCCCCTCGAGCTGCTGGAGAACGTGGCGCGCATACCTCTTCTCGATCTCGTCCACCGTTACCGGCGGGCCGGAAATGACGAAGTCCGCTCCCCCCCGTGCGGGCGCGCCTTGAGACGGGTGCGGCTGCTCGAGGATCTCCAGCTGAAGCTCAGGCCCGGCCTCCAGCACCAGGGCACGCTCGAGGATGTTCTTCAGCTCGCGGATATTGCCGGGAAACGGATAGCCGAACAGCCGGGAGCGGGCCGCCGGCCCCAGCTCGATGCTCTTTCTTCCCAGCTCACGCCGCAGGTCTTCGAGAATGGATTCAGCGAGCGGAAGGATGTCCTCGCGGCGCTCCCTCAAGGGGGGGACCTCGACGCGAAAGACGCCGAGGCGGAACCAGAGATCTTCCCGGAAGGCGCCGCTTTTGAGCTGGCTTTGCAGCTCACGGTTGGTGGCTGCCATGATCCGCGCCGTGCTCTCCTGTTCCGCGGTCCCGCCCAGTCGGCGAAAGCGACCGGAGTCGAGAAAGGTGAGCAGCTTGGCTTGCAGGCCATGAGGCATCTCACCGATCTCGTCGAGGAACAAAGTCCCGCCCGAGGCCACCTCCACCAGGCCGCGCCGCGTCGTTCGGGCGTCGGTGAACGCCCCGCGCTCGTGTCCGAAGAGCTCGTTTTCGACGATCGCTGCGGGAAGGGCGGCGCAGTTGACGTGGACGAACGGCGCCTGATGGCGATTGGAGAGCGCGTGAATGTGGCGGGCTAGCACCTCCTTGCCCACGCCTGTCTCTCCCAGAAAGAGCACCGGGCTGCGCGGCGCGGTGGCGATCCGTTCCACCATCTCCACCACCCGCTTCATCACCTCTGAGCGCGGCAGGGTGAATCGCGAGCGGCTGGAGATCTCCGCTTCGACCTGCTGCAGGCGATCGCGAAGGTGGATCTGCTCGGCCGAACGCTTCGCCTTCATCACCAGATCCGCCAGCTCGACCGGCTTGGTCAGATAGTCGGCGGCCCCGGCGCGGATCGCGTCCACCGCGCTGGCGATGTCGCCGTAGGCGGTGACCATGATCACCACCGCATCGGGCAACTGGGCCTTGAGGTCGGAAAGGAACGTAAGTCCATCCCCGTCCGGTAAACGCCGATCGAGGATGACCAGCTCGGCGGCGCTCTTGCGGATCGACTCCCGCGCCTCGTGAAGTGAACGCGCGACGCTGACCGGAAAACCCTCGCGCTGAAGGGCGACCGCGGCCATTCCGGAAAAGCCGCGGTCGTCATCGATGAGAAGGGTGGTCAGGCTCATTTTATCCGCTTCACCCTAGGGCGCCGGCTCATCCCCCGGCCAGTGGAGGCGCGGGGTGAAGCCTCACCTGGCTGACTTGTATCTTCACAATGAACCGCGTCCCTTTAGGCGTGCGCTCAAAAGACAGTGAGCCGTTTTGCCGTTCCAGCGCGCGGCGGGCCATCGACAGTCCGAGCCCGATCCCCTTCGGTTTCGAGGTCACGAAAGGCTCGAACATGTGTTCCTCGAAACCATTTGGAAGGCCGCCGGCGTTGTCCTCCACCGACACCGAAACCGAATCTCCGGACGCGCTCGATTCGACGGTGACCACGGGCAGGTCGATTCGACCGAGATCCTTGGCGGACACCGCCGCCTCGATTGCGTTTCGGATCAGGTTGTCCAATGCGGTCACCAGCAAAAGGGGATCGCAGTCGATCTGGGCTCGCGAGTGCAGCGACGCCTCCAGTTTGACCTCCTCGGCTTCGGGAAGAACTCGAAGTCCCTCCAGGGTCTGGTTCACCAGAGCGTCGAGATCCGCCCTCACCAGCTGGGGGGCGGCCGGCTTTCCGAAATACAACAGCGAGCTCGCCAGGTGGCCGAGGCGATCGATCTGTCCGAGGATCGTACGAGCGGGCAAGACGTGATCGGCCCCGGAGGTGAGCACGCTGGCCGCCGCCTTGAGCCCATTGAGCGAGTTCTTGACCTCGTGGGCAATGAGGGACGCGGCCGACCCGAGCGCGGCGAGCTTTTCCTGCTCCGCCGCCCGGGTCTCGACCCGAAGAAAGGTCTGGTAGGTGCGGCGGAAGTACAGTGAAAAGAGAAGCAGGGTGACCAGCTGCAGCATCGCAATGAACAAAAGCTGCAGCAGGAAGCGGTGGCGGATCGGCGCAATCACCGCCTCTTCGTCGGCGAGCAGCATCAAGCGCAGCCAGGTAATCCCGACCGGCTGCACCGCGGCGAAGTACTCCCGCCCATCGATGTCGAGGACATCCCCGTCAGGAGACTCGAGCAACAAAAAGAACGCGGCCCTCAGCCGTTGTGCGGTTGCCCAGGAGGGCGTTTCAATCGGCACGAGGACATTGCCCGCGCCGTCCGCCACCACGAGCTCGAGATCGCCGGCGATCGGCTTGGCGCCGGGAAGCTCTTTCCGACTGGGGTCAACAAGCCCCACCAGTACCCCGGTGTTCTGCCCGCCGCGGATGATCGGCACCGCCACCGCGAAAGTGTGCGATCGACTTTGGAGCGCGTCCACCACGCTCTGCCCGGTGGCGAGCGCTTTTTGAAACCAGGGGCGAAGCGCGAGATCCTTCTCGGTGAGCAGACCTTTCGGCTCGCTCCAAACGTGGTTTCCCGCCGCGTCGAGCAGGACCACCCCCGCTCCGAAGAGGGCCGACTCCCGATGGGTCAACTCGAGGATCAGCTTCTCCGGCTCAATGGTGTTGTCCAGGAGATTTACTTCCGGCCGCAATGCGAGCCGCTCGAGCTCAGCCCGCAAGAGCTGGAAATGCAGCCCGAGCGCCTGCGCATGAACCAGGGCCTCTCGCCCGATGCGGGTGCGAAATTGCGTTCGGATCGCGGCGACGTCGGCGCGGTAGGCGACCACCGGACCAATCAATCCCGCTGCCCCTACCAGGGCCAGACCGATCAACACCGACCGCCCGAACTGACGGTCCGCCCGCGCGAATTCGCCCACCCGCTGCGGAATGATCAGCCGGTTCTTCGCCGCCGACGGGGGGGCTTTCGCGCTCGGGATCTCCTCCGGGTGACGTTGCGGCGAGGTGACTGGATTGCGCATGGCCCTCGTTCGCCAGTGGCCGACTAGCTTTCCAACACCTCGGCCAATCTTTTCGGCTTCACCGGGGAGAGATGATCGGTGAGGTATTTTCCGGTGAAGCAGGCATTGCAAAAGGTCTTCGATTCCGCGTCGCCGACTGCGCTGCCAAGCCCCTCCAGCGACAGGTAGGCCAGGCTGTCGGCGGTGACATAGCGCGCGATCTCATCGATCGAGTGGTTGGAGGCGATCAGCTCCTGGCGCGAGGGGGTATCGATTCCATAGTAGCAAGGCCAACGCGTCGGCGGGCTGGAGATTCTCAGGTGTACTTCGCGGGCTCCGGCCCCGCGGAGCATGGTGACGATTTTTCTCGAGGTGGTGCCGCGAACGATTGAATCATCGACCACCACCACCCGCTTGTCCTTGAGCACGTGCCGCACCGCGGAGAGCTTCAGCTTGACCCCGAAGTGCCTGATCGACTGCTGCGGCTCGATGAAAGTTCTTCCCACGTAGTGGCTTCGAATCAGGCCGACGTCGTGCGGAATTCCACTGACGTTCGAGTACCCGATCGCCGCCGGCACTCCCGAATCGGGAACGGCAATCACTAGATCCGCCTGGGCGGGCTGCTCGCGCGCGAGCTGCATCCCCAGTTTCTTTCGAACGTCGTAGACGGACATCCCGAAGAGCACCGAGTCCGGCTTGGCGAAGTAGACGTGCTCGAAGACGCAGCGGCCCAGCCGCGTCCGTTCGAACGGAAAGCTGCTGCGCATCCCGCGATCGTCGATCACCAGCATCTCGCCGGGTTCGACTTCCCGGATGAACTCCGCCTCGATCAGATCGAGCGCGGTGGTTTCCGAGGCGAGCACGTAGGCGTTCTTCAATCGTCCGAGGACGAGAGGGCGGAAGCCGTAGCTGTCCCGCACCGCGATCAGCTGCCGCTCGGTGAGCAGGAGCAGGGAATAGGCGCCCTGGACCTGGCGCAGCGCCTGCACCACGTTCTGCTCGAAGGATGGTTCTTGCGCCCGGGCGATCAGGTGGACGATCGCTTCGGTATCCGAATCGGATTGGAAGATGGCCCCGTGCTTCTCCAACTCATCCCGAGCCGATTGACCGTTGACCAGATTTCCGTTGTGGGCGATCGCCAGCCCGCCCGCGGCGTACTGGACCGACAGCGGTTGAGCGTTCTTCAGCTGGCTCACCCCGGCGGTGGAATACCGGACCTGGCCAATGGCCATCGTTCCGGGCAGGGAGGAGAGGACTTCGGCGCTGAACGCGTCCGCCACCAGCCCCATCTGCCGGTGGGCGTGCAGGGTTTGTCCGTCCGAGGAGACGATGCCTGCCGACTCCTGCCCCCGGTGCTGCAGCGCGTGCAACCCAAGGTAGGTCAGATGAGCGGCTTCGTCGTGGCCGAAGATTCCAAAAAGTCCACACATGACGGGAACCTTATCCCTCGTTCAGGAAAGAAAGTGAAACACGGACGTGGGGGGCACTCTCCTTCATCTAACGGGCCCATCGTGATACTGCTGGATGGCCGCCCGAGAATCGCGAATGGCTCCGGTCGCGGCATGTGGGCAACGGGCCGGAAGCGATATCACAGCCAATGCAGGTGAATTCTTCTCGGACCCTCAAAGCGCTGCGCTACGGAGCGATCGCCCTTGTTCTGGCCGCCGCCACTTACGGCGCCGCCTCGCTCGACTGGTGCCGGCGCGGCGCGGGCGGGGATCTTCGCCTCGAGCGCTCAGAAGCGGCCGAGGGGACACTGCTCGTCGGCGGTGCTCGGGTGGACCTCGAGTTGCCGCTTCCGGTGGTGGTGGCCGGCTATCCGCCGCGGCGGTCCGAAGCGAGGAGAATTCTCTCTCCTCTGCGCGCGCGGGCGCTGGTGCTGCAAGTCGACCGGCTGCGGGTGGCCCTGGTCTCGATCGATCTTTTGACGATGCCCGAGCCACTGGCCGCTGAAATCCGCACCGCGGTCCAGGATCTGCGGCTGGCGCAGATTTGGGTGACCGCCACCCACTCTCACTCTTCGGCGGGCGGCTATGATTCGAGCGTTCTCGCCCAGTTTGCCGGAACCGGGCTCTACCACTCGACCGTCCGGGACGCGGTCAGTCGAGCCGCGGTCGATGCCCTGCGGCAGGCGACCGGCCGCCTGGCACCTGCCTCGCTCGAGCTCGGCGAAGGCATCTTCCCTCACCTCGTCGCGCCGAGGAGCGAGGGGAAGCCGCCCGACGGACGCCTCACTCGCCTGGCTTTCCGCTCAAACGGAGCACCGGTCGCGCAGTTGATCGTCTTTGCCGCGCACCCCACGCTGCTTCCCCGCCAGACGGACGCGCTGGCGCCGGATTACCCTGGTCTGTTCTCGTCCGACCAGGAGAGCAAGGGCGCCGGGACGACCGTGCTTTTCCAGGGGGCATTGGGCAACGCCGCCGCAGCTGCGATCGGCGAAAACCCCTTGAAGGCCCCGTTGGAGTTCGCGGATGCCCTTTCCGCGTCGCTCACTCAGGTTCAGACATCCCCGGTGCCCTCCCCGCGTCTTGCTTTCAGCCGGGTTTCGGTCGGGCTCCCACAGGGAGATGCATCGCGCATTGCTCCAAAGTTTCTTTCGCGGCTGGGGAGCAACTTTCTGTGCGTCGCGGCACCGCCTCGAGCGGAGATCTCCGCTCTTCAAGTCGGCGCTTTCAGGTTTGTATTCCTCCCGGGCGAGCCAACCCCCGGGGCGGGACAGATTTTCGAAGCAGAAAGCGGTGCTCAGCGAACCGTCGCGTTGACCAATGGCTACATCGGTTACATCGAGACTCCGGAAATCGTTCGCTCCGGTATCGGCGAGTCGAAGCGCCAGTACTTCGAGCCATCGCTTTTGCCGACGTTGGCCGGCGGGGCCCGCGTCGCCGTCCAGAACCTGGCATTCAAACAAGGACAGGCGCGCTAGATCCCGCGGCCTCTCACTTCTTGGTGAGCAGCCTCACCTCGCGCTTGGCGTCGATGTGGTCGGGTTTGATCTCGACCGCCTTCCGGAAGTGCGACAGGGCCGTCTTGTTGTCCCCGGTGAGCTTGGCGACCTGGCCGAGAAAGTAATAGGCGGAAGCGCAATGCTGGCTCTTCTGGATCGCGGTCTGAAGATCCTTGGTCGCTTCGGCGTGCGCGCGTTTCTTGTCCTCGACGCTGAAGAACTTGGCGTACCCGCGCCAGGCGTAGAACTCCGCCACGTCCGCGCTGCCGCCGATCGCTTCGTCGAGCATCTTCACCGCCTCGGGGAAACGCTTCGCCTTGACCAGATTGCGACCGCGCTCGAAAGTTTCCTCGGCCACCAGCACCTGGGCAAGCGGCAGCATTTCTTCGCCGCCTTCCTCGCCCTCGATGATCTCCTTGTAGTTGGTGCGGCTGCGATCGTTGGAGAGGACGCGCTGGGCCTGGCCGATAAGCGTGAAGATTTCCTCCTTGAGCTTGGCAACCTCCGACGAGGCCACCGCCTGGTGCGTGTCCGGGTGGTACAACTTTGCCATCTTGATGTACGCGAGCCTCACCGCGTTGGCGTCGGCGCCTGGGCTGATGCCGAGGACCTGAAAGTAGTTGTCCTCCCTCATTTTCTTGGCGATCGCTCTCAACTGCTCGACCTCCGCGGCGGCCGCATTTGAAATATTCGGAGTGGGCGCGACCGCAGGGGCCGGCCCTCGGCTTGACGAGGTCAAGCTGGGCGGCGTCCGCAGACCTGAGTCGATCTTGGGTGGCACCGCCGCGCCGCGAGAAGGAGTGAGCGTTGGAGGAGCAGGGGCCACCGTCGTGCCGCGGGAAGGGGTCAGCATCGGCGGGGCGGCCACGGCCCGCGCCGGCGCCCGAGCGGGAGGATTGGCCGCGGGCTGGGAAATGCCCGGCAGCTGGGAATTGCCTGGGGGAGAAACGGCTGCGCGCTGGGAATTGCCCGGAGGCGAAACGGCCGCGGGTCGGGAATTGCCCGGGGGCGAAAGGGCCGCGGGCTGGGAATTGCCCTGGGGCGAAACGACCGCGGGAGGGGCATTGCTCGCTCGCGCGACCCTGTTCTCGGGCTTGGGGGCAGCTGCCACCAGCGTGGCAGGCTCAGGCGCGCTCGGCGGGGCATCCGGCAGCGAAATCAGCTCGACGTGGTGAAACATGAAGACGAGTCGGTGCAGGTTGTCGCTGTCCTGCGGAAAAGTACGTGCCAGGTGGCCCAGCGAATGGGCGCCATTCAGGTGACTCGCGGCGCGGGCTTCCCGGGGCGTGAGGGGGAGATCCTTTGTCTGAAGTCTGCCTTCAGAGGTCGCGAACGGCAGATCGAGGTGATTTTTCAACCGCCGCTTGATCTCCGGCAGGGGTATCCGTCGCACCGCGTCGGTGAGCACGGCCCAGCGGTTGCCCAGAGGCTGGACTTTGAGCTGCGTGAAGCCGGCGTCCTCATAAGTGAAGGAGCCGGTTTCGGCGAGGAAGGCCGTCAAAAGGACGGACAGCGCGTGCTCGGCGAGGTTGGCGAAGGCATTTCCCGGATTGAGCAGCCCCAGTCCGAAGAGCGCCCCTACCAGATCATTGTCGAACTTTGGGAGCGCAGCTTCGGCCTGGGCGAGCTGGGCTTCGGTGAGGAGCTTCTGCATCCGGAAGAACTCGCCAATCGAGTCCTCGGGGTGCGATGAGCTGATGTTTTCTGGATTCCCCTTCCTGAATTGGACCTGGATCGTTCGATCGACGAGCTGAAACGTCAAAAGTCCGGTCTGCTCCCCGGATGCGGCCAGGTAATAAAGGCGGAGCGGTGACAGATCGGAGAGGCTTCCGGCACCGGGCGGGGCGAGTCCCATCAATCGTAAAAGGCGCTCTAGGATCTAGAGCACCACGTGCTCCTTGTACTCTCCGAAAACATCCCGCATCGTATCCGAGATCTCACCCAGGGTCGCCGGGGCCTTGACCGCATCCAGGATGAGGGGAATCAGATTTTCCCCGTGTCTCAGAGCGCCCACCCGCAGCGCCTCCAGGCTCCGTTTCACCGCCTCATTGTTTCGCCGAGACCGGAGGAGTTTCAAGCGGTCCACCTGGTTCCGCTGAACCCCTTCATCCACCCGCATCAGTCCCCGCGGAGGTGCTTCCGTCTGCTGAAAGGCATTCACCCCGACCACGATCGAGCGCTTTTCCTCCAGTTCCCTCTGGGCGGAGTAGGAAGCGTTCTGGATTTCCGACTGCGGGTATCCGCGCTCAATCGCCTGAACCATCCCACCGAGATCGTCGATCTTCGAAATGTACTTCATCGCATCCGCTTCCAGCTCGTCGGTCATCGCCTCGATCGCGTACGCCCCGCCCAGCGGGTCGACCGTGTCGGCGACGCCGGACTCGTGGGCGATGATCTGCTGCGTGCGAAGAGCGAGCCGGGCCGCCTCTTCGCTGGGAAGAGCGAGCGCTTCGTCCCGCGCGTTGGTGTGTAGCGACTGGCATCCTCCCAGCACGGCGGCCAACGCCTGGAGGGAAACGCGAACCACGTTGTTGTCCATTTGCTGGGCGGTCAAGGTCGACCCCGCGGTCTGGGCGTGAAAGCGGAGCATCATCGAACGGGGGTCCTTGGCCTTGAAACGCTCCTTCATGATTCGCGCCCACAGTCGCCGCGCGGCGCGGAACTTCGCCACCTCCTCGAGAAAATTGTTGTGCACGTTGAAGAAGAACGACAGCCGTCCCGCGAAGTCGTCCACCCGGAGGCCTGCCCGGAGCGCGGCGTCGACGTAGACAATTCCGTCGGCCAGGGTGAAGCCGATCTCCTGGGCCGCCGTCGAGCCAGCCTCCCGGATGTGATAGCCGCTGATCGAGATCGGATTCCAGCGCGGAACGTGCTTGGCGCTGAAAGCAAAAAGGTCGGTGACCAGCCGCAGCGAGGGCTCAGGCGGGTAGATGTAAGTGCCGCGGGCGATGTACTCCTTGAGGATGTCGTTCTGGACCGTTCCCGAAAGTTGATCCAGGCGGACCCCATTTCGCTCGCCCACCGCGGCATAGAGCGCGAAGAGGATGGAAGCGGTGGCGTTGATCGTCATCGACGTCGAGACCGTCGCCAGGGGGATGTCCCTCAAGAGCATCTCCATGTCCTCGATCGAGCTGATCGAGACACCCACTTTCCCGACCTCTCCTGCCGCCCGGGCGTGGTCGGCGTCGCGGCCCATCTGGGTCGGTAGATCAAAGGCCACCGAAAGGCCGGTCTGCCCGGATTGAAGCAGGTAGTGGTAGCGCTTGTTCGCGTCTTCGGCGCTGCCGAACCCGGCGTACTGCCGCATCGTCCAGAAGCGTCCTCGATACATCGTCGGTTGAATTCCCCGGGTGAAAGGGAATTCTCCCGGAAACCCGCTGGATTCCAGATACGTGTCTGACGGAGCGTCCGGGAGGTAGACCGGCTCGACCCCCCTACCGCTCGAAGTGGAAAACTCCTTCTTTCGCTCGGGCGACTTGTCCTTCAGCCTGTCGTAAACCTCGCGCTTCCACCGTTCTTTTTCGCTCTTCCAGTTCGCCATCGGGTTTCTCTTCCGCGGCCCTCACTCCACCACCAGCAGTTTCGCATTTTTTTCGACCGCGCTGCCCTCCTGGGCCAGCAGCTCGACGACTTTTCCGGCCTTCGGGCTCTTCAGCTCGTTTTCCATCTTCATCGCCTCGACCACCACCAGCCCTTGATTCTCCTTCACTTCGTCCCCCAGGCCCACCAGCACCCGCACCACCTTTCCCGGCATCGGGGCGACCACCACCTGGCTGCCGTGCACGGAGACCTTGGCGAATCCGGCGCGAAGTCGGAAGCGCTGCTCGTTGGCGATGTCCACCCGGAACGGCTGGTTCCCAAGGTAGAGGACGATTTCATCGCCCTCTTCTTCCTCGTAGCGGACGCAGTAGGAGCGCTGGTTGATCAGAATCGAGACCGCGCCGTTCCCGGTTGATGCCGAATCGACTTCATATCGCTGCCCATCGAGGGTGATCGCGAGGCGACCGTTTTCGAGACTGTCGATCTCCGCGGTGAACCGTTTGCCGTCGATGGTCGCGTGGTAGCGCATGGGTTTGTCCGCCTAGACCCGAGGCCTTCGCCGCCTGGAAACCTGTCGCCACGGTGAGATTGAACCACCTCCATCGAGGCGTGGGGTGGTGCTCGCGCGCCGGCGATCGCGCTGATCAGCGACCACCACCGCCGCCAGCACCGCGGGCAGCGTCAAAGCCTCGTTCCTCGCGGTGGCCAGAGTCGGGTGCTCGCGCTCGAGAAACTCGGTGTCGTAACTGCCCGCGGCGAACGCGGGGTGGCGGAGGATCGAGCGCAGGTAGGAGATGTTGGTGGTAATCCCGGTAACGACGTACTCGTCCAGGGCGCGGCCCAGCCGGGCAATCGCCTCCTGCCGCGAGTGCGCCCAGGCGGAGAGCTTGCTGATCATCGGGTCGTAGTGGCTGGAAACGGTGTAGCCGGAATAGACGCCGGAGTCATCGCGGACGAAGGGGCCGGAAGGAGCGCCGAGCTGCCGAATCCGCCCCGGCGAGGGGAGAAATCCCTGCGCCGGGTCCTCGGCATAGATGCGCGCTTCGATCGCGTGGCCACGCGGGGCGAGGGGTCGATCCAGGGGCAGCTTCATCCCCTCTGCGACCTTGATCTGCCACGCCACCAGATCCAGGCCGGTGGTCCATTCAGTGATCGGGTGTTCGACCTGCAGCCGGGTGTTCATTTCCAGGAAATAGAAGTTGCGCTGCGCGTCGACGAGAAACTCCACCGTGCCGGCGCCGTGGTAGCCCACTGCCTTGGCCGCCTTGATCGCCACTTGCCCCATCGCCTCTCGCATTTGCGGATCGACGATCGGCGAAGGCGCTTCCTCGATTACTTTTTGATGTCGCCTCTGGGCGGAGCACTCCCGTTCGTTCAAATGGATGCACGTTCCATGGGCGTCCGCAAACACCTGGATCTCGATGTGGCGCGGACGCTCGATCAGCTTTTCGAGATAGACCGCGTCGTTTCCGAAGGCGTTGAGGGATTCCGACTTCGCTGCCCGCCACGCCGAGTCGAATTGCGCCGCTCCGTTCACCCTGCGCATTCCCTTGCCGCCCCCGCCTCCCGCCGCCTTGAGCATCACCGGATAGCCGATCTTCTCGGCGTAGGCCCGCGCCGCGTCAACGCTTTGCAGGGGTTCGGTCGTGCCCGGGACCACCGGGACGCCCGCCTTGGCCATGTTGGCGCGCGCACGCGTCTTTTCGCCCATCGCATCCATCGCCGAGGCGGGCGGTCCGATGAAGATCAGCCCCGCTTTTTCGCAGGCCCGGACGAAGGACGAATTCTCGGAAAGAAAACCGTAGCCGGGGTGGACCGCATCCGCCTTCGAGCGCCTCGCGGCGTCGATGATCCGATCCTGGGCAAGGTAGCTCTGGCGCGATGGCGGGGGGCCCACGCAGTACGCTTCGTCGGCGAAAAGGACGTGCGCCGCGGTGCGGTCCGCCTCGGAAAAGACGGCGACGGTCGAGATTCCAAGCTCGCGGCAGGTCCGCATCACCCGCACTGCGATCTCTCCTCGATTGGCAACGAGCACTCTCTGGATCTTCCGCCCCATGACTGCCCTTTAGCCTCCGCCGGGGCCGGGTTCAAACACTGGGGAGAAGTCTTGGCCACGAAAGGACGCGCTGTGTTAATTGCGCTCGGCGACAAGTCGGTGGACGCATTCCCTTAAAGGAGTAAGCGGATGAAGCGGATTCTCCTCATCACCGCGCTGATCTGGGCCTGCCCTTCGGTTGCCGAAGAGCCGCTGATCGCGCTGCGAGCGGCGCGGCTGCTCGACGTTTCGAGCGGAACGGTGGTCTCTCAGCCGCTGATCATCGTTCGAGGCGACAAGATCGAGCGGGTGGGCGGGGAGCTTCCGCCCGGTGCGCGGGTGATCGATCTCGAGAATCGCATCCTCCTCCCCGGGCTGATCGACACGCACACGCACATTCTTTTGCAGGGGGACGCCACCGAAGCGGAGTACCACTTCCAGATCCTTCGCGAGTACCCATCCCACCGTGTGGCTCGGGCAGTGCGGGCGATGCGAATCGCGCTCGACCATGGCTTCACCACGATGCGGGATCTGGAGACCGAAGGGGCGGGATACGGGGACGTTGGCCTTCGCGATGCGGTGAACGAGAAAGTGATCGACGGTCCCCGCCTGCAAGTCGTGGGACCGGCGCTTTCGACCAGCGGTTCCTACCCGATTCTCCACTTCCGGCCGGATTGGAGCTTTCCCACCGGGGTGCAGGTCTGCGACGGCGCCGACGGATGTCGGAAGGCAGTTCGGGAGCAGCTCTCCTATGGCACGGACTGGGTGAAGATCTACGCCAATACCTCGGGCCTGCACCTGACCCCGGATGGTTACGTGGATTCGCCGCCGAACTGGACGCGCGAGGAGATCGGCGCGGTGGTGAACGAAGCCCACGCCAAGGGGCACAAGGTCGCCGCGCACGCGACGTCCGACACCGGGCTCAAGCTTGCGGTCGAGGCGGGGGTCGACTCGATCGAGCACGGCACGTCGATTCGACCGGAGATGGCCCAGCAGATGGCGAAGAAGGGGATCTATTTCTGTCCCACGCTGACGGTGGGCGCCTACGTCGCGGAGCCGCGCGCCAGGGAGGGACGCCCCATCTGGCTGGAGATGCCCAAGGTCGTCGCCAAGTCGATCCAGAACAGCCGCAAGGCGGGGGTGAAGATCGTCTTCGGCACCGACGCCGGCGGCTTTCCCTGGACGGAGATCAACCAGGCTCAGGAATTCCGGCACGAGGTACGGCTGGGGATGACGCCGCTCGAAGCGATCCGCAGCGCGACGACGGTCGCCGCGGAGATGCTGGGGTGGCAGGGCAAGGTCGGGGTCATCGCGCCGGGAGCGTTCGCGGACGTGATTGCCGTCTCCGGAGATCCGTTGAAAGACGTGACCGTTCTGGAAAAAGTGGACTTCGTGATGAAGGGCGGCGAGGTGGTGAGGCAGCCGGCGGATGCGAAGAGGTGAAAGCGGACCCCGCCTTGCCAAGCCTGGTCATGCGGGCCTCGGGGACTTACGTCAAAGCGGGATGTTCCCGTGTTTTCGCACCGGGTTCTCCTGCCGCTTGTCCTTGAGCATCTCCAGCCCCCGGATCAGCTTCGCCCTCGTCTCCTCGGGCCGGATCACCTCATCGATGTAACCGAGCTCCGCCGCCTTGAAGGGATTGGCGAACTTCTCGCGGTACTCGGCGACCAGCCGCGCCCGCTCCTCGTTGGGGTCCTTCGCGCTGCCGATTTCGTTCCGAAAGATGATGTTCACCGCGCCCTCCGGCCCCATCACCGCGATCTCCGCGGTCGGGTAGGCGTAATTCACGTCGGCGCGAATGTGCTTCGACGCCATCACGTCGTAGGCGCCGCCGTACGCCTTGCGGGTGATCACGGTGATCTTCGGCACCGTCGCCTCGGCGAAGGCGTAGAGCAGCTTGGCGCCGTGCTTGATGATCCCGCCCCACTCCTGGGTGGTCCCGGGCAGGAACCCGGGCACGTCGACGAAGGTGATCAGCGGAATATTGAAGCAGTCGCAGAAGCGGACGAAGCGCGCGGCCTTCACCGAAGCATCGATGTCCAGGCATCCGGCGAGCATCGCCGGCTGATTGGCGACAATTCCCACCGAGCGACCGTTGAGCCGCGCGAAGCCGACCACGATGTTCTGCGCATACAGCTCCTGGACTTCGAAGAACCGCCGCGAGTCGACCACCGCGCGGATGATCTCCTTCATGTCGTAGGGCTTGTTCGGATTGGCGGGAACGACGGATTTGAGCGCCTCATCGGCGCGCGCCGGGTCGTCATCGCAAGACGTGGTCGGCGGATCCTCCGCGTTGTTGGCAGGAAGGTAGGACAGAAGCTCGCGGGTGAGCAGCAGGCTGGATTGCTCGTTGTCCGCGGCGAAGTGGGCGACCCCGGACTTCTGATTGTGGGCGAGCGCTCCTCCGAGGCTTTCCTTCGTCACTTCTTCGTGGGTGACGGTCTTGATCACGTCTGGCCCGGTCACGAACATGAACGAGGTGTCTTTGACCATCACGATGAAGTCGGTGATTGCCGGAGAATAGACCGCGCCCCCCGCGCAGGGACCGAGGATCAATGAAATTTGAGGAACCACTCCCGAGGCGAGGGTGTTGCGCAAGAAAATATCGGCATAGCCGGCCAGGCTTTCCACTCCCTCCTGGATCCGCGCTCCGCCCGAGTCGTTCAGACCGATGATCGGCGCGCCGACCCGGGTCGCGAGGTCCATCACCTTGCAGATCTTTTGCGCGTAGGCGCCGGAAAGCGAACCGCCGAAGACGGTAAAGTCCTGCGCGAAAACGAATACCTGCCGGCCGTCGATCGTTCCGTATCCGGTGACCACGCCATCGCCGAGGATCCTCTTCTCCGCCATTCCGAAGTCCGAGGCCCGGTGGGTGACGAACTTATCCAGCTCGGTGAAGCTCCCCGGATCGAGCAGCAGATCGACTCGTTCGCGCGCGGTGAGCTTTCCCGCCTCGTGCTGCTTCTGGACGCGGGCCTCACCGCCTCCGAGCCGGGCCTGCTCCTCCATCTCCTTCAATCGCTGGCGCAGCAGATCCTTCTCGGGCAAGTCCATGCGAGGCTCATCTACTACGGAAGGAGCGTCCAGGTCAGGGCGAAACGCTGCGTGCCGTCCGAGGCGCTGTCCACCCATCCTTTGATCGGACGGCTGGCATCCAGCAGGGGTCCGATTTCGGAGCTGAGCGCGAGCAGAGTGGCAAGCTCGCGCGAGGAGAGCGCATCGAAGAGGGATATCTGGGACAGGGCCAGGGAAATCTGATGGGCGTCGACGGAGAGCTCGGCGCCGTGCTCGAGCCTTTCCGGTCGCTCCGCGAGCGCCTGCCAGACTTGCTGGAGCGCGGTGGCGTGATTGGCGACGTAAAGTTGTGACCCGCGAAGTCCAATCTGGACCTCTCCTGCGTCAGTAGACAAGGCGATTCCCTCCGCCGTCCTTTTCGCGCCCCACCAGCTGGCCGCGCGATCCAGCGCCCGCTGAACTTTCTCCGGCTTGGCCACCTCCGCCAGATAGGCGTGCTTGAACGCGAAGTAGCGCGCCAGCGGCGTCTTGAACGGGCCTGTCAGTTGCGCCGCGTCCACCCGGAGGGCCACGTTTCCAGTCAGGCCCTCCACCACCGCGTCGATGAATTGATGAAGCTCGCGCTCATCGCACTGCGGGCAAATCACCTTCCCGTCCGACAGAACGGAGGAGGCGAGATCTGCTCGTGAGGCCCTCTCCAGATGGGCGCGCATGAAAAGAAGACCCGACGAGGTCAAGTCCGCGTAGGGGCTTGCATGGGCGGGTTCGAAGCGGGGGAAGGTGATCCCCGTCGCTTGACCCGAGATCGACAGCTTCGATCGGCCGCCGTTCAGACCGATGGTGAAGTGGCGCAGGACGAGGTACAGACTCCCGGGAACCGACTGAAGCGCCGTCCAACGCTTGCTGTCGGGAGCGCTGTCGAGAAGCTTCGCCGCGTTCTTGAGCAGCGTTTCGCCATTGGCCGCGCTGCTCACCGCGCAGACGGCGTGGCCCCGGATCGCATAACCCGCGGTCACTCTCCCCCCAGAGGTGGCTCCGTGGAGCGCGGACCCGTTTGCCCGGGAGGTCCATTCCTCCCCCAGCGAGCCCAGCTTCTGGGAAACACGGGCTTCGAAGGACTTCACATCGGCAAGATTCATGCAGGTGACGCGGTCACTGCCGAGGAAGCTCAACGTCGCCGAGGCGGTGGGGTCGATCCCCGAGCCAACAATCGACTCGGCGCGCGCGATGTCCACCTCGATGATCGGATGGAATTCGGAGCGCCAGCTTGAGGGTCGCAGCAGGGGCGAGTGCTTTCCCGCCGAGTCGAAAAAGGCGACCACCCCCGCGAGTTGATCCAGACGCGGGAGGTGGACTATCAGATCTGCCTCAGCCGGCGCCCGGGGGAGCGCGATCGCTCCGAGCAGGCTCGCCAGAAGCGGTGCGAGCATCTACGAATGCGTTTCCGCGCTCGCCTGCGCGCCGGGCGCTCCTTCGCGCCGAGCTGCGCGGCCGCGAATCGCGCGTTGCATGTAGCCGTAGCCCACCAGAAGCGCTGCCGCCAGCGGCGAGGTTGCGGCGACGATTGCCCAGACCGGCTTCTTGAACATGAAGTCGGCGATCCTCGTGAACCCGCCGGTCATCCAATCGCTCTGTAAGACAGCGACGAAAATCACCGCCCCCACCACAGCGGCGATGCTGGTGGCGACGACCAACATGATTGCCGCGCGCCTTCGCGCCTGGCCCATGCTCTGGGCGGGCGAGTACGTTCTCACTTCGATGTCCTGGTCCATGGGCAGGGGTTGCACCATTAACCGGAAAATGTGTCAACTCGGCCCCGAGCTCTTAGAAGCTCATCCGGATTGGTCCGCGCCGATTGCCCTCACGCTTTTCCTCCGGGACCCGACCTAAGTCGCCGTTCAGATTCGCGATCCCCTCGGCGATCACCGCAAAGGCAGCCGTCACCTGCGCCAGCCCTTCGGGATTGATCTTGTCGAAGGTGTCGTTCGCGGTGTGGTGATAGTCGAAATAGGTGGCGGCATCCTGGGCGATGTCGACCATCGGAACGCCGAGCGCCCGGAGGGGACCCAAATCCGCGCCGCCGTGCGCGTCATCGCCGACGAAATCGATTCCCAGCGGCTGGAGGTCGGCGGCGATCTCCGCCAATCGTCCCCTCGTTTCCGGGCCCCCGAGGAACCGCAGCGCGTAGCCACCCTCGGTGCCGGCGTCCGCTTCGAGAGCGGCGATATGCTTTGCCGCCTCGGCACGGTGCGCGAGCGCGTAGGCGCGCCCACCGGAGAGGCCGTGTTCTTCATTCGCGAAGAGAACGACTCGGACGGTTCTTTGCGGCCGTTGCGGCAGCGACCCGATGAGTTGGGCGGCGTGCATCACGATCCCCACTCCCGCTCCATCGTCGAGCGCACCGGTGCCCAGATCCCAGGAGTCCAGGTGCGCGCCGAGAAGGACGATCTCGTCCGCCCTGAGGGCACCGGGTATTTCTCCGATCACGTTCGCCGATTCGACGTCGGGCAACCAGCGGCAGCCGAGATAGAGGTGAAGCGCGACCGACTTGTGTGCCTCGAGGAGCCGATGAAGGATCTCCGCATCCGGAACGGAGAGCGCGGCTGCCGGAACGGTGGGCTCGTTCGGCTCCCGCCTCATCATGCCGGTGTGTGGCAGTCGATTGTGATCGGTCCCGATCGAGCGGATCACCACCCCCACCGCCCCCAGCGCCGCCGCCCGCTGCGCCCCCGCCGCTCGCACCGCCACCGCTTTCCCGTATCCGGAGCCATCGCGGGCGCGGGCCGTGGGGACGTTGTAGTAGACGATTTTTCCTGCCACCGCGGCCTTGCCCAGCTTGTCCACCGCTTCCAGCGATTCGACCTCGATCACCTCGGCGTTGATTCCTCCGGGTGGAGTTCCAATGCTGCCGCCCAGCGCCGCCAGCTGGAGTCGCTGCGAGACCGGCGAGAGGACGACGGCGCTCTCTTCACCCCGCTCCCAGTGCGGCACGGTGACCGGTTCCGCGCGCACGTTGGAAAAGCCCCGCTCGCGCAGCGTCCGCAAAGCCCATTCGACGGCCGCCTGGTAACCGGCGGAACCTGCCGGCCGAGGCCCCACCTCATCGGTCAGGCTGCGGACAATCTCGGTTGAGCCGCGGGAGGCCAGCGCTATCTGCCGCACCTGCGATCTCGGCGGCGCGCCTTTCGCTTCCAGGCCTGCACCGGCTCCGTGCGTCCCGACACAACCGGCTGCTGCAAGCAGCACCACCGCTGCATAAAACACACAATCGACCGCCGTCGAACAGCCGCTCATTCAGCCTCCGAAATCAGGAGTGATCGGCGATAATGGAGAAGACCTTCGCGAGTCAAACCGATTCGATGGGTTTCGGAGAACGGGTGAGCTTGAGCGGAAAGAAACAGGTGGACACGGTCATCTTCGATCTCGGCAACGTGCTCGTGTTCCATGACAACGCGCAGCTCTTTCGTACTTTTGGGATGCACGCCGGGATTCCCGGCGACGATTTTTCGCGGTTGGTTCCCGCCTCTCTCTGGGGCGCGATCCATTCCGGCCAGCTCGACGGCGAGGGAATACGTCGAGAGATTTGCCGCGTCCTCGGAGTCGATTTGAGCGAGGAACAATTCCGCCGCGACTGGAACTCCCACTTCACGGTCAACCGGGAGATCCTTCCCCTGGTCGAGTCTCTGATCGGACAGGTCAAGGTCATGTTGCTCTCGAACACCAACGCGATCCACATGGCTTATCTGATGGGGGAGCTTCCTCTCCTGCGACGCTTCGATGATCTCGTCTTGTCGCACGAAGTGAAGAAGATGAAGCCCGATCCGGCGATCTTCGAGGAAGCCCTGCGCCGGGCGGGTTCGGTTCCCGCGCGCACCGCGTTCTTTGATGACGTGCCGGAGTTCGTCGAGGCCGCGAAGAAGGTGGGGCTGCGCGCTTATGTTTTTCGGAGCGTGGACGAGCTCGCTGTCCAGCTCGAGGAGTTGGGGCTGCGTTAAAGCCCCATCTGATGACCCTCGTCTCCTCGCGCCTCGGTTGAATGACCGGGCTGGCCCTGGAGACGCCGCCGGTCCAGCATCAGGGCCTCAAACGCGGCCGGAAGGTCCTGGCAGAAGAGGACGAAATCCGAGAGTCGCCGGTGGCTCATCGCCCGGAGAGCGCAGTCCCCGTAGAGAATGGCCACCGGTCTGCCGCCGACTTCGACGGGAAAAAGGAAGATCGTTCTCGGTGAACGCCCGAGCCGCGCGAGAAACTCGCGGGTCAATGGTTCGGACGTCAATGGACCGATGTAGCTTTTGCGCAGGCTGCAGACGGTGCGAAAGACCGAAGGCATGTCGATGGGTATCTCCGGCCGCTGAGCTCGTTGGGGGAAGGGCCGCTCTGCCCGGGCCTCCCAAAGGACAGCCGCGCCGCGGATCACCGCGAAGATCGCCGTGAATTCGAACGCCCGCCGCGCGAACCGAAGCGTGACATCGATGACCCGATCCCGATCTGCGTTCGCCTGCTTCAAAGCATCGCGCGCCTGGGCGAGCGTCCAGTCAGGGATCGCCTGATGCGCGGTTTCGCTGTTTTTCAGGGCCGGTAGAGCGATCCGATCGATGAGCGGGAGGGGCTCGTCCACGATTGCGCGCGCGAGTCGGTCGATCAGATCGATCCGGAGCGACTCCTCCTGGTGGCTGAGCTCGGCAGCCGCGGCGCTCGTCGTTTCCCGCTCTGGCTCGGCGCGCCGGGAATTCAGACGCGAGAGCAGAGAGGCGAGGTGTTTGTGGAGCGGCTCTCCATAGAGGGTCTGCATCCGGTCGCGAATGCGCACCTCGAGGCCAACCCACAGCTCGAGGCGCTTCTTGAGCAGGAAACCAATCTCGTGCAACTCGCGAACCGGAACCGGGTAGGAGCAGGCAACGTGCAGCGCGTCACCTTCGACCGAGAGCGGGACCAGGCCAAACCGGCTCGCAATCTTGGGCGGAATCAGGGACGCCAAGTGATGATTCACCTCCAGGTCCCAAAGATCGATCGCCCGTTGGCCCGAGACCGCGGCGACTGCCCGAAGCAGCTCCGATTCGGTGAGCGAGCTCGACTCCAGAAGCCGCGTGTCCAGTGCGCCGCCGTTGCTGCGCTGCATTTCGAGCGCGCTGGCAGCCTGCTTGACGGAAAGCAGGCCGCGGGAGATCAAGTGCTCGGTCAGCCGGGAGGGCATCGAGGTCATTTTACGATGCCCGACCTTTGCACCACGAAGAGGTCAGACCGGGCGCACCACGAAGGTCGAGGTCAACTTGTCGTGCAAGGTCTGCCCTCGTCGGTCGAACAGGGCGAGCCAGAATCCCCCCAGGAAGAGGGCAAATGATACCCCGGCGAGCAGGGCGCGGATGACGGCCCGCGTGGGAGAAGGTGGGAGACCGGTTCGGTCCACGAGTCGGATGCCCGCCATCAGCCGGCCAAAAGTTCTACCATTCATCAAGACGGCGAACGCTGCCGAGTAGGCAATGGCGATGACCACGCCGAGAAGGACGCCCGGAATGATGATCGGCTGAAGCGCTTGCGCTCGCGCTGCCCAACGGTCGAGACCGCTAAGCCGGGCCGCGGACCCGGATGCCCCCGCGACCGTTGAGGCAACCCACAGGTATACGGCGGCGATGCCGGAAATCGTCGCTCCGTCCACAGCGAATGCGAGGGCCCTGCGCCACAGCGGCGCCACCGACGCATGAAATTCTCGCAGTTCCGCTTCCGGGGAAGTCGGCGCGTCGGTGCCCCGCTCCGACTGCCCGCGGACGGGGGCGTGAGCTGCGCCCGGGAGGTCGATGGCTGGAAATTGCGACAAGGTGCTCTTACGCGCAGTCTCGAACTTCGGCGGTGACGCGGCGGGAATTGGCTCGGCGGGCGGCTCGGCGCGGGCATTGGGCTCCTCATCCGTAGACGTGCGAACTGGCGGCGAAGATGCAGCCGGCAGTTTCACCGCCGCCTTGAATGGCGGTGGATGAGGAAGGGACGGCTCACTCGCGGGACTTCCTGGCAACCGGGAGGTGGTCGGAGGTCTCGGTTCGGGAGCTTGCCCCCGGTGGGACTCCGGGCCTGAGCTCGACTGCTGGAGAGACTTCCAGGGGTCAGTGGAACTTGGGCCGGATGGCAAGCCGGCCGATGGGCCACCCGCTGGTGGACCAGATCCTGAGGCGCGCGCCGCCGCAGGACCCGGCGCCGCGTTTGGTTGCAGAGGGGGCGCGCCGGGAGAAGTGGACGGGCTCGGTTGTGGAGCTCGCGCCGCGGTGGGGGCAGACGGTTGCGGAGGACGCGCGCCGGGCGGGCCGGCGGGAGCGCTGATCAGAGGACTGCGGGCAGCGGGAGAGGTGACCGGAGCGCCCGGCGAAGGAGCGCTCGCCGCGGGAGAAGACGGCGCGCTCGTTTGCGCAGGGCGCGCAGCGGCAGGGCTGGTCGGACCGCTCAGCAGAGGACCGCGGGCGGTGGGAGAGGTGACTGGAGCGCCCGGCGGAGGAGTACTCGCCGGGGCAGGGCTGGTCGGAGCGCTCAGCAAGGGACTGCGCGCAGTGGGAGAGGTGACTGGCGCGCTTGGCGGAGGAGTACTCGCCGCGGCAGGCGTGGTCGGAGCGCTCAGCAGAGGACTGCCGGCGGTGGGAGAGGTGACTGGACCGCTTGGCGGAGGAGCACTCGCCGCGGCGGGGCTGGTCGGAGCGCTCAACAGAGGACTACGGGCGGTGGGAGAGGTGACGGGAGCGCCCGGGGGAGGGGCACTCGCTGCGGGAGGGCTGGTCGGAGCGCTCAGCAACGGACTGCGGGCAGTGGGAGAGGTGACTGGCGCGCTTGGCGGAGGAGTACTTGCCGCGGTGGGGCTGGTCGGAGCGCTGAGCAGAGGACTACGGGCGGTGGGAGAGGTGACGGGAGCGCCCGGGGGAGGAGCGCTCGCCGCCGGAGGGCTGGTCGGAGCGCTCAGCAGAGGACTGCGACCGGTGGGAGAGGTACCCGGGGTGCTTGGCAGCCCTTCGGAAGCAGGAGTGGCGGGCTGGGAGCGGTGCGGCAATGGGGGCGGCGACACCGGGAACGCGCTTCCCGACCGGCGGTCGAAGTGCAGCTCCTTATCCAGAAGCGATGGCGTCTTGGCGGGGACGGCAATTCCAGTTCCTGCGCAGCGCAGGCACTCTCCAACCTCGGGCAACGGGGCACCGCACTTGATGCACTTGGACACGGGAAAGCCCTCCGCAAGGGGCCAATCTAGGGGACGACTTGGGCCAGAGATCAAGAAAGAGGCGCAAAAGGGAACTATCCGATCTGGCCGTCCAGGTGAAGAATCACCGTGAGTGCCGCGATCGACGCGGTTTCCGTCCTCAGCTTCTTCTCGCCGAGGGTTACCGGAACCGCGCCGAGCCTTGCCAGCGACTCGATCTCCCGCCGCTCGAACCCGCCTTCGGGGCCGATGATGAGCGCGATGGACGACCGATCCGCCATCGACGGCGAGAACGCTTGAGACAGTGAAATCTCCTTTTCTTCTTCATCGAGCACGTAGCAGCGCGCCCTGCTCACCAGACCGCGCACCCGCGTTTCGAGCGGCTCGACAGGCAGAATCTCCGGAACGTCGCTGCGGCCGGATTGCCGGGCAGCCTCTTCGGCGATTGTTTGCCAGCGTTGGACCCGCTGCTCCGCCTTGGAACCGCTCAACTTCACCACGCTCCTCAGGGACTGAACCGGCGCGATCGCGCTGGCGCCGAGCTCCGTTCCCTTCTGGATGATCCACTCCATCTTCTCCGCCTTCGGAAGAGACTGGACGAGAGTAACGTGCCTTCCGCGCGGAGCGTCGACATGCGGGCCGAGCGAAATCTCCGCGTTCGCCCGCTCGACCGTGCTCACCCGCGAAGCAAATGAGCGGCCGCGGCCGTCGAAGACCTCGAGCTCGTCTCCCGCCCGCAGGCGAAGGACGTGAACCAGGTGGTGGAACCGCGCACCTTCGAGCCGGCCACTACCAGGTGTTTGCGCACGATTTTCCGGAAGTGCGGCGCGAGCTTGATCAGCACGTTGGCGAAGATGTTGGCCACGATGATGTCGAACGTTTCGGTGATCGATTCGAGCGGCGCGGTCGACAGATCGATCTGGCCGACGTGGTTCAGCGCGCAATTCTCCACCGCCAACGCGATCACCGTGGCATCGTTGTCGACCCCTCGGACGCGCCCGGCGCCAAGCATTCGGGCAGCGATGGCGAGCACCCCCGATCCCGTACCCACATCCAGCACGCTCAGACCTGGCTGTTTGGTCAGATACTTGTCCAGTACTTCAAGACACAGCTGAGTCGAAGGATGGTCACCGGTGCCGAACGCCATCTTCGGTTCGATCAGGATTCGAAGCGAATCGGGCGCGGCGTCGGCAGTGCGCCAGGGCGGTCCGACCCAGATCCGACCCACTTGCGAGGATCGAACCTGCGATTTCCAGCTTTCAGACCAGTCCTCGCAAAGAGCTTCGCTCAGGCCGAGCGTCGCCTCCGGAAGCGAGCGCCGAAGCTCCTCCTGGGCCTGCTCAGCCTCGGCGCGAGCGGCGAAAAACCCGACGACGTGCACTCTGCCGCCGGGCAGAGGAGGCTGACCTGGCATCGCGCGCACCGTCGAGTCGCGAATCTCCAAACCGAGAGAGCCTCGCTCGTGAAGCAACCACTGGGCGAGCTCGGAAGCTGCCTCGGGCAGCTCGGCAGACAGGGCGAAGTAGCTTTCGCTGGTGCTCAAGGTCCGACCACCGCGAGCGCGGAGCGATCGAAATCGATCACTCGACGAGCCACTTCCTGCACCTGCTCGGCAGTGACGCTGGAAATCCGTTCCGCATAGTGGAGGAAATTATCCAAGCCGAGACCGTAGCACTGATCCAACGCCAGCAATGCGGCTCGAGCGCCATTTCTTTGCAATCCGATTTCATGGCTGCCGATGAGGTGGTGCTGCGCCCGTCTGAGCTCCGCAGTGCTGATCTTTTCATCGCGCACGCGGGCAAGCTCCACGCGGATTCCTTCCAGGGCTGCGTCCACCTTTGCCGCACTGGTGGCGATGTAGACCCCGAAGTAACCCGGGTCGAGGCCTTCGAGGCTGAAACTGCTTACCGTGTAGGCCATGGACCGATTGTCGCGAAGCTCGATGAACAATCGTCCGCCCTGGCCGGAGAGCACGGTGGAGAGCAGGTCGAGCGCGTGCCTCCAGGGATCGGTGACCCGGGCGCCGGGAAATCCCAACAAGAGATGCGACTGAGCGCGGTTGAGCACCTTCTTGGCGGACCTCGGCTGCACAAACGGCGGCTCTACCGCGATCGGCGGAGGGGGAGCGCCGCGTCCGCCTGACTTGCCGAACAGATCCTGCGCGATCGCCAGCACCCGATCCACCTTGACGTCTCCCACCACGCTGAGCGTCATCTGGGCTGGATTCAGATAGCGCTGGTGGTATTCGCGAACTGCCGCCGGCGTGATCTGTTCGACGGATTTGAGCTGCCCAAAGCTGGGAAGCCGGTACGGGTGCTGCTGGTAGAAGGTCCGCGACAGGAGATCGTGCGCCAGGCCGGCGGGATTGTCATCGCGCGCGATGATGTCCTGAATGAGCAGCGCGCGCTCTCGCTGGAGCTCCACTTCCGGGAAGGCAGGATGGAGCAGGCAGTCCGCGAAGAGCGCGAACGCCCGATCGAAGTGGCGGGAGAGAAACTCGCCGCGAAGCCCAACCGAATTCCGGCCTGCCTGGGCGCCGAGGGAGCCGCAAAGCTTTTCGATCAGGTGCGAAATCTCCTCGGCGTCGTGGCTTGCGGTCCCTCGGGTGAGCATGCGCGCCAGCAGCGCAGTCAGACCATTGGTCTCCTCGGTTTCGTACCGCAGTCCACCCAGGAAAGAGGCGCGAATCGCAAAAAGCGGGGCGGCCGCCTCCTCGCGCACGACGAGCGTCGCGCCGGACGGCAACCGCTCCACCGTGACGGCGGATCCGCCGCTTCGCGCGGCAATCGGCTTCGTTACCGCGACCGGAGATGATTCCAGGCTCGGGACGCGCCTCTCGGCGGGCGCCGGGCGAATCGTCCGGCTCGCCCGGTCGAGCAGCTCCTCGGCTCGCTCCGCGTTGAATGGGGTGCCCGGGGGCACCAGAGCGGTGAGAATGGCGTTCTCCTGACGGAAGTACCTCTCGGCCACCTCGCGCAGATTCTCCGGCGACACGCGACCGATTCTCTCGAAGTAGCGGGCTTCGTCCTCTATTCCTCCCGCGGATGCTTCGTAGTAACCCAATTTTCGCGCCACGCCCTGGACCGCTTCCCGCTGATAGATTGCGTCAGCCTCGATCGACGTCTTGGCGGTGGCGAGCTCCTCCGCGCCGACGAGCGTGGTGCGAAGCTGCAGCATCAACTCGACCGTTGCCTGCAGCGCTTCGTCGATTTTCTCCGCAGGCAAGGTCATCGCCGCGGTGATCAGGCCGGGGTCGCGGGGCGCGTAGGCGAAGACGCGGATGTCATTCACCAGCGACCGCTTGCGCTTCACCTCCAGAACCAGGCGAGCCGCGTCGCTTTGACCCAGGATCAGCGCGAGCACATCGAGCGCGGGGATGTCCTCGTGCTCGATCGAGGGAATGGCGAAAGCCAGGTTCAGGTAGACCTCTTTGACATCATCTTCTCGGATCTTGATCGACCGTCCCCTCCTGGGTGGTTCCGGCGGCCGCGGCGGGAGTGGGCCGGAGCTGCGTCCCCAATCGCCTCCGTAAATCTCATCGGCCCAGCGGCGCAGATCCTCTTCGGTAAAATCACCGGCCGCGGCGAGCACCATGTTCCGGGGTGAATAATTTCGGCCGTAAAACTCGAGCACGCGGTCGCGGGTGAAGCTCCGGACCGACTCTTCGGTGCCGATCACCGGACGATGGTAGGGATGGACCCGGTAGGCGGTGGCGAAGAGGTCGCGCGAAGACCTCCGGGACGGCAGGTCGTTGGATCTGCGGATCTCCTCGCAAACCACCTCGATCTCTTTCGACAGCTCCGGCGGATCGAAGGCGGAGTTGCGGAGGGTGTCGCCAAGGACGTCCAGACCCACCTGGGCGAACTGGCTCGCCATCACCACGTGGTACACGGTCTGGTCAAAAGAGGTCCAGGCGTTGATCTCCCCGCCGCGCTCCTCGATCTCCCTCGCAATTTCTCCCGGTTTTCGCCGAGCGGTTCCCTTGAACAGCATGTGCTCGTGCAGGTGCGCCAGACCAGTCTGGTCCGACCGCTCATCCGCGCTTCCTGCATTCACCCAGATCTGGAAAGCGGCGACCTTCGCCGCATGCTGCTCCTCAAAGACCACCCGGAGACCGTTCTCGAGCTGAAAGCGCTTTCCCATTGCCTTAGGCAAACTGACACTGCGCGGACAGGGCCGCAAGAGATGGCTGGTCGCCTCTAGAAGCGATAGTGTTTCTTACCAGCTGATGACGAAGAGCGGCCCCAACGACGGCAATCCGGTCCTCGACCTTCGCGAGATTCTAGGCGATGAGGACGAGCCCCTGGGTTCGGCGGAGGTCATCCCACCCACTCCCACCGCGGTCGCGCCGGTGGCGAAAGCCCCGCCCGCCGCTTCGCCCGGGCCGCCGCCTCTTCCTTCCAAACGAGGTGCTGCCGCCCGTCCAGCTCCGGCGACGCAAGGAGCGGGCGCACCCGGTCTGTTCATCCCACCACCGGCCCGCCCGTCAGGAGATCCATTCCAGGAGCCGGTCGAGCCTCGTCTTCCGCGGGGTCTACCCGAGGAGAAGCTGGAGTTTTTCCGCACCGTTCTCAAGCAGAAGCAAGAGACGATTGCGCGCGCCCGGGCGATCTACGCGGAAAGAGAGCAGGAAGCGGATCAGATTCGCGAGGCGGTGCAGGCCCTCAACGCACGGCTCGAGGCCGCGCACGCCGAGTTGGAAAGGCTGAGAGAATTTCCGGACCGATTGCAAGAGGTAACGCAGCAGTACCAGGCGGCGAAGGACCAGGTCCGGAAGACGGAGTCGCGCGCCGAGCAGGTCCAGGCACAGGTCGCTGCACTGGAAGCGGACTTCCAGGCCGTCGTCGAAGAGCGCAAGGCGCTGTCCAAAGCTCTGGCGGAGGTCGAGGTCCAGATCCCCGAGCTGGCCGGGAAGCTCGACCAGGAGCGCAAAGCGGGCGCGGTCTCGGCGGCCGAGCGGGTCGAGGTCCAGAAATCGCTCCAGGTCGCCGAGGAGCAGGTCGCCGAGCTGTCGGCGAAAAAGTCCGAGGTCGAGGGGGATCTGGAAGCGGTCAACGAGCAGTACCAGTCGATGAGCTCCGAAAATGAACGGCTCAGCAGCGAGCTGGAACATGCTTCCGAGGAGCTCAGGATCGCGGTTGCGGAGCGGGATTCCGCGCTTGCCGAACAGGCGGCAAGCCGGGGCGATCAGGAAGCGCTCAGTGCCCGGATCCAAGAGCTGGAAGAGGAGGGGACCGCGGCCAGCGCTCGGGCGCAGGAACAGGCCCGCCGTCTGGTGAATGAGGTCCAGGAACAGTCCCGCCATTCGATCCAGGAGGCGCAAGAGCAGGCCCGACGCCAGGCGCTGGAAGCGCAATCTCGCGCCGCCGCCGCGACGGAACAGCTTCAAGATCTCAACCAGCAGGTTTCCCGGCTTCAGGCGGAAAAGGCGCAGGCCAAGGCTCAGGCCGACCAGCATCTCAAAAAGCTCAAGGAAGAGTTGACCGCGAGCACGCAGCGAAAAATCGGCGAGCTTCAGACGAGGCTGGCGGGGGAGGAGGAAAAGCGCACCGACCTGCAAATTCGCCTCGCGGAGAGCGAAGGCAAATCGGAGGCGCTGGCGAGCCAGCTGGCGTCGCTCGAGACGGAGCTGGGAAGCGTGCGGCAGGATCAATCCGGCGCCCGCAAAGCGCGCGACGAGTTGGCCAGCACCCACCAAAGGGCGGTGGAGCTGCAGGGCCTTCTTCAAAAGGAGAGAAGGGAAAAGGACGCGGTGGAGAAGCGCGCGATCGCCGCCGCGGCCGGCAAGACGCAGCTGGAGGGGCGAATCGCGGCGCTGGAGTCGGCGCTCGCCAGGGTCAAGGCCGAGCCGGAACGCTCCAAGACATCGGTTTCGGCGGGGCAAGCCGAGCTGGTTGCCGAGCGGGATAAGTTGAAACTGGACCTCGCCTCGATGAAGAAGAAGCTGGTCGCGGCGGAGGCGGCGATGGAAGCCGCCGCGTCGCTCAAAGCCAAGGTCGCCCGGCTGGAGGCCCAGTTGAAGGTCAAGAAGTGACGATGATCGCGACATCTCCGCTCGACGGGATCACTGGAATCAACGCGTCGCGCTTTGGCGTTTACGTGCATTTCCCCTACTGCTTGAGCAAGTGCCCATACTGCGACTTCGCCTCGGTGGTCTCGCGCGAAATCCCGCAGCAGAGCTACGCGCGCGCGATCGTCGCGGAGATGGATCTGCGGTTGGCCGAGATCTCCTCGCTCGCGGCGCGGCGGGTGGATTCGATCTTTTTCGGCGGCGGAACGCCTTCGCTCTGGGAACCCGGCTGCATCGGCCAGGTGCTGGAAGCGATTCGCCGGCGGTTCGATTGCGACCTGGGCGCCGAGATCACCCTGGAGGCGAATCCGGGCGCGGTCGACGCGTCCCGCTTCAACGGATTCAGGGAAGCGGGCGTGAATCGGTTGTCGATCGGCGTTCAGTCGTTTCAGTCGTCGACCTTGCACGCGCTCGGGCGAGAGCACGATGGCGAGGCCGCGGCGAAGGCCTTCCAGATCGCCCGGGCGGCCGGCTTCGGAAACGTCTCGATGGACTTCATCTACGGGGTTCACGGCCAGACGCTGGAGCAGGTCCTCTCCGACGTCCGCCGCGCGGTGAGCATGGAGCCGGAGCACCTCTCGGCCTATGCGCTCACTCTGGAACGCGAAACGCTGGCGGAGGAGGTCCCGTTGGGCAAACAGCTCGAGCGGGGAGAGATCACCCTGCCCGCGGACGACATCGTGATCGCCATGGCCCGCGGCGTCCGGGAGACCTGCGAAGCCTCGGGCCTCGTCCGATACGAGATCTCCAACTATGCGCGGCCCGGATTTCACTCGCGCCACAACTCCCTCTATTGGACCGGGGGCGAGTACCTGGGGCTGGGCGCGGGCGCGGCCGGCTATGCGCGAGCGCCGGCGGCTTTGAGGTATTCCAATCATCGCAGCCCCGAGCGGTATCTGCGCGAGGTGCTCGAGGGCCGTCGCCCCGAAGCGTGGAGCGAGCCGCTGGGCAATCGCGAGTTGTTCGAAGAGCGGGTGGCGATGGGCCTTCGCCTCTCGAACGGAATTGACCTCGAGGCGGCGTGCCTCGAGTTCGATCAACCGATCGAACGGCGCCGCGAAGAGGTGCAGCGGTTGATCGCGGGCGGTTTCGCGCGGCGTGAGGGAACGCGGATCTCTCTCACCGAGGCGGGGTCGAACGTCCACAGCAGCGTCTGCGCCCGGTTGATTTGAGATACGGCGCATCAGGGGGACCACCGCGCCACGTTGCAACAGCGCCCAGCGACGTTGGGGTGGTGGCGCGAGCCACCAGGAGCCGCCGATTCTGCTTTGGGGGTGGTGGCGCGAGCCACCAGGAGCCCGTCGATTCTGCTTTGGGGTGGTGGCGCGAGCCACCAGGAGCCGCCGATTGCTGTTTTGGGGTGGTGGCGCGAGCCACCAGGAGCCGTCGATTCGGCTTTGCCCAGAATCCCCTCCGGGCCGTCTCATTGTTGGGCAGCCCAGCGCGTTTTTGGGCAGCTGAAAAGTAGAGGGTTCGGAATGACGCCACTAATCTCGGGCGTATGCCAGGACGACCGGAAACCCTTGAGCAGGCGTACGCCAATTTCGACTTGGCGCGCGAAGAGTTCCTTAACTTCGATCCGAAGATCGGCTCGATGGCGAACGCGAATACGCCAGAAGCGCGAACGCTCTATCTATCGCTCCGTACATCGAAGGTCGAGCTTGCAACAGTCGACATCGGAGTGCTGGTCATGACCGGCCTGTTAGAGGCGATGCAGAAGTATCTGGAGGCCGAGCGCGAGAGCACGAGAAGAGCTGAGATCGCGGCGGCGCAAGCGGACGCCGCTCGACTAGCGGCAGACAAAGATCGGCGCATCATGAACCACTGGCAGATCGGCTATGTTGTTCTAACCGCTATCATCGCCATGGCAGCCATCGGAACAATCTGGTTCCAGGCTCACCCGCAACCGCAATCGAACCCAACCACGGAAGCAACCAAGCCAGCGAAGTGAGAATGTCGCATACTTAGGCAGTCTCCGTAGGAGCGAGTTCCGCGCAGTGCCCACAGTGAGGACATGTTCCTGGCGGCGGAAACTGGCCTTGCAGCAGCGCGTCGATCGAGACATCAGCAAATCGCGCCGTCCGCACCGCCAGACTGGCGCTCACGGCACGCCCTTGAATGACATGCTTCAACGTTTGGGGCTGGAACCCGAGCGCCTTCGCAACGGGTTCCCAACTGCCGCCGCATCTGGCGCGGAGGAAACGGAGCGCGGCCCGCACGCAATCTTGTTCCTTCGTGTTCAGGTCGGTCACGGCGTCACTTCGGCGAACGTCGGCTGCACGCCGAGTTCGTGCATGGAATGAACGAGGACTGCGAGGTTGTGAACGAGCACCTTGAGAAGCACTTCGTTGATCTGCGCGTGAAGAAGTTTCGCGCGAACGGCCGCACCAAACTTCCGCTTGATCATCGAGAAGGTGGACTCGACATTGCTGCGCTGATGGTAATGCGCGAGGAATTCCGACTTGCGGAAAGAGTAGAGATGCCATAGGCGCTGCCATGCCTCCGGACCTTCGCCTTGGCTGTTGATCTTGAATGGAATGTACGGAACCGCTCCTGCTTTCTCGATGCTTTCCAGGTTGTAGTTCGCGAGGTAGCCCTTATCCGCGCTCACCTCTGCAAGCCTGAAACCACGAGCGACGGCACCATTTACGAGTTGCGGCAGTACCGGGCAATCGCTCACAGTGCCAGCCGTGGCCTCGACGCTTACCACCACGTTCGTGAGAGTGCCGATCATCGCGTGGCACTTGATCCAAGTCTGCTCGCGCATCTCACGGCCGTACTTGTGATCGAACCAGCGCGCATAGGTCGAGGTGGAGAAGCCCGTTGAATCGACCGCGAAGTTCGACTCGATCGCCTTAAGCGGAGAGGCGGACTCTTCAACGAGTGCCCTGAGGAGAGGGGCCACATCGGTGCGCTCCATGAAGTTGTGGACGGTGTTGTAGTGCGGCGCGTGATCGATCAGGCCCTTGCTCTCGCATTCGCGAATGTCCGTCGTGGCTCGACGGCCCGACATGCCCGTGTAGACCTTCATTGCGGCGGCGTGCACCACGTCTGCAAGCGGGAGGCGGGGCCGACCGCGCTCGTGCGCTGGCTGGACGATGCCGCTGCACAAGGCGCGCAGCAATTCGCCGACGTGTTCCTTCTCGGCGGTCTGCGCCAAGTTGTACGAGCGCCAGTTTTGAGCGTATGAAATGCGCATCGTCTCGGTGACAGTCACGGTGCCGTCATCCTCGCGGACCTCGTGGCGCGCGTAGGCAACCGCCCACTGGTGCTTGCAGCGGTCGCGACGCTCCTCGTAATCGGGGCAGGCACAGGTTCCCGCAAGCCCGTCCACGAGATAGCTGCCAGGGCCGCTCTGGCTCGGCACCAGCCACTTGTGAGCGACAATCTGCTTGATGCGCTTGTCCTTCGCCAGCGCCGCTCCCCGCTTCTCTCTCTCGCTCATCACCCGTGCCTGCATCGTCTGTCTCCTGACCGTGTATGGCTAGTGTAACAACACTAGCGATACATGTCAAACGGCTTGACGTGTAGGAACGATGGCAATACATTAGCAACCATGAAGAGGCGAAAGCCGACAGCGGCGCGGAAGGAGTCTTCGATGCTGATCCGACTCACTGAGGATCAGAAGGTGGCCTTCGCTGAGGCGGCGGCGCGCGAGGGCCTAGAACTGAGCGCTTGGGTGCGATCTGTCTGTACGCGGGCGGCGAAGGCCAATGATGAGCATCCGCAGTAAACAGGGTCCACCCTCTTGCTGACGAGCGAACGTTACACACACTATAGATTACGCATGTTTACATGCCGCTATGCTCCTCTGCCGTCCATATCCGCGACTTCGGACTTGATAAATGGGCTGGATCGACAGAAGATCTGGGTGCCGATCCCCCTTCACGGGGCCCGGTTGGGTGTTTGGTGAGCCCGAGAGGATTTTCACCTCCAACCGCCCGAGTCAGAGTCGGGTGCTCTGGAGTTGAGCTACGGGCTCAATAGGTGTACCTCGGGGTCCTTGTGAGCCTTGGCTGGCGGGGACCCCGAGGCATTTTTAGCCACTCATTGGTGCGCCCTCCTCACGCTGGCGTAAATGCCTCTTTGGTTGCCCCGCCCAATGATTCCCTTCTGAAACGCTCGCATGACCCGAGAATTTGTCGCAGGTCTAGGCAGGTTCAGTTGCTTGGCGATTTCATCAACTCTTGACGGCCCGATTCGCTCAAGCACCTCAACAATCTCCTGAAGCGCTGGTGGAATATCTGTCTCTGTAGCCGACGCTGACGAGCTAGCGCCATGGACGTTGTTCATCGACGCCCGCAGCTTGGCTTCGATCTCTGCCCGGCGTTGTCTCGCCTCTTTGAGAGCTATTTCCGCCTTCCACTCTTCGTCCTTGGCATCGAGTAGCGCCTTCAGCAAATCCATGAGAGCCTCATACGGGGCAATAAGAGATATGTCAAATCGGGATGAGAGGAAGAGAGAAATCGGTGAGACGAACTATGAGAAGTTCGATCGCCACCGGCGATGGCCCTGCGGGCTTTCTTCGCGAGATCCCTACTAAATTCTGCAAAATCGGCCGGTTGGGCGACTGGACAATTTGATGACAGTTTTAACGTTAAAACGTTTAAGACGGACCGGCCGAGGGTTCTTGGGCAGCCGCCCGACTTCTTGGGCAGTCAGTGGTTGCTGGGCAAAGCCCGTCGATTCTGCTTTGGGGTGGTGGCTCGAGCCACCAGGAGCCGCCGATTGGTGTTTTGGAGTGGTGGCTCGAGCCACCAGGAGCCGCCGATTCTGTTTTGGGGTGGTGGCGCGAGCCACCAGGAGCCGCCGCATCACCATGAAGCAGCGTAGGGAATTTTTGATGGCCCAAGCCATCAGCATGAAGGAAAGCTGTAGGTAAGTGATGGCTCAAGCCATGGCTCGAGCCACCACCCTGAACTAGCTTTTTCGTTACGTGGTGACTCGAGCCACCACCAAGCGCCGTCCTTCGCTTCGTCGTTTCGTTCGTTTCGTTCAAAACGGGCAACGTCGCACCGGCCAGCCGTCAGGCAATTGCCCCGCGGCTGCCTCAAAGCAGCATCGATGCAGTTGGATGGAAGAATCCCCTTGGATCCGAGCTCCAGGAGGGCGGCGCTTACCAATGGCAATTGCGACGAAGTGTATGACATCCAGGGTCCCCGCGGACCCAAAATGTCAGACAGTTCGCGGCTGTCGCCGACGCTCGTTCCGACCCGTGGCCCGGGCCATAAAGCGGCCTTCGAATCTTTCGGGATTATGGCCCGGGCCATAAAGCGGCCTTCGAAATCTTTCGGGATTATGCCCGGGCCATAAAACCTGGGGCTGATCCGCGCAGGCAGGCGATCCCCTCAGTGGCTCACTTCTTCTCGACCACCAGATCCCGGGCTTGAATCAGATCGACCTCGGCGGCGAAGCGGGTGAACTCGTCGTACTCAGTGGCGGGAACGCGGGCCATGTCCAGCCGATAGGTTTCCTCAATCAGGATCTGACTCTTTTCCTGGCGCTCCTTTCGGATGAAGTTGCCGTAGGCGCCGCGGCTCTTCACCTCCCCGAGAGGTTCCGAGAGTGAATAACCGGGGGGAAGCTCAACGGTGGTGACGGTGTGGTTCTGCTCCGTGCTGTCTACATAGAGCGGGGTCTTTCGCGAGCCGACGTGGACGAAGCGTCGCCCGAGGTGAGCCGGGAAAGTGAGCGGCCCGAGCACCAGCTGGCCCCCCTCGACTCGCGCGAATTTGGGCGCGCTGAACGAGTACTCCACCACCAGAGGGGTGCCGACCCCTCGCTTCAAGTCGAGTTTCAGCTCGGACAGCTCCGCGCCTCCAAAGTAGCGCGACAGCGCCCCTTCCAACGCCTGGTCCCGCTGCTGCTGCGACAGGGCTTCGAACGCTTCCGCCAATTGCGCCGCTTCGAATCCGAGGTAGGTCTCCTTTCCCGAGCCGCTCAGTTTTCCATCCGGCCCGAGCTTGAGCTTGAGCTGGATTTCCTTTCCACCGGCGAACCTCTTCGCCGGCGTCTTGACCTTGCGCAGCGGCCTTCCCGGCTCGGGAAGAAGCCAGGCATCTTTTCCCGCGGCCTGCTCGGGCAGCTCGCCGAAAGGACTGAAACGAATCAGCGTGTCGAGCCAAACCTCGCTGCCATCGGGAAGCTCGGCGCGCACGCATTGGTACGGGGTCAGCGATTCATTCGGGAATCGATACGGGGCGGGATCAACCCCAAAAGTCCTCACCGCGGCGATGCGGGCCGGAATGCCAATCGCTTCGAGGCCTGCCTTGAGCGCCCATAGGCGGCTGCCCCGGTCCTGAGCAATCGAGGCGGCCGCGGACTGCGACATTCCGGCATCGCGCCCCGAGAGCCGATGCATCACCGCGCTGTGCAAAGCCTGCACCGCTTCCCGCCCTTGCTTCCCGCGGGTGGCGTTTCGCGCGAATTGCTCGACCTCAAAATTCTGCTGCGCCCGATCGATGAAGAGATCTCCGTAGGTCTCCAGCAATCCATCGTTTCCGGTGGCCCCCGCCCCGACGGAGACAAAGGGCAGGTACTCGTTCCCGGAGGGCGCGCTGTCCGGTTCGGGAATGAAGGGGCTGACGTGCTTCTCTTCGTGAAAGAAGACTTCATCGTCGCCTTCAACCCGGGGTGGTGGCGCCTGGGTGTTGTGCGTGTCCACCGCCATGCCCGTCCCTCGCGGGGCGAGGACGGTATAGGTGGACCAATTGTTCGGCATCCGCGCCACCTGGTAATAGAAGCTCGCCGAGGTGAAACCGGGCTGCACCGGTCCGCGCGATGGGTGGGCCTGGAGAAATTCGTATTCCACGTAGTCGCCGACCTGCACCCCGGGCATGCTGATCGAATCCTTGCCCTCGATGTTCTCCGGTTCGAGGAAGGTCCCATCGGGCTTCCAGGTCCGCGCGGTGATCAACTGGGCGCCGGGCGGGAGGGAAACCTCGGCAAGCTCGGAGAGCGCGCTTTGGCCGAGGGCCTTCTGGACGATGTGGATCCGGTCCAGCGACGACCCATCGGGGTAGGCGCGGATCGCCGCCGCGTCGAGGACCAGTGCGCCCGCGGTGTCCTCCGTTCCGTGCTGCGCCTCGTAGGCGTCGATCGCCGCCTTGCCGTCGATCGCCTGTGCGGCGAGGACCTCCTTTCCGGTTCGCCGGCGTTCGACGATTCGCCTCAGAGAGAGATCCGACCCATCGATCGCCAGAGACTTTTCTCGCTGGCGCTGAGCCTCCTCGGTTTTTCCCCAGAATTCGTAGATCTCTCCCAGTCGCTTGGGGAGGAAAGAGTTCCGCGGCCACAACGCGCTCAAGGTTTCCATCAGCCGGGTCGCTTCCTCGAACCGCCGCTGGGAAAGATAGATGCCCGACAGCACCGTCGAGGTGGGGATCTGGCCCGGATCCCGGGCGACCATCTCTTCGTAGATCGCCGCCGCGGTGCGCAGGTCGCCGCGCGACTTGGCGTGCTCTGCCGCCCGCGCCATCGAACTGGGGCAGTTTTTCAATTCGGCAAGGAGCTTGTCCACCATCGCGACCTGATCCCGCCGCCGGGCGAGATCGTAACGCAACGAAAGCGCTTCGCACAGGCCCGGCTGCGCGGCGAGGGCCTCGAGAGCCGTTTGATCCGCTTGCGCATCGAGCCCCAGCGAAAGCTCGATCCGTGCCTGCAGCATCGACACCGGATACCCCGGGTTGGGATGGGCCGCTCTCGCTCGCTTCGCGAATTCGGATGCCTCGGCAAGGCGCCCATCGTCGAGGGCCAGACCGGCTCGGGAGATCAGGGCGTCCACTTCGCCCGTGTCCTTCGCGGTGCTCGTCTCCAACTCACGGGTGGCGCGCCCGCGCGCGATCCGGCTGGAGATGGTTCGATCGGCGATCGCGATTTCCGCCGCGAGCGCGCCGATCGCGGGAGCCCGGGACACCGACGACAGCGCGGCGCTCAGGCGCTTGGCACCGTCGCGGTCGCGCACCAATCCATCGCGAGCGGCAATGAAATTGGCGAGCAGCTCGCCGGCCTCCGGCCGCAGCGCATCCGCCAGGCTCTTCGCGGTCGGGTAGACCCCGGCCACATCGACCTTGGTCGCTCCATTCCAGCGAGGTGCCTTTCCCTCGGCGGGACTGAAGCGCAGCCGGGCCGGCTGCCCGTCCTCTCGAACCAGCGACAGCCCGAAGGAGGCCGAGCGATCCTCCTTGGCGAGCTTGACCACGACGCGGTGGCGACCGGCCGACAGCGCGACCCCGGCGGTGCTCACCGTGGGCTCGAAGCGCTCGAAGCTGCGGCGCTGGTACAGCAATTCTCCGTCCAGATAGACCTTGTGCGGTACTGAGGTCACCGTGCGCACCACGTGAGTGGCATCCACCGGGGCATCGACGTCCACCGCGAGCACGTAGATATCTCCCAGGGGACCCTCGCCGGCGAGGCTCACCCTACCCTCCGGCAGGCGAAGGATCCGCGGCTTGAGAGCGCCAAATGGGCCGATGAAACCGGAACCCATCTCCCCGGTCTGCTCGGGAGGAATCGCCACGTCGAATCCGAGCACATGGAAGGCGGAAAAAGGACCGAGCAAGGTGAGCTGATCGGCAACCCCCAATTCCGAGAGAGTCTCCGCCTGGGCGGCGGCATTCTCCCGCTGCGAATGGATGATCCCCGCCGCGCTTCTCAATAGGTATGCCGCATCCCCCCGCAGGCCCGCTTGGAGTGCCCGGGTGGCGTGGGCGAGGATGGCGTCGTCGAAAGACGGCGCTGTCCCGGCGAGATCGAACGCGGATCGGGCCCCGATCACCGCGAGCGGATGGCGAGGAGCCGCTTCCGCCAACTTGAGCGCGGCCTCGAGAGCCCGTCCAGGCTGAGCGATCCGGTAGGCGAGGATGTGCTGGCCGTAAAGGCCATAGGGGTCCAAAGGATCTTTTTTCAGAGCTTCATCGAAGCGGTCCTGCGCCTTCTTCGCGTCGCCCTCGACGAGGTAGGCGTGAAAGCCGGACAGAGACAGGGCTCGGGCGGAGGGCGCGGCGCCCAGGCTCTCTCGGGCTGCCTGATCGAGCACTTCGCTGGGTGAAGCGGGATGGCGGGCGCAAGCAAGCGCGAGGAGCGGGAGGATGCCCAACAGCCAGGATTTTCTCATTGCGCAGACCATAACATCCGAGCGAGGTCAGACCTTTCGCCGCCGAGGGCGTATTTCCGATCCGCCCGGCCCGCGCTCGACTATGAATGAGAGGTGACTTTGAAGCGGAATCTCGAAGCGCTGCACCGCGAGCTCGATGCATGCCGCGCCTGCCCCAGGGTGGTCGGTCCGGTGGTGCACGGCCCACCGGTGCGCAGCCCGATCTACCTCGTCGGTCAGGCGCCCGGCCCGCACGAGGGAGACATCGGTCGTCCATTCGCCTGGACGGCGGGGAAGACGCTCTTCAAATGGTTTCAATCCGCACTGGGTGTGGATGAGGCGACGTTCCGGAAGAAGGTCTACATGGCCGCCGTGCTTCGCTGCTTCCCCGGAAAAGCCAAGAGTGGTGGCGACCGCAGACCCGCGCCGGACGAAATCGGGCGTTGCCGCTCGTTCCTCGCGCGAGAAGTGGCCTTGCTCAAGCCGCAGCTGATTCTGCCGGTGGGAACGATGGCGATTGAACAGGTGCTCGGCCGCGCGGTCCCGCTCGCGGAGATCATCGGCGTTCAGCAACGTCTCGCTTACCACGGCGTCGAAGCGGACGTGATTTGCCTGCCCCATCCAAGCGGGGCTTCGCCCTGGCACAAGATGGAGCCCGGAAAAACGCTGCTGCTCAAATCGCTCGCGCTGATCGCTGCCCATCCGGCGGCCCAACGCGCGTTTGATTTGCCACCCGGGCGGCGCCGCCTTCCCGGGCTCTCTCCCACGACTAGTGCTTGAACTTCTCCGGCGCCGGAACGGGCTTCGGCAATCGGGCGAGCGGGAAATTCACCCCGCCGAAAGAGACCTCGCCCTCCCCCCGGAAAGTAAGTGGATTCTTGGGGTAGGCCCCGAAGGCGACGATCCTTCCCTTCTCGTCGAGCGCCGCGGCGCAGACATTCCCCTTCGTTCCCTGGGGCACGAAGACCTCGATGAAGAAGTTGGTGCCGACGAACGGGTCGATCCTCACCGAGCCGACGATGTCCTTCTCGGTCAAGCCCGGGTCGCAGGCTTTTCGGCTGACGAAGACGAAGAGTCGGGCGGGCTTCTGGGAGAGACGCAGAGTTCCGCTGATCTCGACCTCCGCCATCGCGTTGTCCAACGGGGGTTTTGGTGAGCCGCGGGGAATCTTCGAAGCCGCCGAAGGAGGGGTGCCGCCGTCCGCCGTCTTGCCGCCGGGAATTCCCTCTGCGGCGGCGGATGAAGAGAGCGCCCCGGCGATCGAAAGGCAAAGGAAAATTTTCGGGATGGGGTTTGTTTGCACGAAACGGATCGTCGCACCGATCGCCCGCCGCGTCACGAATCCCGCTTCCCCGAAGGCGCCTATTTCTGCGCCGTTTCTGCCGCGTTCGCGGAGGCGACCAGCTTGCGTGAGAAGGCCTGGTCCAGTCGCCGGAGGAATGCCCGGAAGGCGGGGTACTCGTTGGTCTTGATCCGCGTGCGCGTCAAGGCCACTTCCCCTCGACACACCAGCTTGCCCTTCTCGATCCGATGCCAGATCTTTAAGTGTCCGAACGGCGTTTCCTCCTTCACGTCGGCGGGAAGCTCCGGAACCCCAAAACCGCGGGGCATCGAATACTCGAAGTCGTACCGGTTCACCCAGGGGCTGGAGAGAAACAGGTCGTAGTGCCGCTCGGACAGGGTTCCGTAGGACTCGGTGAACGAGCGACCCGAGCCGAACGGATAGAAGCGGATCGACTTGGGCAGCACCTCGGCGTAGCGAGGCACGTTCATCCGGTAGCTCATCGTCACGTCTTCATCGAGCGTGCTCGAATCGTTGAAGCTGATCTGCTGAACGGTCAGACCGGGAAAAGCCTGCGCCCAACCCTGTTCGAAGGTCGCCTTGCGGGTCGCGCCCGACTGATAGCTGCGGCGGTACTCCGGCGCGCCCTGACCGGTTACCACGCTCGTTCCGGCGATCGAAGCGCTGCCGTTATCGTGCAGCGCCACCGCGAGCGAGGTGCCGGTGGCGTTCTGCTCCGCCGATGCTTCGGGAATGACGCCAAATGTGCTGTTCCCTTTCGGATCGATGATCAGGACGTTGGCCAGCCGATCCGCGCCGGGCAGCTCGCGCGAGCCGTGGAACTCCGCGGTGCCATCCAGGTAGAGATCGAATTTCGGAACGTAGGCGATCGCGTGGTTGAAAGCCGCCAGGGAAGCCGGCTCCTCTCCAATCGATCCGAGATTTCTCATCCGCAAAAGGACCAGCCGGCTGTCGATCCCCGCCACCGCGAGCATCGTATGGATAAGCGATGCCTTGTCCTTGCAGTCGCCGAACCTGCGGGCGAGCACGCGATCCACCCGGTAGGGCTTGAAGCCGTGGATGCCGAACTCCAGCGCGACGTAGCGCGTGTGGGTGACCACGAAATTGTAGATCGCCCTCACCACCGCCAGCTCGTCCTTGCGGTTCACGTCCTTGAGCGCGGAGTTCACCGCCTTGCGGATCTCCTCGTTCGGAATGAGCTGATCGCGGACCAGACCCCAGTAGTATCGGCCGACCTGATCCCAGGTCTTGTAGGTGGACACGTGGAGGGTTGGCACGACTTCGGCCCAGCCGGGCATCGAGGGCTCGGGGACGATTTTCGGAACCAGGTTCGCGCTCCATCGGTAAAGCCTACGGCCGTCCTTCTGTTCGTCCTCCGATTGGTGCATTCCCGGCGGCATATGCGCCTTGTTCCAATAGAGCGTTCTGCCCGGGGGCATGTCCGCGATGTACTGATAGCGAACCTTGGGATTCACCGTCTGGATGTAGTCGACATCGCCCCAGTAGTCGGAGAGCAGGTTCTCCTGCGCGGAGTCGTCGAGCCGGTACTGCAGATCTAGCACGTCCCCCGGCGCCAGAGAGGGAAACGAGAGAATCTTGGCCCGGGTGTCGTAGTACATGCTCGACCACGGCTCGTTCATGCTGCGCTCGGATTCCGAGTAGCTCTCGAGCACCG
>WNFF01000248.1_pt1 | contig 48788 bp, 56 predicted proteins | sample 5400441 | NCBI WGS metagenome assembly WNFF01 (sample SAMN13153345, study PRJNA577476) | soil metagenome | isolation source: 120 cm saprolite under Douglas fir tree site 2 hole 3 replicate 1 | place: USA:California | collected 2015-04-18 | reverse complement strand
ATGGGCTCCGCTCGCGCGGAGCAAGCCCTTGCGTTTCGCTAATCCTTCGCCACCATCAGGCTGAATAGAGGACTTCCACCTCCAAGCTGTTGATCATGCTCGGCACACAGTTTACGCAGTCTGCGCAAGCTTGACTGCGTTGCGTCTCGAAGCATGAGGGCGGAACAAGCATCGCCCGCAGCCTTGCTCACTCCTGCATCGCCTGCTCGCGCTTGGCGCGCAGCGCCGGCAGCGCGATGGCGACGAGCAGGACGGCCGCGGCGATCAGGAAGCCGGCGGAGATCGGCCGCATCAGGAACACCGTCGGGTCGCCGAACGAGATCATCATGGTGCGGCGCAGGTTCTCCTCCATCATCGGCCCGAGGATGAAGCCGAGCACCATCGGCGCCGGCTCGCAGTCGAGCTTGATGAGCAGGTAGGCGAGGGCCGAGAGCGCGGCGATCTCGTAGACGTCGAACACCTTGTTGTCGACGGTGTAGACGCCGATGCAGCAGAACACGAAGATCGCCGGAAACAGCAGCCGATAGGGCACCGCCAGGAGCTTGATCCACAGTCCGACCAGCGGCAGGTTGAGGATGAGCAGCATCAGGTTGCCGATCCACATGCTGGCGATCAGGCCCCAGAACAGCTCCGGCCGCTCGCTCATCACCTGCGGGCCGGGCGCGATGCCCTGGATCATCATGGCGCCGATCATCAGCGCCATGGTCGGATTGGAGGGGATGCCGAGCGTTAGCATCGGGATGAACGAGGTCTGCGCGCCGGCATTGTTGGCGGATTCGGGCGCCGCCACGCCGCGGATGTCGCCCTGCCCGAACGCGCGCGGGGACTTCGCCACCTTCTTCTCGAACATGTAGGCGGCGAACGACGCCAGCAGCGCGCCGCCGCCCGGCAGGATGCCGAGGATCGAGCCGAGCGCGGTGCCGCGCGCGATCGCCCAGGACGAGGTGCGCAGATCGGCGAGCGTGGGCAGCACGCTGCCGATGCGCGAGGTGAACACCTCCTGTTTCTCGGTGTGCTCGAGATTGAGCACCACGTCGGTGATGCCGAAGAAGGCCATGGCGAGGGCGACGAAGCCGAGCCCGTCGGCGAGCTCGGGCGCCCCGAAGGCGAAGCGGATAACGCCGGAATTCACGTCGGTGCCGACGAGGCCGAGCAGGATGCCGAAGCACACCATGGCGATCGCCTTGACGAGCGAGCCGCGCGCCAGCACGACCGCGGCGACGAGGCCGAACACCATCAGCGAAAAATACTCCGCCGGGCTGAACTTGAGCGCGAGCTCGGCGAGCGGCGGGGCGAAATAGGCGATGACCAAGGTGGCGATGCAGCCGGCGACGAAGGAGCCGATCGCGGCGATGCCGAGCGCGGGGCCGGCGCGGCCGCGGCGCGCCATCTGGTAGCCGTCGAGCGTGGTCACGACCGAGGACGACTCGCCGGGGATGTTGACCAGGATGGCGGTGGTCGAGCCGCCGTACTGGGCGCCGTAATAGATGCCGGCGAGCATGATCAGCGCCGGCGCCGGGCCGAGCCCGAAGGTGAACGGCAACAGCATCGCGACCGTCGCCACCGGCCCGATCCCCGGCAGCACCCCGACCAGGGTGCCGAGGAAGCAGCCGATGAAGCAGTAGACGACGTTCTGCCAGCTCAGCGCGACGCCGAGGCCGAACGCGAGATTGGACAGGGTTTCCATTCCCGCCTCAAGAATTCGGCCAGAGCGGCAGCGGGAGCCCGAGCAGCCAGACGAAGATCGCGACCGAGAACAGGATCATCCCGGCGGCGAGCGCGAGATTCTCCATCGGCCGCACGTCGCGCGCGGCATAGGCGCCGACCAGCACCAGCACGGCGATCGCGGCGACGAGCCCGAGCCATTGCAGCGCGACGCCGAACAGGACGATGGCGAGGAGCGAGACGCCGATCGGCCGGGCGTGGAAGCGAGGCAGCGCCTCGCCGTCGAGCACGAACGAGCGCAGCACGACGATCGCGCCGAGCGCGGCAAGCAGCGCGCCGACGAGCGTCGGGAACATCGCCGGCCCCATGCGGTTGAGATCGCCAAGGCGATATTGTTGCGCAAGGAGAATGAACGCGGCGGCGATCGCGACGAAGATCAGCCCGGCCCAGAAATCCTTCGGCGAACGGATGCGCATCGCTCACGACAAAACGGCTGTCATGCCCGCGCAAGCGGGCATCCAGTATCCACCAGGCGATTTGTTGATCCGCGATCGTGCCACATACGCTCTTTCGTGATTACTGGGTCGCCCGCCTGCGCGGGCGACGACAGCGGAGGGGATGCTCAATCCGGGCGGATGTTGGCCTTCTGCACGATCGCCCGGAAGCGCTCCGATTCCTGCCGCACGCGGGCGTCGAGCTCGGCCGCGCTCGAGGGAATGGTGTCGACCCCGCCGCCGGCGAAGCGCTCCTTCACGTCGGGCATGTTGAGGATCTTCACGACCTCGGCGTTGAGCTTGTCGACGATCGGCGCCGGCGTGCCCTTGGGGGCGAACAGCGCGGTCCAGTTCGAGGCGTCGACCTCCTTGACGCCCGCCTCCTGCAGGGTCGGCCATTCCGGGCTGAAGCGAGAGCGCTTGGCCATGGTCACCGCCAGCACCCGGGCGCGGGCGGACTGCACGTGCGGGGCGACCGACGAGCTCGCCAGCACGGCGAGCGGGATGTCCCCGCCGGCGAGGGCGGCGGCGGCCGGCGCCCCGCCCTTGTACGGGATGTGCTGGAAGCGGGTGCCGGTATTGAGCGCCATCCACTCGAGCACGATCTGATTGACGCTGCCGTTGCCGGGGGTGGCGACCGAGAGCCGCCCCGGCTGCGCCTTGGCCGCGGCGATCACCTCGGCGACCGACTGGTAGGGCGCGGCGCCGTGCGTCGCCAGCACCATCGGCGCGTCGCTCACCATCGCGACCGGGGCGAGATCGCGCTCGACGTCGTAGGGGATGTCCTTGAACAGCGCCGGATTGATCGCGACGTCGCCGACCGTCGCCATGATCAGCGTATAGCCGTCGGGCGCCGCCTTCGCCCCCGCCGTCATCGCGATGAAGCCGTTGCCGCCGGGCTTGTTCTCCACCACCACCTGCTGGCCCCAGGCCTCGGTGAGCTTGGCGCCGACGATGCGCGCGGCGATGTCGGTGATGCCGCCCGGGGCGTAGGGCACGAGCATGTGGATCGGCTTGCCCGGATAGGTCTGCGCCGCTGCCGGGCCCGCGCCGATCGCCGCGAGCGCAATCACCACACCGATGATCCAGGCCATGGCCGCCCTCCCTGCACGTTGGGACGCACACCCTGCATGAGGCGCCGCCCTGCTGGCAAGCCGCGCTTTGCTCTACGCCTCCCGCGCCACGGCGCTCTCGTGCCAGCGCCGCAACGTCAGGTGGGAGACGAAGGAGAGCGCGAAGAAGATGACGACGCCGGCGACGGACAGCATCAGCAGCGCCGCGAACATGCGCGGGATGTTGAGGCGGTAGCCCGACTCGACGATGCGATAGGCGAGCCCTGAGCCGGCGCCGGCGGAGCCGGCCGCGATCTCGGCGACCACGGCGCCGATCAGCGACAGCCCGCCCGCGATCTTCAGGCCGCCGAGGATGTGCGGCAGCGCCGACGGCAGCTTGAGCTCCCACAGCACCTGCCGGCGGCCGGCGCCGTAGAGACGGAACAGGTCGGCGAGATTGTGATCGACCGAGTTGAGGCCGAGCGTGGTGTTGGCGAGCACGGGGAAGAACGCCACGATCCAGGCGCAGGCGAGCACCGCCATCGGCTGCGGCAGATAGACGAGGAGGAGCGGCGCGATCGCGACGATCGGCGTCACCTGCAGGATCACGGCATAGGGATAGAGCGAATATTCGATCAGGCGCGACTGGTTGAACAGCACCGCGAGGCCGACCCCGCCGACGGCCGCCAGCAGGAATCCTTCGAGCGTGGTCGCGAGCGTGACCATGAGCGCGGCCGACAGCACCGCCCAGTCGGAGACCAGGGTCTTCAGCACGAGGCGCGGTCCCGGCAGCACATAGGGCGGGATGTCGTGGAGGCGCACCACGAGCTCCCACAGCGCGACGCCGAGCGCGAGCACCGCGATCGGCAGCAGCGCGCGCAGCGCCCGATCGAGCCGCGGCCGCGCCTCCTCGCTCGCCGCGGCGCGCGTTCGACCGCCATTCCGCCGCGGCCGTTGGTCGAGCGGGGCCATCTCACCGTCCGCCCGGCAACGACGGCGGCGCCTATCTCGCCTGCGCGGCGGCGCGCTCGACCGAGGCCGCGGTCTGGCCGAACAGGATGGCGCGCTCCTCGGGAGTGCGGATGCCGCCCTGGTTGGGGTTGACCGCTTTCGCCTTCTCGTAGGCGCGCACCACCGCCGGCCGCGCGCGGATCGCCTCGAACCAGCGCTTGAGATGCGGGAAGTCCTCGAGCTTCTGGCCCTGCCGCTCGTAGGGCACGATCCAGGGATAGCTCGCCATGTCCGCGATCGAATAGTCGCCGGCGATGAAGGCGCGATCGGCGAGCCGCCGGTTGAGCACGCCGTAGAGCCGGTTCACCTCGTTGCGATAGCGGTCGATCGCGTAGGGAATCTTCTCCACCGCGTAATGGCTGAAATGGTTGTTCTGTCCGGACATCGGGCCGAGATTGCCCATCTGCCAGAACAGCCACTGGATGACGTCGATGCGCGCGCGCGGATCGCGCGGGATGAACTGGCCGGTCTTCTCGGCGAGATAGATGAGCATCGCGCCGGACTCGAACACCGCGATCGGCTTGCCGCCGCCGGCCGGCGCATGGTCGACCAGGGCCGGAATGCGGTTGTTGGGCGATACCCCGAGAAAGTCGGCCTTGAACTGGTCGCCCTTGCCGATGTTGATCGGCTTGATGGTGTAGGCGAGGCCGGTCTCCTCGAGGAAGATCGTGACCTTGTGGCCGTTCGGCGTGGTCCAATAGTAGAGATCGATCATCGCTAGGGTTCCCTTGCACGCAATGAGCCGGATGGGCTTCTAGCATAGTCTCGGAGCGAGCAGGCGCCCATGGCGCAGCCGCTCAAATCTTCGGCACGCATGGCTCCCTTGCTCATTGCGCTACCGGGCATGACACATTGGGCTCACCCCAGCTTGATGTTGCCCTCGCGCACCACGCGGCCCCACTTCTCCATCTCCCCCGCCACGAAGGCGCGGAACTCCTGCGGGGTGTTCTCGCGGAAATCGACGTTGAGTTGCTTGAGGCGCGCGGCGACGTCGGGCTGCCGCAGCACCGCGTTCAAGCCGGCATTGAGCTTGCGGACGATCTCCGGCGCGGTGGCGGCGGGGACGAACACGCCGTTCCATTCGTAGGCCTCGAAGCCGGGCAGGGTTTCCGCCACCGCCGGCAGGTCGGGCAGCGTCGCCAGCCGGCCGCGGCCGGTATGGGCGATCGCCTTGAGCACGCCGCCCTCGACGTGGCCGATCGAGGCCGCGCCGTTCGAGAAGAAGAACTTCACCTGCCCGCTGATCAGGTCGTTCAACGCGGGGCCGCCGCCGCGATAGGGGATGTGGTTGAGCTTGACCCCGGTCCGCTGCCGGAACAGCTCGAGCGAAAGGTGCTGCACCGTGCCGTTGCCGGAGGAGGCCCAATCGAGCCCGCCCGGCGTCGCCTTGGCGATGGCGATCACGTCGTCGACCGTCTTCGCCGGCACCGACGGATGCACCACCAGCAGGTTCGGAACCAGCGACGCCAGGAACACCGGCTCGAAGTCCTTGAGCGTGTCGTAGGGCAGGCGCGGATAGAGCGACGGGTTCACCGAGAACGCGGTCGCGTCGTAGAGGATGCCGTAGCCGTCGGGTTCCGCCTTCGCCGCGACCGCGGCGCCGATCGTGCCGCCGGCGCCGCCGCGATTGTCGATGACGAATTGCTGGCCCCACAGCTCGCCGAGCTTCTGGAACAGGATGCGGCCGACCGTGTCGGCGCCGCCCGCCGGCGGATACGGGATCACCACCTTGACCGGCCGCGTCGGATATTCGGCGGCGCCGGCGGCGCCGCCCAGCAGCAGCGGCAGCGCGCCCGCCGCCTGCAACAGCCGCCGCCGGGTCAGGCGGTTTGCGTGGTGCACGGTTCCCTCCTCCTCTCCGTCATTGCCGGGCTTGACCCGGCAATCCATCATTCTTCGACAAAGAATTCTTGCGAAGAAGATGGATGCCCGGGTCAAGCCCGGGCATGACGAACCGGGGAAGCCTCATGAATCGGTGCGCGTGGGTCAAGCCCGGGCACGACGAAATACGGCACGCCCGCCCTTTATCCATCATAGCGGAGGCGCCATATTTCGGCGATGGCGAAAACTCCGGACCGGCCGGACCCTCCGCGCAAGCCCAAGCGCGATCCGGCCAAGCATTCGAAGAAGGACCCGGCGCGGCCGACGCGCGCCAAGGCGGCGCGGCCGGAGCGGCCGCCGATCGAGCCGGCGCTCGCGGACCTGCTCAATCCCGGCATCGGCCAGGGTACCGCGGGACCGGGCTCGCAGACCGGGCTCGAGCCGCCGGCGGACAATTCCTTCGACCGCCGCGCCGATTTCGCCGCCGCCCACCGGGCGCGCAAGTCCGCCGCGGAGGGCATGGGCGAGGCGCCGCAGGCGGGCTATGCCGGCAGAGGCGCGAAAGATTCGGGTGTCGCGCGGCTCGACGTCACGTCCGAGCTCGCGCAGGCGCTCGGCTTCGACGGCGAGGAGGCGAATGACGGGATCACGTCGTTCCGCGGCACCACCGGCGCCGCGGCGACGGTGCGCGCGCTGGAGGCACTGCTGCGCGAAGGCCGCCCGGAATTCAGCGCGCACGCCTGGACGCCGCACCGCCCGCCGCGGCCGGAGAAATCGGAAGGCGGCCGGCGGCTCGTGATCACGTCGGATTTCGCGCCCAAGGGCGACCAGCCGCAGGCGATCGCCGACCTGGTCGAGGGCATCCGGCGCCGGGATCGCACCCAGGTCCTGCTCGGCGTCACCGGCTCGGGCAAGACCTACACCATGGCCAAGGTGATCGAGGAGACGCAGCGGCCCGCGCTCGTGCTCGCCCCCAACAAGACGCTGGCGGCCCAGCTCTACGGCGAGTTCAGGAGCTTCTTTCCCGACAACGCGGTCGAATATTTCGTCAGCTACTACGACTATTACCAGCCCGAGGCCTACGTGCCGCGCACCGACACCTATATCGAGAAGGAATCCTCGATCAACGAGCAGATCGACCGCATGCGGCACAGCGCGACCCGCGCGCTGCTCGAGCGCGACGACGTCATCATCGTGGCGTCGGTGTCGTGCATCTACGGCATCGGCGCGGTCGAGACCTATTCGGCGATGACCTTCACGATCCGGCAGGGCGAGCGCCTCGACCAGCGCCAGCTGATCGCCGACCTGGTGGCGCTGCAGTACAAGCGCTCGGCCGGCGACTTCTACCGCGGCACCTTCCGGGTGCGCGGCGACGTGATCGAGATCTTTCCCGCCCACTACGAGGACCGCGCCTGGCGGGTGTCGCTGTTCGGCGACGAGATCGAGGCGATCCACGAGTTCGATCCGCTCACCGGAGCGAAGACCGACGAGCTCGAGTTCGTGAAGATCTACGCCAACTCGCACTACGTCACGCCGCGGCCGACGCTGCTGCAGGCGATCGCCGGCATCAAAGTGGAATTGCGCCAGCGGCTCGAGCAGCTCAACGCCGCCGGCCGCCTGCTCGAGGCGCAACGGCTCGAGCAGCGCACGCTCTACGACCTCGAGATGATGGAGGCGACCGGCAGCTGCGCCGGCATCGAGAATTATTCGCGCTATCTCACCGGCCGCAAGCCCGGCGAGCCGCCGCCCACGCTGTTCGAATACGTGCCGGACGACGCGCTGGTGTTCGTCGACGAGAGCCACGTCACCGTTCCGCAGCTCGGCGGCATGTTCCGCGGCGACTTCCGGCGCAAGGCGACGCTCGCCGAATACGGCTTCCGGCTGCCGTCCTGCATGGACAACCGGCCGCTGCGGTTCGAGGAATGGGACGCCATGCGCCCGCAGACCGTCGGCGTCTCCGCCACGCCCGGCCACTGGGAGATCGAGCAGGCGCACGGCGTCTTCGCCGAGCAGGTGATCCGCCCGACCGGGCTGATCGATCCGCCGGTCGACGTGCGGCCGGCGCGCACCCAGGTCGACGACCTCGTCGGCGAGGCGCGCGCGGTGGCGGCGGCCGGCTACCGCGCGCTGGTCACCGTGCTGACCAAGCGCATGGCCGAGGACCTGACCGAATATCTGCACGAGCAGGGCATCCGCGTGCGCTACATGCACTCGGACATCGACACCCTCGAGCGCATCGAGATCATCCGCGATCTCCGGCTCGGCGCCTTCGACGTGCTGGTCGGCATCAACCTGCTGCGCGAGGGCCTCGACATTCCGGAATGCGCGCTGGTCGCGATCCTCGACGCCGACAAGGAAGGTTTTTTGCGCAGCGAGACCTCGCTCATCCAGACCATCGGCCGCGCCGCCCGCAACATCGACGGCCGCGTCATCCTCTATGCCGACACCGTGACCGGCTCGATGGAGCGCGCGATCGCCGAGACCGATCGCCGGCGCGAGAAGCAAGAGGCGTTCAACGCCGAGAACGGCATCACGCCGGAGAGCATCAAGAAGTCGATCGGCGACATTCTCGCCAGCGTCTACGAGCGCGACCACGTGCTGGTCTCGACCGGCGGCGGGCTTGCCGGCATCGCCGACGACGACAGCATCGCCACCATCGGGCACAATTTCGAGGCGGTGATCGCGGACCTGGAGACCCGCATGCGCGCCGCCGCCGCCGACCTCGACTTCGAGGAGGCCGCCCGCCTGCGCGACGAGATCAAGCGCCTGCGCGCGACCGAGCTCGCGGTGATCGACGACCCCACCGCCAAGGCGGTCGCGCAGACCGGCGGGCGTTCTCCCTCTCCCCGACCGAACTCGGGTTCACCCGAGTTCGGCAATTTGAAGCGGCCGAAGTCGGATAAATCCGACTTCGGCTGGGGAGAGGGTCGGGGTGAGGGGGATACTCCACGCGCTCGGCGTGGCGGAGAGTCCCCCTCACCCGCCTCGCTTCGCTCGGCACCCTCTCCCCGCACGCGGGGAGAGGGTCCGCGCAAGCCCACGCTCGACGAGATGGGTCCCGGTCCCGCCAAGGAATCCAAGCCCTATCGCCCCGGCCCGCGCTCGACCATGGGCCGCGCCGGCATGCGCGGCGGCTGGCGGCCGCGCGGGCGGTAGGGCCACGCTCCGTCGTCATGCCCGCACTTGTTGCGGGCATCCACGTCTTGTATTCGCCAAAGACAAGACGTGGATGGCCGGGACAGCCCGCTCGGAGACGAAGATGAGCAAACGCGCATTCGATAAGATCAAGGCAGGGCTGGACAGCGCGCGCTCCTATCTCGACGGAACCGCGGACGAGCGACATTACCGCGTCCGTGTGCCTGAAAAGATCAACGTTCGAAAGATCCGTGGTCCCGACGAGGAATCCACGCCTCATCGTCCTGGCCGGCGCTTAAGCGCTCCAAAGGATCGTCGTCCCCGCGAAGGCGGGGACCCATAGGCCGGCATATGTTGCACGGTGGGTCCCCGCTTGCGCGGGGACGACAAGAACGGGAGCGCGCCATGGCCCGCGTCGTCGGCATCGATCACCTCGTCCTCAGCGTCGGCGATTTCGCGCGCTCGAAGGAATTCTACCGCAAGCTGCTCGGCTTCCTCGGCTTCAAGCTCAAGCACGACTATGCCGACATGGCGGGCTTCAGCAACGGCAAGACGCTGTTCTGGATCGCCGAAGCCGACGCGGAGGGCAAGAAGCGCAAGTACCGCAAGGGCGACATCGGCTTCCACCACTATGCCTTCGAGCTTTCGAGCCGCAAGGACGTCGACGAGCTCGGCGCCTTCCTCGCGTGCAACCGCATGACCGTGATCGATCCGCCCGGCGAGTATTACGGCCGCTCCTATTACGCGGTCTATTTCGCCGACCCCGACGGCATGAAGCTCGAGGGCATGGTCTACAAGCCGCCGCCCAAGGCGGCGCAGGCCAACAAGGCGCCGCGGGCGCGGAAGAAGAAGAGCAGCCGGCGGCGATGAAATGGGACCCCGCGCCCTGAGAGCACAATCGCAGCGCCGGGGCCGGGCGCCCGGGTTGAGCCTGCCGGGCGCAAGTGCGTAGCGTCTTGCGCCAATGCTTCACGGCGGAATACGCTGCGCCATGCCGCCCGACGAGGGCGCCGGGCGCCACGAACCGACAGGAGGACGTCATGGCCAAGGGCCAGATGCGAGGCAACAAGGAGAAGAAGAAACCGAAGGCCGAGTGGAACAAGAAGAAGAAAGGCGGACCCGCCCCCTCGCCCTTCGCGCTGACGCAAAGCCAGCCGGCCCAGAATCCGTTCGCCAAGAAGACGTAGCGCGAGCCCGCCGCAAGCGGCTTTGGCGCGGACGAGACCGGAGCTCGCCCGAATCGGCGCGGCCGCGCCGACGCGGATCGCCGCCGCGGTCGTGCTCGCGCTCGTGTCCGCCGCGCCCGCGCCGCCGGACGGCTCGCCCGAGCGTGTCACCTTCCCGAGCGCGGACGGGCGCACGACGCTCACCGGCTACGTCTTCACGCCGGCCGGGCCGCGCGACGGCCGCGTGCCGGCGGTGGTGATGATGCACGGCCGCCAGGGCGCCTACTCGACCCGGGCCGACGGCCGTTACGACGCCTCGACCCTGTCGCAGCGCCACCGGATGTGGGGCGCCCTGTGGGCGGCGCGGGGCTACGTCGCGATCCTGGTCGACGGCTTCGGCCCGCGCGGCTACCCGCAGGGCTTTGCGCGCTTCAGCTACAAGGACCGGCCGGAGGAGCTCAACGAGGTGACGGTGCGGCCGCTCGACGCCTACGGCGCGCTCGCCTATCTGCGCACGCGGGCGGACGTGATCGCCGACCGCATCGGCCTGCAGGGCTGGTCGAACGGCGGCAGCGCCGCGCTCGCGACCATGTCCGCCGATGCCCCGGGCATCGCCGGGCACGCGCCCGGCTTCCGCGCCGCGCTGGTGTTTTATCCCGGCTGCGGCCTGCACCATCGGTTCAACGCCGGCTACAAGCCCTATGCGCCGGTGCGCATCTTTCAGGGCAGCGCCGACGAGGAGGTCTCGCCGAAGGTCTGCGAGCGGCTCATCGAGCGCAGCCGCGCGCAAGGCGGCGACGTCGCCCTCACGCTCTATCCGGACGCCACCCACGACTTCGACGACCCCGGCCGCCGGCGCCAGGGCGACGCGGCCAACGCGCGGGCGAAGGCCGACGCGACGGCGCAGGCGGCGCGGTTTTTCGCCGAGCAGCTCGGCGGGCGGGCGGGGACGCAGTGATCGAGGCCGGATGCCCCAGCGGGACTTAGATCTTCTTGTGCCAATCTGATATCGCTTCCCATGCCGAGGCAGCGAGCTGGGAATGTTCGAGGCGCTTCAGAACAAGGGCTATGAGATCGAGTTCGTCTCGCATGCGTCAGCAATTCTGGAAGTTGATTTTCCAGATGCCGCCGCTGAACTCGAAGAAGTCATACTCAATCAATCCATTCCGATCGAAGAGATCATTAGGTCGGGCGGTGGCGAGACGAAGGGCACGCAACGTCTTCGAAACGGCCTCACCGCGAGAGGTTGGGTCAAAGAGACCTTCACGATCAAGAAAACGATCAATGACGAACCTCGCGAGTCGATTTCTCACAAGGTAGATCACGTCCGAATTTTCGAGCGTCCCAACGGAAAGAGATACCGAATTGCTCTTGAAATCGAATGGAACAACAAGGACCCTTTTTTTGATCGCGACTTGGAGAATTTCAAGCGGCTCCATACGGAAGGCGGAATTTCCATCGGCGTGATGATCACGCGCGGCACCACGCTCCAGAACAGCCTTCTGAGCTTCGTACGTCGTTGGGTCGATGAGAATCAGATCGACAACTTCGAACGACTATTCGAGCTGGGGATCGCCCAAACCGCCCGTCAAAGACGGGAGGTCCTAAAGCGCGTCGAACGGGTTCGGAACCCAATTCCATTTCGCGATGCTTGGGCGGCTCATTTCGTTTCGGACAAATATCGCGGAGCCACAACTCATTGGCGTAAGCTCGATGACCGTATCAAACGTGGCGTCGGCAATCCCTGTCCACTTGTATTGATCGGTTTGCCTGCCTCAATCGTCACGTTCGGTGAAGCCGCTCGAGCCATCAGAACCTTGATTGAGGAGGGAGCCAAAGCGCTCAAGGAAGACGAGCAATCAACCTATTCAGCGGCTACGGGATAGACCTGTGAATGATGCGCATACGTTTTCCACGTAGGCCGATAACCATCGTCGGCCTGATTGCCCCACGTGACCCAGCCCTTTCGCGTACCCCTTGCGAATAGTTCGAGGTAAGGTCCCGACGAGCAAGATTCTATAATTGCGTACTGCTCGTCCGGCTTACGCGAATGTTCGCGCTTCCGTGTCGCCAATAAATTCACTTGGCGCCGTCCCGGCGCAAGCGTACGGGCGTTCTTGCCCTTGACGCCGAACAAGATCAATTCGGTCACATTGCGAAAGTAAAAGCCGACGCCACGACCATCCGACCCGCCATCCTTTCGCACCTTGTGCCAGACGATGTTGGATTTGTAGGTGAATCCCCACGCCTGCAACACGGCAAGTCCCTCCGGCAACAAAGCGTTCGGGCACCACAGATAGAGATGCGCCTTGGAGGCCGTGATCTGGTTGACCGGAAGCGCCTTGATCTCATCGAGCGTCAGGGTGTTATAGCGCGACAACCGCTTGTGCTCTGGCGCAACCTTGCCGGTCTTGTTGGTGAACTGCCACGGCGGATCGACAAGAACAGTCGCGAAGCGCCGCTCGCCGACAAATCCAAGCAGGTCCAGTCCCACGGCATCCATGGATTTTCGCCTCGCATTCCGCGAATCTGCTTAGAACAAAACGAGAACATACTCGCAAACCGGGGCGTTGTCCAGAGTCCCCGAATCGTCTGCAGTTTAGCCGCCAGCATGTCAGCCAGGTATGGGACTGCCATGGTTTCCCCTACTCGATATCTCCTTCATCCGCTGGTTCGAACCACATCCTGCATCGCTGGCCGTGTTCGTCCACGTCGGGAAGCTCGTCTCCGTCACCGTCATAATCGCAAACCCGAACCGGAAACGGGTTTCCCCGCGTCCATTCGACTTGGCCGCCATGCACACCTACCGTGATATTTGGGTGAGGTTCGGCGTGAACGAGCTTCAAGGTCAAAGCATCGATTTCATTGCTGCCTGCGCGACCGGTGGTGCGCATGACTCGTAGAGCGTCGAGGAGGATTACCTTCTCTCGCAAGCTCAACGGCAACCAGACGTTTTCAATCATCATCATCCCGTCGGCCATATTCTTCAGCTCAAGAATTGTACTCCGCAGCCAACAGAAATGAATCCCGTCGGGCTAAAATTGTGGGGATCTTTCGAACTCCCCTCCCGCCCCTACCCCGCATCCCGGTCGGTCACGAACCCCACCGGCTCGATCCGCCGGTCGTCGAACACGGCGGCGGTGAGCGGGCCGCCCATCACCGCGCCGGTGTCGACGTTGACGCGGCGCTGGCGCAGCTCGGGCACGCCGTCGCGGCGCGGGGTGTGGCCGTGGACGATGAAGCGGCCGCAGTCGATCGCCTCGCTGAGCTCGAAGAACGGCTCGCGGATCCACAGCATCGCCTCCGGCGATTGCCGATCGAGCGGCACGGTCAGGTCGACCCCGGCGTGCACGAAGAAGCGGCGGCCGTCGTCGTGGCAGAGCGGCAGCGCGCGCAGCCAGGAAAGATGCGGCTCGCAAATCCGCCCGCCGCTCTCCCGATAGCTGCGCATGGTGGCGGCGGCGCTGTTGATGAGCCACGCCGGCATGGCGGTTTCGTCGTCGTGCGCGGCGATCGCGAGGTCCTCGTGATTGCCCTTGAGGCAAATGACGCGCTCGGGCTCGGCCGCTTGGCGGCGGATCAGGAGCTCGACCACGTCGCGGCTCGCCGGGCCGCGGTCGATATAGTCTCCGAGAAAGACGTAGCGCGCCGGCCGGCCGCCGGCATGGGCCGCGCACGCCCGCAGCACGCGCTCGAGCTTGTCGAGGCAGCCGTGCACGTCGCCGACGGCGAAGGTCAAGTCAGCGGGCATCGCGGACCGCATGGCGCGAGGGACGGGAGGCGGCGGACGGCGATCGGGCGGCGGCGCATCACCATTTTTTTACAACCCATGCCGGCCGCTTGCTATGATGTTGGAGCCGAAAGCGCGGCGCCGATCGTTGCGCGCGCAACGGCATACACGGGAGGGAAACAGCATGCGCAGCCACCTCGTCATCGCGGCGGTCGCGGCCGCCGGCCTCGCCGCCAGCATCCCGGTCCGCGCCGGCGGCGACAAGATCCTGTTTCCGTACAGCTACGCCGAAGGCGTGCGCTACATGACGTTCGACCACGTCGCCACCAAGACGTTCCGCGAGCTCTACACCAGTCCAGAGGCGGTCGTGGCAGCGACGAAGGGCGAGCCGCTGCCGGACAGAACCGTGATCACCATGGTGAACTACGCCGTCAAGCTCGACGCGCAAGGCAATCCCGAGAAGGACTCAAACGGGCGCTTCATCAAGACCGATACCATCGCCGGCTACGGCGTGATGGAGAAGCGCGCCGGCTGGGGCAGCGAGTATCCCGACACCGTGCGCAACGGCGAATGGGAATACCAGGTATTCAAGGCGGACCAGTCGCCCAATCCCGCCGCAAAGCTCGGCGCCTGCTTCGAATGCCATAAGCCGCAGGCGAAGCAGGACTTCGTGTTCTCCTACGACACGATGAAGACCTCGGCCAAATAACCAAGCCGCGGGGCGCCGGAGCCCGCATGGAGCGAAGCGAAATGCGGGAACGCTGGTCAAGTGCCCCTACGATAAAGACCGCCAAGTAGCGAGCCCGCCGGTCATCCATTACCATCGGCCGAGCGCGAGAAACGCCCATAAAACGGACGTTAATCCGGCGCGAAAGCTGTGCCGAGGTTCCCTCCGGCCGCGAAGCGGTCACAATCTCGTGCGGCAATCGGCAAGGTGGAGAGGCGCCCGGAGCGGCGCCGAACGGGGGTTATCATGACCTTGATCAAAACGCGCGAGCCCGCCGAGCTGGACAAGGCGGCGGAAGTGGAAGGCGAGATCCGCGAATTCGTCCGTCGCGACGTTGCGACCCTGCGGCGGCCGCCGGAGAGCGACAGCGAGATGGTCGCGAGCAACATCGGCTCGCTGCTGCAGCGGGTGGCGGGGAGCTCGGTGCAGGAGATCGAGCGGCTGATCAGCGAGCTGCAGACGCTGCGCGACATGCTGCAGAAGGAAGGCGCCCGGGTGCAGCGCGAGATCGTGGAATACGCGACCTTGAGCCAGGCGGCCATGCAGTCGACGAAGATCATCGCCGAAAGCCTGACCCACTGGAAGAAGGTGCCGGACGCCCCGAGCATCCGCGAGTAGCCAGCCGGTCCATCGCATGCCTGAGCCCCGCGCCGGCCCCGGCCGGCGCGGCGGTTTTTTGTCTCGGTGCCGGCCGCACCCTCCTTGATGGGCTCCGCCCGCTTTCGCGGGCGGTCAAACCCGTTCTCCGAGCAGAAAAAAGGCCCCGCCGGTTTCCCGGCGGGGCCCAGTCGAGGGAGGAAACGCCCGAGAGGGGCGGCGGCAGCGCGCTGCTGCCGCCATCGCCGATCCCTCGGCGACCCCCGCACCCTAGCCGCAGCCGGCCGCACGGAAGGTGAGGTAGCTCACTGTCGTCTACGTCGTGATGGCGAGCGCTCTACTCCGCACCCGTCGCGCTTGCGCGACGAGGACCCGTTGCGGGGGGCAGCTTGCGGTGCTGCGGTTGTGGGTCGGAGCTTGTGCGGCGGACTCCATACCTCCCCCTGCAAGGGGGAGGTCGACAGCCTTTGCTTCGCCTTCCGAAGCAAAGGCTGTCGGGTGGGGGGTCGAACGGCCGCGCCTCGATCGACCCCCACCCCAACCCTCCCCCTTGCAGGGGGAGGGAGCAGACCGAGTTTGCCGCCCGCGATGACCACATCTCACCGAAACCCGCTCTTTCGCGGACGAGCGCGGACATGACGTGCAAGAGGAAACGCCGCCGCTCACAGCTTGATCTTCTCGTCCGCCACCACGCGCGCGACGGCGGGACGGCCGAGCATGCGGTCCTTGAACGCGGTGTAGCTCTTGAGCTCGCCCATCGGCAGCTCGCGGCGGACGCCCCAGGTATAGAACACGAAGCCATAGGGATCGACCACCGAGTACCGGTCGGAAAACCATTCCCGGCCCGCCAGCATGCCGTCGACCTGCTTGAGGTAGCCGTGGAAGGTCTTGAGCCCCATGTCCTTGATCGCGGGAAAGGCGGCGGCATCGGCGGTGTAGCGCTCGGGCCGGCCGACATGGGCATGGGCGGGATGCACGCTGCTCGCAAAGAAGCCGATCAGGGCAAGCGCCTTGGCCTCGGCGAGCGGATCGGTCGGCCACAGCCCGAACCGCTTGCCGAGATAGGGCAGGATGGCGGTGTTCTCGGCGAGCGGCTCGCCGTTGTCGAGCCGCAGCGCCGGCACGCGCCCGAGCGGATGGATCTTGAGATAGGCGTCGGTGCGCTGCTCGCCCTTGGCGAGGTCGACCGGCTGCGGCTGGTACTTCTCGCCGCTCTCCTCCAGCACGATATGGGCGGCCATCGAGCACGCGCCGGGCGCGTAATACAGCGTCAACATTCCGAGGTCCTCCTTGCCGAGCTTTGGTCCGGGGGCGAACGCCCCGCCGCCCGTGGGGCGATCATAGTGGAGCGCGCAGGGGCTCGCGAGACCCTCGCCGCGCGGGAAGCGAGCGCCATTCGCCGCCAGCTACCAATTCGGCGGGCGTTTTTCGATGAACGCCGCACTCCTTCTGCACGTTGGCGGTCGCGGCGACGTTGCAGAAGTTCTCAACGCATTCACCGGCGGGCGGGCGAGGCTGATCTCCGCGATCTGGTCGGAAACTTCGTACCGCAAATTTTCGTCCATCCTCACCGCCGACCTCCTGATCTATCGAGAAGCGGATCGCGCACGACGACCTTGTCCGCGTAAAGGCCGGCAATTTCCTGATCGGTCAAGGACAGCAACTCGCGCAGGACCTCTTCGTTATGCTCGCCGAGACGGTCGGCGGCGATTTCGCTCCGATCCACCCATCGGGAAAATTTCACCGGCAGCCCGGGGATGTCGAATTCGCCGATCGACTCGTCCCTGACCCGCCGGACGGTTCCGCGCTGGCGCAAATGCGGATGGGCCATGGCCTCGTGCAGGGTGAGAACCGGCGCGCAGGGCACACGCTCCGCTTCCAGCGCCGCAACGGCCGCGTCGCGGCTCGGAAAATCGCCGAGCCAGCCCTCGATGATGTGCTTGAGCGCCGCATTGTTGTCGCGTCTGGCCCGCGCTGTGTTGAAGCGCGGATCATCCACCAATCCCGGCATGTTCATCGCCTTGATCATCTGGTTCCACTGATACGGCATCACCATGATCGCGATGAACTCTTCGCCCCGGTATCGGAACACTCCGGTGGGCCCGCCGTCCGGATGGAGCGAGCCCGTGCGCTTCGGGGCAAACGTTGATCCGCGCAGCGACGATTTCGGAATGTTCGCTTCGTGCATGTTGAAGTACGTATCGACGAGCGAGCACTCGATGTATTGTCCCTCGCCGGTACGCTCGCGGTGCAGCAGGGCGAAGCCGACGGACATCGCCGCCGTCACCCCCGTTGCATAGTCTCCGATTGCGGTTGCGAATTGTGCCGGACCGCGATCGGCTTCGCCGATCAGCGAGGTGATGCCCGCGTAGGCCGCGCCCATATAATCGAAGCCGGGCTTTCGACTGAGCGGTCCGGCTTGCCCGGCCAAGGAGATCGAGCACATGATGATCCCCGGATGAATGGCGCTCAATTCGTCATAGCCGAGACCCGCCCGCGCCATCACGCCGGGGGCGAAGTTTTCAACCAGCACATCGATCTTCGGTACGATCGCCCGGATGAGCTCACGGCCGCGCGCTTGCTTGATATCGACAGCGAGGCTCTTCTTTGAGTGATTGTGCTGGAAAAAGTACGTGCTTTGCGAGCACGTCTTGAATTTGGCATCGCGCGGCTTGTCGCCGGAGGCGCGGCCGCGGTCGCCAGATGGTGCCAGCTCCACCTTGATGACGTCAGCGCCCAGCTCCGCCATTATCCGCGTGCAGGTCGGGCCCGCGACGAACTGGGTCATGTCGAGCACGCGATAACCCGTGAGCATCGGCAATTTGGCGCTCATAACCTTCTCGCTGCGTTGGTCCGAAAAGAAAAATCCGCGTCCGGGACGACCGCCTTCGTGCCGGCGGCCGGCAGCGTCCCAACGCCGCTCAAGCGGCCGTAACCTTGTTGCCGATTGCGAGGCCGGCCTCCTCCAGCCGCTGTTCGAGCAGCGCAAGCCGGTCGTAACCCCAGAACGGTTCGCCCGCGAACATGAAGAAGGGCACGCCGAACACGTGGTCCGCGGCGGCCTCTTCCTGACAGCGTTCGTAGGCCTCACGGCCTTCCCCGGCCAGATATTCGAGATAGTGCCGATCGGACAGTCCGAGGTCCGCAATCATCCGAGCCACGGCTTCCGGTTGATCGGCTTCGAACTCGCGAAGAAAGAATTTCTTGAAGGCCGTCCGGCCAAAGTCGAGCAATCGGCCATGCGTCTCGGCGAACAATCCGCCGATCGCCGCGGGGGTGGTGTCATAAATTTTCAGCGGGCCGCGGATCCAAAGACCGCGCGGTTTCGCCCAGCGTCGAGCATCCATGTAGGAGTATTTGACCTTGTACTCGGAATAGACGCTGCGCTCGCCCTTGCCTTTGAGACGCAGCTGGAACGGAATCCATCGTACGCGCACATCGAAACGGCGCCCGAGCATCATGCCGGGATCGAACGCCAAGTACGCGTACGGACTCTTGAAGTCCGAGTACATTTTCACTTCTGCCTTCTCGCTCGTCTGGTCCGGCATCATCATCTCCCGTCGAATTTCATGTCGACTGCCGATCATATCCGACGACGGCTTCGGTGAGCCGCAGCAGAAACTCGGGCACCGGCGGACCGTCGCCGCCGTTTGACCGCGCGCCGACGTTAATGTCAACGATTACCCGATCGTCGTGCCGCCGCTTCGACCGGCGATTGCTCGTCGCATCACAATCCTGCATCTTACGCCCGCCCGCGTGATCGAGGTGCCGTCATGAATGCCGAGACGCTAAGGCGCAGCATCAAGGTCTGCATGTTCGACCAGTACGGCACGGTCGTCGACATGCAGAGTGGACTTCGCGAAGTCGCAGCCGGCTTCCTTGCGGGCAAGGGCTGGAAGGGCAGCGTAGATGATTTCGTCACCTGGTGGCGGCGCACGCACTTCGAGAACTCGATGATCGACGCGCTGCTGCACCGGCAGCACACGCCTTATCGGGAGATCGGGCATCTCTCCGTCGACCACGTGCTGAGGCGGGCGGGCATTGCGCACACGCACGAGGAAGTACGCTGGCTCGTCTCCTGCATCGAACGGCTCAAGCCGTTCCCCGAAGTGCCGGAGGCGCTGGCGCGCCTGCAGACGCGCTACAAGCTGGTGGTGCTGTCGAACGGCGACCCGGACATGCTGGAGGAGGCGAAGAAACACCACCGTGTCCCCTTCGATGCCGTGATTTCGGTCGCTGAAGCGAATGCGTTCAAGCCGCATGTCGCAACCTACAAGAAGGCAGCAGAGCTCTGCGGCGTGGCGATGGGCGAGGTGCTGTTCGTCGCCAATCACGAGTTCGACTGCGTCGGCGCAAAGGCGGCCGGAATGCGCACCGCCTTCATCGATCGCCGCCGTCGTCCGTTCGCGGCTTGGCCGCATCAGCCCGACCTGATTGTGGAGAGCATGACTAGGCTGGCCGATGCGATGCTCTGAACAGGCTCTCCCGCCGCCACCGGCGTGCGTGCGTGTCAAGGCGGCCGCCTCATTCTACGGGCCCGATTCAATCGAGCCGCACCGCCGCGCGGTCGGCTACGTCGATCGCATCCTCAAGGGCGAGAAGCCATCGGGCTCGCGGTAGCCGCTCTTCTTGACGTGGTCCGACGCCCAGTGGGCTGGCGCGCGTCTCGGGACAGCGCCGCCGTCTAATCCATCAGCTTGTAGCGCGGGATCATCGCGACGACCAGGCGGCTCGCCGGATCGACCACCAGGATGCGGTCGTCGAACTTCACGAACTTGTGGCCGCGCACTTGCGGAATCTCGCGGACGACGCCGGCCGGCAAGTCCTGCATCGCGACGCCGCCCGGCAGCGCCTCGGCAAGCTCCGGCGCCGGCACCCGGGCGACCGGCGCATCGTGGATCTTCATCACCCCGTCGTAGATGCGGCCGCGCTGCTCGTCGCTGAGCGCGAGCTCGTGCGGTTGCGCGCGGGCGGGTCCGAGGCTGCCGGTCGTTTCATCGGTCACGGCATCCTCCGCGCCCCCGGCCGCGGCGGGACTGCCCGCCGCCGCGAGCGCCGCCCATCCCACGAGGCCGACCAAGATCACGCCACGACGCAACGATCCTGACATCGCGCACTCCCCTGAAGCTTACGCTGCAAAGGCTAGGATCGGGCTCCTCCCGCCCTGTTAACGCGCGACGCGCGGGCGGCGTTTCATCGCCGGGTGTGGCTGGGAAGCCGCACTCCGCGACCGCGGGCTCTTGCATCGGCCCAGGGATTTCAACGGATTAGCGCGCGGCCGCCGTTAACCATCGCGGCAAATCACGAAAGCGCGGCGGCGCCGCGGCCGCATTCGCGCGGAGGCGATGAGCGCCCGCAATCGCGGCCTGCCCTACTCGTCCGACAGCGTCGCTACGGCGCCCGGCCGCTGTCGATCGCCGGCGTCTGCGCAACGCTTATGGCGCAAGACCAGGCCGATACGGCCGCGGCGCCAGCGATCACGCGCAACATGCCCGCTCTCCGGCGGTTTCGTCGGGGGGATAACCGCCGGAGCCGGGTTTGGTTCGGAGAGCGCGGTTCCCTATTCGGTGAGGTCGGCCACCACGATTCCGGTCGCCGGATCGACCAGCAGCAGGCGATTGTTGATCACCATGTAGCGATACGACCGCACCGCCGGCACCGCGGCGACCGTCGCGCGCGGCAGCGGCGCCAGGGCGTAGGCATCGGTCACGCGCGAGCCCACGTTATAGTACGCGTAGTCCGCGGCCGGCGCCGTCGTCACCACCCGCTCGCGCACGACCGGCGCCGGCAGCACCGGCTCGGTCACGATCCGCTCGCGCACGATCGGCCCGCGGCCGCGCCCTTGCGGAATGATGGTGCGATAGACGGTGGTGCGCTGCGCCGGCGTGAGCGCCAGCGGTTGCGTGGCGACCACGGTGCGGGTGCCGTAGGCCGGCGGCTCGTAGGCATAAGGCTCGTAGACCCGCGCGTCGTAGGCGCGGGGTCGATAGGCCGGGGCGGAGCTATCCGGCTCATAGACCCAGGTCTGCGCGCTCGCCGGCGTTGCCAGCAGCGCGAGGGCGAGACAGGCGGGACGGAAATACGTCATGGGGGGACCTCCAGTGCCTTGGACGACGCAAAGTGCTGGATAACGCGGCGCCGGGCTCGAACGTTCCGCCGGCGCCCGGCGCGATCGGCGAAAGCGCCACCGGAATGTTACCTGGACACCACACCTCGGCCGATTTCTGCGGTCATCCTGCTGCAGGGAGAATTTTTGGCTTTGCTGTTGCCGCGGCTTCGGGCCAGATTCCGCTGCCGGGATAAGGGGTATCCAATGTTTCTCGCACCGCTTGCGGCGGCCGCGCTGGTCGTCGGCGCCGCCACCGGCCCGGTCACCGCGCCGGACGGCCTGCCGCCCATGTCCGTCCAGCAGAAGAGCGTGGCGATGCAGCCGCTGCTGCGCTCGGCGACCGAATGCATCGCGCACACGGTCCGCGCCGATCCGCGCTTCGGTGGCAGCAATGCCGCGCTCGGCGACCTGATCGTCGATTCGATGGCGACCTGCGCCGCCCAGGTCCGCGCCATGATCGAAGCCTACGACGGCTATTTCGGCGCCGGCGAGGGCGAAGCGTTCTTCATGGGGCCTTATCTCGACGTCCTGCCATCGGCCGTGGACAAGTGGGTCAAGGACGCCGGGAAGTAACCGTCGGGCGCGCCGCGAATACCGGCCGCAGCAGCAGCGACAGCGGCAGCGTCAGCAGCACGACCGCGGCGACCACCGTCATCGCCGTCGGCACGCCGAGCGCGTCGCCGACCAGGCCGTAGAGCGCGGGCGCCAGCGCGCCGGTGCCGATGGTGCCGGTATAGAACACGCTGAAGGCGCGCGCGCGGCGCTGCGGCGCGACCAGGTCGGGGACCGAGCCGTAGAGCACCGACGAGGTGCCATTGAGCGCGATGCCCGCGATCGGCAGCAGCAGCAAGGCGCCGGTGAGCGGCAGCGGCAACAGCGCGAGCATCGCAACGGCGGTCGCCCCCTCGGTGAGCCATACCGTGGCGATCGTTCCGATGCGGGCGCCGATGAAGGCACAGACCAGCTTGCCGGCCGCGCCGCCGGCGAACACCAGCGTCAGGGCAAGCCCGATGGTCTGCAGGCTCGCGCCCTTGGCGGTCAAGACGAACGGCAGGAACAGCAGGAAGGCCATGCGGGTCGCGCTGTCGAGCATGCCGATCGACAACAGCAGCGGGAATGCGAAACGCCGCCGCGCGCCGGCTGCGGCGCCGGCCGCATCCGGCTTCACACGCTCCGGCGCGGCCTCCGCGCCGTAGCGCGGGGTGAGCATGAAGACCGCCGCGGCGGCAAGGATGCCGAGGGCCCCGAGCAGCGCGAGCGTCGAGCGCCACGACATCGCGACCAGCAACAGCGAGGCCAGCGCCGGCAGCGTCATCTTGCCGAGGTCGCCGGCGAAATTGTAGGTGCCGAGCGCCTGCATGGAGCGCGGGCCGGCGAAGGCGCGCGCCATCAGCGACGAGGCCAGGGGATGCTGGGTGCTGGCGCCGAGCCCGCCGACGAACAGGGCGACCATCAGCAGCGCAAATCCGGCGCTGGCGCCGGCGAGGCAATAGCCGGCGCCGGCGAGCGCGGTGCCGAGCGCGAGCACCGCGGCCGCGCCCAGGCGCTCGGCCAGGAGCCCGGAGGGAATCTGGAAGCCGGCCATGGTGCCGGCGAACAGCCCGCGCAACAGGCCGAGCTCGGCATAGCCGAGGCCGAACTCCCGCTGCCAGATCGGCAGCATGACGTAGATCAGGTCGGTATAGCCGTCGTGCAGCGCGTGCGCGCCGCAGGCAATGCCGGCGGCGGCACGCTCCTCGCGCCTCCTAGCAAGCGCGTGCGGATCGGGCATCGGTCGGCTGGCGACGTCCATGGCCGCGTTCCCTAGGCACGGCTTCGGCTCGGGTCAACCGGCCGCGCGGAAATCGCGGGAATCGCAGCCAGCCGGGCAACAACATGGGCGCAAGCATCGCGGGCTCGATTGACCATCGAGGTTCCGCAGGTACAGTGTCCTCGTGCGGCGAGGACGGCGCGCCCGAACGGCAAGGGCTGCGCGCGGCATCGGCCATGGGAACGGCATCGGCTCATCGGCGGCAGCCCTGAGCCGGAAGGAGAAACCCGGATGATTGATTATCGCGATCTGTTCCAGTGGGAGCGGTTCATCACGCCGTCGATCATCAAGGTCTTCTATTGGCTCTCGGTCGGGATTTCGGTGCTGTTCGGACTTTCCGGGATCGTTTCCGGCCTGATGCTGATGGCGCATTCGCCGCTCGGCGGCCTGTTCTGGATCATCGGCAGCCTGATCGGGATCGTGATCGGGGTGATCTTTGCGCGCATCGTCTCCGAGTTCGTGCTGATCATGTTCCGCATCAACGAGCACCTCGGCGCCATCCGCCAGCGCGGGCAGATGTGAGGTCAGAAGACAGATGTCAGCACTTGTAGCCCGGATTGAGCGCAGCGAAATCCGGGTTGGCATCGAAGCATGGTCCGGTACCGTCGGAATTTCGTTGCGGGCGGAACGTTTTTCGTTACCGTGACGCTCGTGGATCGAACCTCTCGTTTCACGGTTACGTGCGACGCGGGCTGTTGCCGCAGGACCGGGGCGGCGATTTCAGCCGGGATCAAGGAAGCTCCGGCGAGCGTCGCTGGTGACCCCGGATTTCGCTACGCTCAATCCGGGCTACTTGCTCAGGTCGCAAACCGGAAATGCATGACGTCGCCGTCGGCGACCACGTAGTCCTTGCCTTCGAGCCGCATCTTGCCGGCGTCGCGCGCGCCGGCTTCGCCCGCGAACGCCACGTAGTCGTCGTAGGCGATGGTCTCGGCGCGGATGAAGCCGCGCTCGAAGTCCGAATGGATCGCGGCCGCCGCCCGCGGCGCCGTGGTGCCGCGCGTGATCGTCCAGGCCGCCGCCTCCTTGGGGCCGGCGGTGAAATAGGTGACGAGATCGAGGAGCGCGTAGCCCGCGCGAATCAGCCGGTCGAGCCCAGGCTCCTTGAGCCCGATGGCGGCGAGATATTCGGCGCGCTCGTGCGTCGGCAGGACCGCGATCTCGGCTTCGATCTTGGCCGAGATGACGACGCAGCCGGCACCCTCCGCGCGCGCGCGCGCCTCGACCTTGCGGCTCAAGTCGTCGCCGGTCGCGGCCGCGGCCTCGTCGACGTTGCAGACATAGAGCACCGGGATCGACGTCAGCAGCCCGAGCATGTGAAACGCCTTCTCCTCCTCGGGCTTGCGCTCGACCAGGCGCGCCGGCCGGCCCTCGCGCAGCAGCGCGAGCGCACGGTTGACCAGATCGAGCGTCTCCCTGGCCTCGGTCGCCTCCCGGTCGCTGCCCTTCGCCTTCTTGCCGAGGCCGTCGAGGCGGCGCTCCAGGCTGTCGAGGTCGGCGAGCATCAGCTCGGTCTCGATGGTGTCGATGTCGGCGATCGGGTCGATGGCGCCGGCGACGTGGGCGACCTCGGCATCGACGAAGCAGCGCACCACATGCGCGATGGCGTCGACCTCACGGACATGGGCGAGAAACTGGTTGCCGAGACCTTCGCCCCGGGACGCCCCGCTCACCAGGCCCGCGATGTCGACGAAGGTGAGCCGCGTCGGCTTGATCTTGGCCGATTTCGCGAGCTTGGCCAGGACCTCGAGCCGCGGATCGGGCACCAGCACCTCGCCGACATTCGGCTCGATGGTGCTGAAGGGATAATTCGTGGCCTGCGCGGCCGCGGTCGCCGTCAGCGCGTTGAAGACCGTCGACTTGCCGACATTGGACAGGCCGAGGATGCCGCATTTGAAGCCCATGAAGTTTCTCTTCTTGTCTGTCAGCTATTCGGATGTCTCCGGCGCGTTGGAGTCGCCGAAGCCCTTGGCCCGCATTGCAAGATGCACCTTGTTCTGGAACGTCGAGTCCTGCCCCTTCGCCAAGAGCTCGGCGCTGTCGGCGATGATCCCGCACAGGGCCTCGACCCACGGCCGCTCGGACTTGGCGAAGTCGCTGAGCACGTGGGGGTAAACGAGCTCCTTCACGCCGGGATGTCCGACCCCGATGCGCACCCGGCGATAGTCGTTGCCGATATGCGCCGAGATCGAGCGCAGCCCATTGTGGCCGGCGATGCCGCCGCCGCTCTTGACCCGCACCTTGCCCGGGGAAAGGTCGATCTCGTCGTGGAACACCACGACCTCGGAAAGCCCGAGCTTGTAGAAATGCGCGGCCTCCGCCACCGCGCGGCCGGACTCGTTCATGAACGTGCCGGGGAGCAGCAGCAGCACCCGCTCGCCGGCGAGCGGACCCTCCGCCGCCACGCCCTGAAAGCGCCGCCGCCAGGGTCCGATGCCGTGGCGCTTGGCGATCGCCTCGACCGCCATGAAACCGATATTGTGTCGGTTGCCGGCGTGGCGCGAACCGGGATTGCCGAGCCCGACGAAGAGCAGCATGGAGGATGATCCACCACCGTCATGCCCGGGCTCGACTCCACAGGCGCTAACCTAGGAGCTGTCATTGCCGGGCTTGACCCGGCAATCCATCTTCTTCGCCAAATCACTTTTTGCAAAGTGGATGGATGCCCGGGTCAAGCCCGGGCATGACGGCCTGAGTAATCTGCCTAGCTTAGCGCTATGGGCTCGACCTGCGCATCCATCGTCTCGCGAAAAAGATGGATTGCCGGGTCAAGCCCGGCAATGACGATCCTTGTTTTGACGCCGACCGTAGTGACCAACGACAAGCCGGGACACGCCTTACTTCTTCTCCTTCTCCGCCGGTGGCGCGCCGGCGGCGGGAGCAGCACCGGGAGCCGGCGCCGCGCCGGGGGCGGCACCGGGAGCCGCCGCGCCTTCGACCGGCGGGACGCCCGCTTCCACGGCGGCGGCAGCGGCAGCGGCAGCGGCAGCGGCGGCTTCGGCAGCGGCCTTCATCTCTTCGGCGTAGCCCGACGGCGGCACGATGGTGACCAGGGTCTGATCGAGGCGGCCGACCACGCGCACGTTCGGCGGCAGCGTGACCTCGTCGAGGTGCTTGGAATAGTTGATCTCCAGCCCGGAAACGTCGACGTCGATGGCGTCCGGGATGTCGTCGGCCGAGCACACCACCTCGACCGCGTGGGTGACGATGTTGACGGTGCCGCCGCGCTTCACCCCCGGCGCCTGGTCCGCGTTCTTGACGTGGACCGGAATGCGCACGCGGATCTGCGCGCCCTCGCCGAGGCGCAGGAAGTCGACATGCACCGGCAGGTCCTTCACCGGATCGAGCTGGAAGTCGCGCGGGATGACCCGGTGCTTGGCGCCGTCGACCTCGAGCTCGTAGATGGTGGTGAGAAAGCGCCCGGCATAGATGCGCTGCTTGAGCTCGGCATGATCGACCGAGACGTTGAGCGGGGGCTTGCCGTCGCCGTAGATCACGCCGGGCACGCGGCCCGATCGACGCTCCGCCCGGGCGGCCCCCTTGCCGGCCCGCGCGCGCGCCGTCGCCTTCATCTGCTTGACCGTCGCCATGAGATTAAGTCCTTGTCGCTGCAACGGAAAAGGCCGCGTTGGCGGCCGGTCATGCCCGCCGCATGCCTTAAGGGGTGCTGCTGCGCGGGTCGCGCGGGCTTAATAGCGGCGGTCGCGGGAAATGACAAGAAAGCAGCGCGCGGAAAGGGTCGCGCGCGGGCCTCACATGGTCTCGGGCGTGCGGCCGGGCGGCGTCTGGCCGGCCGCGGCGAGCCTTGCCTCGAGCGCGGCGATGCGCGCCTTCAGCGCCTCATTCTCCTCGCGCGCCAGCCGCGCCATGTCCTTGACCGCCTCGAACTCCTCGCGCTTGACCACGTCGAGCTCGCGCAGGATGCGGTCGGCCTGGTTGCGGAACATGACGTCGAATTCGCGCCGGACCCCGGAGGCGACGCCGGCGGCGTCGTTCATCAGCCGGGCCATCTCGTCGAAGAAGCGGTTGGTGGTCTGGGTCATCGCGGCTGCCTCAGGTGAGAATGACACGGTTGCCAAAGAATGGTGACAACCGGCTCCCGCCGCAAGGCCGACGCGGCCGGGACCCGAGCTCGTCCCATTATTGCGGCGCGATCTTCCTTGGCAAGCTTCTCGCCTTGGCCGCGCTCGGGCGTCCCACGTCCAGGGGCGGGCGTCATCGTCGCCGTGCGCTGCCGGCGGATTGCCGCAACGAGCCGATGATCTCATCCGCCGCCGATCGCAAGTCCGCCAGGTGGCGCTCGGCAAAGGCCTCGATCGTGAATGCGGCCTTGATCCAGAGGATATTGACCGATCCGTGAATGCGGGCGCGATCGACCAGCGGAACGGCAATCGCGGCGAGCCCATCGTCGAGGGGCGGACTTCCATAAGTACCGCCCAGGAACATGGGGTCGCGCGTGCCGTAGCCCCGCGCGCGCGTCTCCGCGAGAATCCTGTCGAGCCGCTTCGGATCGCGGGCGAGCCAATTCTCGGCCTTGTCGGAGCGCCGTAGCCTGTGCAGGATTTGCTCGCGCTCCTTGTCCGGACAGAACGCGAGGTACGCTCGTCCGACCGCGCTCAGCAGCCAATTCACCGGCTGGCCGATCCCGCTCACCTTGATCATGAAAGGACTGTGGGTCTGGCTGGTCTCGGCGATTTCCATGTGATCGCCGGCGGGCACCAGCAGGTCGGACGGCCACGATATCTGCTGACACAACCGATCGAGGACCGGCGCGGCGGCCTCGGCGATGCGATCAAAGCCGGCGCGCCTTCGCGCCACGCGGGTCACGTTCGCACTGACGCGATAGCGCCCGTCGCCCAGACGTCGCGACACCAGCCCCGATTTCTCCAGGGTGTGCAGGATTCGCAGCAGGCTCGGCTTCGATATCTTGCTTGCGAGATGCAGGTCGTGCAGCGACGCGATCGGGTTAGACTGCAGGACTTGCAGCACCTGCAGCCCACGCTCCAAACCCCGGATGGTCTGCGAGCTCGGCATCTCGCGGGCGGTCTCCCAAAGCGGCGAAGGTCCGCAACGTAGCATTCCGCTGCGCGGAATTCAACGTTCCGCCCTGCGGAATCGCACTTTCCGCGCCACGGAATCCGAGCATTTTTTCCTGGCCGGCACCGGCCCCACGTCCCATTCTGAAGGCACGACGATCGATCGCCTGCTCGCAGACCGCAATGAGGAGGATGACATGATCGCTTTTTCGCTCCGCCATTCTTATCGCACTGCGCTCTTGCTGCTCGCGCTCGGCGCCGTGGCGATGGCGTCTCCGCTTGGGGCGCAGCCATACCCGTCGAACATGATCCGCATCGTGGTGCCGGCGGCCGCAGGAACGCCGCCGGATATCATGGCCCGCCTCGTCGCGAACGAGCTTTCCGAGAGCGAGGGCTGGCGCGTCATCGTCGAGAACAAGCCCGGCGCAATCAACACGATCGGCCTGGCGGAGGTGCTCAAACACCCGGCCGACGGATACACGATGGCGTCGATTTCGCTGCCGTCCGCGGCGGCGCCTGCGCTCCTCCCCAACCTCGGCTTCCGCCTCGACACCGACTTCGTGCCGGTGATCAAGCTCGCGTCGGCCTACCACGTCCTCGTCGTGCATCCTGCCGTTCCAGCCAAATCGTTGGGCGAGTTGGTCGCCCTGCTCAGGAGCAAGCCCGACAAGTTCACGTTTTCCTCGGGCGGCTTCGGAACACCGGCCCATCTCGCCGGCGAAATGTTCAAGCTGCGAACCGGGGTGCGCGCGAGCCACGTGCCGTATCAGGCTCTCCCGCGCGCCATTGCCGATCTGCTCAACGGAACCAACCACTACCAATTCATCACGCCGCTGCCGGTCCTCGACCTGATCGCCACCGGCAAGTTGCGCGCGCTCGCGGTGACCGGACCGGCGCGGCTGCCGGCTCTCAAAGAGGTCCCGACCGTCGGGGAGGCGGGCTTCCCCGACTTGATCATCCAGGACTGGTTTGGTCTGCTGGTGAAGCGCGGCACGCCGAACGAAATCATTGCTCGGCTGAACGAGGCCGCCAACAAAGCCTTGGCAAAGCCGCGCGTGCGCGAGGCGATCGAAAAAATGGCGGCCGAGACCGCCGGCGGCACGCCGGTCGAGTTCGGCCACTTCCTGGTTGCGGAGCTCGCGCACTGGAGCAAGGTCGTGAAGGATTCCGGAATTACGATGCAGCAATGACAGGCGACTTCCGCGTGACGCTGCTCGGGACGGGAGTGCCCACTCCCCGTCCCGATCGTTTCGGGCCGAGCACCCTGGTCGAGGCCGGCGATCAGAAGCTCCTCATCGACGCCGGGCGCGGCGCGTCGATCCGGCTCTATCAGATCGGCGTGCCGCTCGGCCGCATCGATGCGCTGCTGCTCACGCATTATCATTCGGACCACACCTCCGGCGTCCCCGACGTGTGGCTGACGGGCTGGCTGGCGTCCCACTACGCCAGGCGAACGCGTCCCTTCCGCGTCATCGGACCGGTCGGCGCCAAGACCCTGATGTCGAATCTCGAAAAGGCCTATGCGGCCGACATCGCGATCCGCACCGCGGACGAGAAGCTGCCGCCGGCGGGCATTGCGGTCGAGGTGGAGGAGTTCGACGCGGACGGCGTCGTCTACCAGCGGAGCGGCGTCACCGTGATCGCCTTCGAGGTCGACCACGGCGACGTCATCAAGCCGGCCTACGGATATCGCATCGAGTATGGCGGGCGCAGCGCGGTGATCTCGGGCGACACGCGCTTCAATGAAAACGTCATCAAGCATGGTGCGGGCGCCGACCTGCTGGTGCACGAAGTCGCGGCCGCCCGGCCGGAAATGATGCAGGAAAGCCATGTCCAGCGGATCATGGCGCATCATACGACCGCGCGCGAAGCCGGCACCGTGTTTGCGCGCAGCCGCCCGAAGCTCGCCGCCTTTACCCATTTCGTGCTGCTCGGCAGCGACCGCATTCAGCCGCCGACGCTCGACCACGTGCTGGCGGAGACGCGGCAAACCTACGATGGCCCGCTTGCCCTGGGCGAGGACCTCATGACCTTCGAGATCGGCGAAACCGTAACGGTGCGTCGCCACACGGCGTAGCACCTCGACACGGTGATTTTGACCGTTCGAACTTGTATCATCTGCCCGGATTGGGTCGGCTGGCCACGATCTCTCAAATCCCTCCCCCGAAGGGGGAGGGTGGCCGAGCGAAGCGAGGCCGGGTGGGGGCAGGGCTGACGAAATCACGCGCAGCCTTCGCAAACGAATGACCCCGCAAGAGGTGAATTGCGGGGTCATCTGCGCTCCTGAAGAACGCTGAGGACTCCACTTCCACCGCCAGGCCCTGCGCGACGGCTATGTCGTCGACTTCGTCTGTCTCAAGCGGCGCCTCATCGTTGAGGTCGGCGGCGGTCAGCATGTGCATGCCGGGCGCGATGCGGAGCGTGACAAGAATTTACTCGCCAAGGCTTCCGGGTATTGCGTTTCTGGAACAATGAAATCGAATGCAATCTGGAGGGGGTGCTGGCGGTCATCGATGACGCGATGTGCAATCCCCCCACCCGGCCTCGCTTCGCTCGGCCACCCTCCCCCTTCGGGGGAGGGATCAGACCGCCGGGATCGATCGCCCCGCCTTGACTCCGCGGGCGGCCTGCCCGCATTGACCCCGGTCGGAGTGCTGCGAATCGCCCGAATGCCGCTTTACGTCATCCCCTTCCCCGCCATCGATCCGGTGCTCATCAGCATTGGACCCGTCGCCGTCCGCTGGTACGCCCTCGGCTACATCGTCGGCATCCTCCTGGGCTGGCTCTATGCACGCGCCGTGATCCGCCGCGAGGCGCTGTGGGGCGGGCCGGCGCCGATGACCGTCGCCGACTACGACGACTTCGTCCTGTGGGTGACGCTCGGCATCATTCTCGGCGGGCGGATCGGCTACGTGCTGTTCTACAATCCCGGCTATTTCGCCGCCGATCCGCTGGAGAGCCTGCAGCTGTGGAAGGGCGGCATGTCGTTCCACGGCGGCTTTCTCGGCTGCGTGCTGGCGGTGATCGGCTTCGCGCGCTACCGCGGCCTGTCGATTCTCTCGCTCGGCGACATCACCTGCGCGGCCGCAACGATCGGCATCTTTCTCGTGCGCATCGCCAATTTCATCAATGGCGAGCTCTGGGGCCGGCCGACCGACGTGCCGTGGGCCATGGTGTTTCCGACCGGCGGCCCGCTGCCGCGCCACCCGAGCCAGCTCTACGAGGCCGCGCTCGAAGGGCTCGTCCTCGGCATCGCGCTCACCGCGCTGATCCGCGCCGGCGCGCTCAAGCGGCCGGGCTTCATCCTCGGCGCGTTCACGTTCGGCTACGGCGTCGCGCGCTCGATCTGCGAGCAGTTTCGCGAGCCCGACCCGCAGCTCGGCTTTCTCTGGGGCGGGCTGACCATGGGAACGCTGCTGTCGCTGCCGTTGCTGCTCGCCGGCATCGCCTTGATGGCGGCGGCGCTGCGGCGCGAGCCGTTGGGGCGGACATGACGGCGGACGAGATGAGCCCGCTCGAGCGGCAGATTCGCCGGCGCATCGAGATCGCCGGACCGATGGCGGTCGCCCAATACATGGAGCTCTGCCTCACCCATGCCAAGCACGGCTACTATACGAGCCACGATCCGCTCGGCGCCGCCGGCGACTTCACCACCGCGCCCGAGATCAGCCAGATGTTCGGCGAGTTGCTCGGCCTGTGGACGGCCGCCGCCTGGCGCGCGCTCGGATCGCCCGCCAAGGTCCACCTCGTCGAGCTCGGCCCCGGCCGCGGCACCATGATGCTCGATGCGTTGCGCGCGGCGAAGGTGATGCCGGAGTTCCGCGCCGCCATCGCGCTGCACATGGTCGAGATCAGCCCGGCGCTCGAGCGCCTGCAGCGTCAGGCCCTGGCCGCCGAGGTGCCGACCTCCTGGCGTCACGCGATCGGAGACGTGCCGGAGGGCCCGCTGATCGTGCTGGCCAACGAGTTCTTCGACGCGCTGCCGGTCCATCAGGCGGTCATGTGCGCCGACGGCTGGCACGAGCGCGTGATCAAGATCGGCGAGGACGACAAGCTCCATTTCAGCATCGCGCGCGATCCGATCCCGCTGTTCGACGAGCTGCTGCCGGGCGGGTTGAGCGCGGTGAAAATCGGCGAGATCTTCGAGTGGCGCGACGACAAGATCGCGCTCGAGATCGGCCGGCGCATCGCGCATTCCGACGGCGTCGCCCTGATCATCGATTACGGCCATGCCGAAAGCGCGATCGGGGATACGTTCCAGGCGGTCCGCCGGCATGATTTCGCCGATCCGCTGGTGTCGCCGGGCCGCATCGACCTGACCGCCCACGTCGATTTTCAGGCGCTGGCGCAGGCGGCCGAGGGCATGCGCGCGCGCGTGCACGGGCCGGTCGAGCAGGGCGAGTTCCTGCGCCGGCTCGGGATCGAGCAGAGGGCGGCGGCGCTCAAGGCCGGGGCGCCGCCGGAATACGCCGCCGCCATCGAGGCGGCGCTCGCGCGCCTGACCAGCACGGAGCGCACCGGCATGGGCCGGCTGATCAAGGCGATGGCCTTGTCGAGCCCGAAGATCGAGGTTCTGCCGGGGTTCGAGATATGAGCGAAGCCGCCGGCTTGCCGGGCGCGGCGAAAGCCGGGCATGAGGAGACGATGCTGCAGGCCGCCTCGCTCTCCGCGCTCGCCCGCGTCCGGCACGCCTTCTTCGCGCGCGACGGCGGCGTGTCGCGCGGCCTCTATGCGAGCCTCAATGGCGGCGCCGGCTCCGACGATGCGTCCGCCGACGTCGCCGAGAACCGCGCCCGCATGGCGGCGGCGCTCGGCGTCGCGCCGCACGGCCTGCTCACCGCCTATCAGATCCACTCGCCCGACGCGGTCGTCGTCGATCGGCCGTGGGCCGCTCAGGAACGGCCGCGCGCCGACGCCATGGTGACCCGGACGCCGGGGCTCGCCGTCGGCGTCACCACGGCCGATTGCGGCCCGGTCCTGTTGGCGGACGAAGCGGCCGGCGTGGTCGGCGCCGCCCATGCCGGCTGGCGCGGAGCCGCGACCGGCGTGCTCGAGGCGACCATCGCGGCCATGGAACGGTGCGGAGCCCGCCGCGACCGCATCGTCGCTGCGCTGGGGCCGATGATTCGCCAGCCGAATTACGAGGTCGGGCCGGAATTCGTCGCCCGCTTCAAGGCCGACGACCCGGCCAATGCGCGTTTCTTCCGGCCCTCGCCGCGGCCGGACCATGGCCTGTTCGACCTCCCGGCCTATATCGCCGCCCGCCTGCGCGCCGCCGGAATCGGTCCGATCGAGGATCTCGGGCACTGCACCTATGCCGACGAGCGGCGGTTTTTCAGCTACCGCCGGTCGGTCCACCGCAACGAGCGCGACTACGGGCGTCACATCAGTGCCATCGCGCTGGCAAGATGAGCGCAGCCGGCCGGCCGGTTCCGGCCCCGCCGGGAAACCGATGTTCCCAACTCGGCGGGCGCAGGCCCCCCTCCGGCCTGAGCCCTCGCGGTTCGACATGGCGGCCGAGGTGGGGTTGCCGCCCGAGGAGGTACCGCTCCCGCCGGGCGAGCGGCTGGCCTTCGCGCCGGAAGATCGGGCGGCCGCCGGAACAGCCTCGAATTTGCGGGACAAACTCCCCGCCGGGCGCCGTTCATATTGCCAGCCTTGCCGCCTCCTTGATATCAGGGCGCCGCGAGCGCGCAGATCGGACGTCAGGCACCGCGCCGGGAGACAGCGATGCGGCCCAATAACGGAGCGATCAAGCTCGTCGCCGGCAACTCCAATCCTGCGCTCTCCGACGCGATCGCCGCCTATCTCGCGACCCCGCTGACCAAGGCGGTGGTGCGGCGCTTCGCCGACATGGAGATCTTCGTCGAGATTCTGGAAAACGTGCGCGGCAGCGACGTCTTCGTCATCCAATCGACGTCGTATCCGGCCAACGACCACCTGATGGAATTGCTGATCATCATCGACGCGCTGCGCCGCGCGTCGGGCCGGCGCGTGACCGCGGTCATTCCGTATTTCGGCTATGCCCGCCAGGACCGCAAGCCGGGGCCGCGCACGCCGATCTCGGCCAAGCTCGTCGCCAATCTGATCACCCGCGCCGGCGCCGACCGGGTCATGACCCTCGACCTGCACGCCGGTCAGATCCAGGGCTTCTTCGACATCCCGACCGACAACCTCTATGCCGCGCCGATGATGGTGCGCGACATCAAGGAGCGCTTCGACATCGGCAAGGTGATGGTGGTTTCGCCCGACGTCGGCGGGGTCGGCCGCGCGCGCGGGCTGGCCAAGCGCATCAATGCGCCGCTCGCCATCGTCGACAAGCGGCGCGAACGGGCCGGCGAATCCGAAGTGATGAACGTGATCGGCGAGGTCGACGGCTACACCTGCATCCTGGTCGACGACATCATCGATTCCGGCGGCACGGTCGTGAACGCCGCCGATGCGCTGTTGGAGAAGGGCGCGACCGAGGTCTACGCCTATATCACCCACGGCGTGCTCTCGGGCGGCGCAGTCGCCCGCATCACGGCTTCCCGGCTCAAGGAGCTGGTCATCACCGACTCGATCCAGCCCACGGAGGCGGTCAAGGTCGCCCGCAATATCCGCACGCTCTCGGTCGCGACCCTGATCGGCGAGGCGATCGGGCGCACCGCCGCCGAGGAGTCGGTCTCGAGCCTGTTCGACTGACGAACGGGCTACGGGCGACCGCCGACGGGGCCGAAAGCCCCCGTTCCGTCGGCCGTCGTCTCCCCTCCGCCGTCCGCCTGTGGAGAACGGAGTCCGGCCCGCCAGATATCCACCAATCGTTGACCGGCGGCCCGCTCAATTGCGCTTTAGCCCCTGGAATCAAAGGGGTTATATTCGACTCGGCAAGTGATTCGCCCCGGAGCAGGCAATCGGCTCCACCGGGGGACCGCGTCATAACAAGCGGCGTGGTGTGCGTGCGGTCGGGTACGCAACCCACTTCCGGGCGGCATGGTGGAGACGGGCATGAGCCTCATCGACTTTAGCGAACAGGCACGCATGAATCCGCTCGACGTGGTCGAGCGGGTCGCCGCCGGCAACGGCTGGTCGTTCGAGCGCGCGGGCGACGACGAGATCACCATCCTGGTGACCGGCAAGTGGACCGACTATCAGGTTTCCTACACCTGGATGCTCGACATCGAGGCGCTGCATCTCGCCTGCGCCTTCGAGTTCAAGGTGCCGGAGCGTTGCCGCGGCGAGGTCCAGCAGCTGATCTCGCTGGTCAACGAGCAGATGTGGGTCGGCCATTTCGACCTTTGGACCCAGGACGGGCTGGTCATGTATCGCCATGCGCTGGTGCTGTCGGGCGGGGTCGAAGCGTCCGGCCGGCAATGCGAGGCGCTGCTCGGAACCGCGCTCGACGCCTGCGAGCGCTACTTCCCCGCCTTCCAGTTCGTGGTCTGGGCCGGCAAGCCCGCGCGCGAGGCGCTCGACGCCGCCATGTTCGACACCCATGGCCAAGCGTAGAGCTTCGGAAAAGCAGCGACGGGAAGGTCGCGATCGGCGCGCCAACGGGAAACGTCAGGCGCGGCGCTTGCGGCCGCTCTCATAAGCCTGCGCGCGCAGCAGTCGAATTTCCGACGCCGCGCGGCCCATCACCAATGCTTCGGCGTGCAGACCGCGATCGTGCAACGCGGTACGCCAGTAATCGAGCTTGCCGACGACGTCGGCGTCGCTGTTGGCGGCGCGGGTGCGTTCGTTGTCGAGGGCGAGCGGATCGGCCATGCGAGCGAGTAGAGCACGGACCTGTTAAGGCGAGGTGATGTCCGCTGCTAAAATGCAAGGCCGGCGGTCAAGCGGACGTGCATGATCGCAGGCTCGGGCGGACCAGCGCCCTTACCCGGACACCCCGCCGTGCGGGACCCGAGAACGGGCAGCGACAAGCGAGAACGACCATGACGACCTCGGCGCGCAGCAATTTCGCCAATCTTTCCGAAACCATCCTGTTGGTCGGCGCGGGCCGGATGGGCGGTGCGATGATCGAGGGCTGGTTGCGGCTCGGACTTGACGCCAGCAACGTCGCCGTGATCGAGCCGCAGCCGACGAACGAGATTTCCGCGCTGGCGGAGCGAGGCCTGCGCCTCAATCCGTCGCCGAGCGCGGCCGGCAAGGTCGCCGCCGCCGTCGTCGCGGTGAAGCCGCAGGTCGCGCCCGAGGCGGTGCCGGCGCTGCGGCCCTTCCTGGACGCGGCGACCGTGGTCGTTTCCATCATGGCGGGCCGGACCTTGCGGTTCCTGGAGGGCGTCCTGCCGGGCGCCGCGCTCGTTCGCGCGATGCCGAACACGCCCGCCGCGATCGGCCGCGGCATCACCGTGGCCGTTGCCAATGCGCGGGTCGCGCCGGCACGGCGCGCGCTCGTCGATGCGCTCCTTTCCGCGGTCGGCGAGGTGCAATGGGTCGACGACGAGGCGCTGATGGACGCGGTGACCGCGCTCTCCGGCTCGGGACCGGCCTATGTGTTCCTGCTCGCCGAGGCGATGGCGCGGGCGGGCGCCGCCGCGGGCCTGCCGGCTGCGCTTGCCGCGACGCTCGCGCGCGCGACCGTCGCCGGCGCGGGCGAGCTCCTCCATCGCTCCCCGCTCGATGCCGCAACGCTGCGGCAAAACGTGACCTCGCCGGGCGGCACCACCGCCGCGGCGCTCGACGTGCTGACGGCGCCGGACGGGCTCGAGCCGCTGATGACAAAGGCGATCGCCGCCGCCACCCGGCGCTCGCGCGAGTTGGCGGGGTGACGCGCTCTGGAACCGCGGCGGCGATGGGCCTACATTGATCGCGGGCGAGATCAGTTCAGGAGTTCGGCCATGGCCCGCAAGCCCCCGCGTCCAGCATCGGCGAGCGCCGGACAGGACCGCGACAAGTCCGAGCGCGAGCGCATCATTGACGCTTTCATGAAGCTGCTGGCGGAAAAACCGATCGAGCAGATCGGCTTTGCGGAGATCGCCAGGGAAGCCGGCGTTTCGCTGTCCGCGCTGCGCGAGAGCTTCGGCTCGGCGCTCGCGATCCTGGCGGCGCACATGAAGGCGATCGACCGCGCGGTGCTTGCCGGCGGCGATGCCGACGTGGCCGGGGAGCCGCCGCGCGAGCGCCTGTTCGACGTGTTGATGCGCCGGCTCGACGTGCTTGAGCCGCACAAGGCCGCGGTGCGCTCGCTCATGCGCTCGGCGATGCGCGATCCGCCGCTCGCGCTCGCCCTGAACGGACTTGCGGTGCGCTCGCAACAATGGATGCTGACCGCCGCCGACATCGGGGCCGCGGGCCCGCGCGGCATGCTGCGCGCACAGGGGCTCGCCGTGTTGTTCGCTTCGGTGCTGCGCACCTGGGTCGACGACGACGATCCCGGCCATGCCCGGACCATGGCCGCGCTCGACCGCGCGCTGGCGCGCGGCCAGCGCTGGTCGGGCTTTCTCGACGATCTCTGCCGCATCCCGCGCTGCGTCGCCCGCGCGCGCCGGCCCCGGCGCCGGGACACGGACGGCGAGGAAACCGTCGCCGCCTAGGCGCGTTCAGTTTCGAGGGAAACTGACGCGCTCCAGTCCTTTTTGCGTGGTCGCATTTTCGGACGGAAAACCGGTTCCCACTTTTCCTGAAAATGCTCCAGGAAAAAACTACACCGGCACCCGCACCGTCGCCCGCAATCCGCCGAGCGGAGAGTCCGACAGCACGATGTCGCCGCCATGGGAGCGGGCGATGTCGCGCGCGATCGCGAGGCCGAGGCCGGTGCCGCCCTCGTCCTGGTTGCGCGCGTCGTCGAGCCGCAGGAACGGCTTGAACACCTCCTCGCGCAGATGCGCCGCGATGCCGGGCCCGTCGTCATCCACGGTCACGGTGAGCCAGCGGTGGTCGCGGTGGCCGGTGATCGAGATCGACGGCGCATGGCGCGCCGCGTTCGAGACCAGGTTGGCGAGGCAGCGCTTGAACGCCGCCGGCCGCACCGTGACGATCGGATGGCCGTGGAAGTGCACGCTCGACCGGTGTCCGTTGCGCTCCGCGCGCGAAGGCGAGATAGGCCTCCAGCATGCGGCCCATCTCGTCGACGTCCTTCTTCATCGCCTCGACCTCGGGGCTGTCCCCAATCAAGGCGAGCTCGAGCTTGAAGCGGGTGAGGATGGTGCGCAGATCGTGCGAGACGCCCGCCAGCATGGCGGTGCGCTGCTCGATGCTGCGCTCGATGCGCCGCTTCATCTCGATGAAGGCGAGCGCCGCGCGGCGAACCTCGCGCGCGCCGCGCGGGCGGAAGTCTGGCACTTCGCGCCCCTTGCCGAAACTTTCGGCGGCGTCGGCGAGCCGCAGGATCGGCCGAATCTGATTGCGCAGGAACAGAACCGCGACGGTGATCAGCACCAGCGAGGTGCCGACCATCCAGGCGAGGAAGATGTGCGAGTTCGAGGCGTAGGCGGCGTTGCGCGGGGCGAATACCCGCATCACCGCATTGTCGAGCTTGACCCGGATCTCGACCAGCGCCGAGCGCCCGACGGTATCGATCCAGAACGGCCGGCCGATCTGCTTCCTGATCTCCTCGGAGAGCGCCTGGTCGACCAGCGAGAAGAACGGCTTCGGCCCCGGCGGCGGCACCTCGTTGACCGGCAGGAAATCGACCACCAGGCCGAGCTTCTCCTGCGCAATGCGCCGCAGCTGCGCTTGGTCGGCGTCCTGCGGGTAGACCTTGTAGATCTCGATCAAGGTCGCGATGTCCTGCACCACGCCGGCGGAGAGCCGTTGCGTGACGAGGTTGTAGTGCCGTTCCATGAACATGTAGGCGACGACCGACTGCAGCACGACCATCGGCACGATGATGATCAGCAGCGCGCGCTGATAGAGGCCCTTCGGCATGACGCTCTTGAGCGTCACGCTCGAGCGGTCGTAGAGGTCGTAGCCGCGCTCGGCGGCCGAGCGCAGCGCCGTGAAGCTCGACCGCAGCGCCGCCATGCCGAGGTCGAGCGCGGTCATGGCGCCGTCACCAGCCGGTATCCGATCCCGCGCACGGTCTGCACCAGCAGCGGATTGGCGGGATCGCGCTCGAGCTTCCGGCGCAGACGGTTGATCTGCACGTCGACGGCGCGCTCGCCGGTCGAGCCGCCGTTGCCGGCGAGCGCCTGCCGCGGCACGGTCTCGCCCGGCGTCGCCGCCAGCAGGCGCAGCATCTCGCGCTCGCGATCGGTGAGCCGGATGATCTCCTCGCCGCGCCGCAGCTCGCCACGCGCGAGGTGGAAGCGAAAATCGCCGAACTGCACGGTCTCGACCGACAGCGCGGCGGCCGGCCGGGCGCGCCGCAGGATGCCGGCGATGCGCAGCGACAGCTCGCGCGGCTCGAACGGCTTGCCGACATAGTCGTCGGCCCCGATGCTCAGGCCCTCGATGCGGCTTTTCGCCTCGTCACGCGCGGTCAGCATGATGATCGGCACGCTCGAGATCGAGCGCAGGTCGCGGGCGAGATCGAACCCGGTCTCCCCCGGCATCATGACGTCGAGGATCAAGAGATCGAAGCGCAGGCCTTCGAGCTTGGCGCGCGCATCGGCGGCCGTCTCCGCGGTGGTCACCCGGTAGCCCTCGGCCAGCAGGAAGCGCGAGAGCAGGTCGCGGATGCGGCGGTCGTCGTCGACCAGCAGCAGGTGAGGCGCGTCGTCGGCGAGCGTGACGGACACCGTGCTCATGGCCTGCATCCCGGCCCGCCCTCAGCCCCGCGGGCGCCGCGCCCGGTCCGCCCGCGCGATGAACCGCAGCACGGAATCGCGGTGGTCGGCGTTGACCATGGCGGCGAGGAACCGGCAGGCCGACTCGTGCGCGTGCGGCCCGAGCTCGGACAGCGCGCGCGCAATGCGCGCGGTCTGCAGGCCGGCGAGCTTCATCGCCAGCGCCTCGCCTTTCGGGGTGACGTAGAGCAGGCGCTGGCGCCGATCGTTCGCCCCCTCCTTCTGCACCACGTAGCCCTGATCGATGAGCTGCTTGAGCACGCGGCCGAGCGACTGCTTGGTGATCTTCAGGATGTGGAGCAGCTCCGCGACCTTCATCCCGGGATTGCGGTTGACGAAGTGCAGCACCCGATGGTGCGCCCGCCCGAAGGCGAATTTCGCGAGCACGTCGTCGGCATCGGCGGTGAAGTCGCGGTAGGCGAAGAACAGAAGCTCGATCACGTCCCAGATCGGCTCGTTCGCGCGCGGCGCGCGATCCGCATTGGATGATGGCCGATCGGTCACCGGGGAAACTAGGTCAGCCATATTGACATATTTCGGTCAGATTGTTATCCGATTGCTGGTCGGCACGACAGGATCGTGCGGACGGACGCCCGGAGCGGATTGCGCCGAAGGCGCAGGCGCGCTCTCATGGGTCGGCGAAACATACCGGGTGTCGGCCCGCGACGCAAAAGCAAGCATGCCGGACCGAGGCTCCGAGGAGGAAGCGCCATGGCTGAGCAGCCCTATGACCGCCTGGACGGCGTGATCTGGTACGACGGCAAGCTCGTCCCCTGGGGCGAAGCGACGCTGCACGTGCTGTCGCACGGCCTGCATTACGCGAGCTCGGTGTTCGAGGGGGAACGCGCTTACGGCGGCGAAATCTTCAAGTGCACGGAGCATTCGGAGCGGCTGAAGCGGTCGGCGCAGACGCTCGACTTCGAGATCCCCTACTCGGTCGCCGAGATCGACGCGGCCAAGCGCCTGGTGCTGGAGAAGAACGGGCAGACCGACGCCTATGTGCGGCCGGTCGCTTGGCGCGGCTCGGAGATGATGGGCGTCTCCGCGCAAAAGAACAAAATCCATCTCGCCATCGCCTCCTGGCAGTGGCCGAGCTATTTCGATCCGGTGCAGCGATTGAAAGGCATCCGGCTCGACCTCGCTGACTATCGCCGGCCCGACCCCGCCACCGCGCCGGCGCGCGCGAAGGCCGCCGGCCTCTACATGATCTGCACGATTTCCAAGCACCAGGCCGAGCGCAAGGGCTATGCCGACGCCATGATGCTGGATTGGCAAGGGCGCGTGGCGGAATGTACGGGGGCCAACATCTTCTTCATCCGGGACGGCAAGATCCACACCCCGATCGCGGATTGCTTCCTCGACGGCATTACCCGGCGCACCGTGATCGAGCTCGCGAGGAGGCGCGGCATCGACGTGATCGAGCGGCGCATCCTGCCGGACGAGCTCGCCCAATTCTCCGAGTGCTTCATCACCGGCAGCGCGGCCGAGGTGACCGCCGTCTCCGAGATCGCGCAGTGGCGGTTCACCCCCGGCGCCATCACCCAGCAGCTGATGGCCGACTACACCGCCGAGGTGCAGCCCAAGGGCAAGAAGGCGGCGGCGTAATCCTCACGGCTTTGCGGCGTGCGCCGCGATCAGCGCCTCGCCCATGCGCATGAGGCGAGGGCCGAGGCCGTCGCGGCCGCCGCTCTGCGCGGTGACGCGCGCGCCCTCCAGGAGGAGGTGCAATTCGTCGGCGAGCAGGTCCGGCTCGGCGAGCCCGGCCGCCCGGCACAGCCGGACGAGCCGCGCGCGTTGGGCGGTCTTGTATTCCTCGATCACGCGGCGCGCCGGATGATCCTTCTCCGGCAACTCCACCGCCGCGTTGGCAAGCGGGCACCCGCGTTCGTCGGCGTTGGCGAGGTGGTCGGCCATCTCGGCGAGCCAGCCGCGTAGCTGCGCCAGCACGTCGCCGGGATGCGCCGCCGCGAGCCGGTCCCAACCGGCATCGGCGAGCCGCGCGGACTGACGCAGATATTCCGCCACCAATTCGTCCTTGGAGGCGAAATGGCGGTAGAGCGTCATCTTGTTGGTGCCGGCCGCTTCCGCGATCGCGTCGACCCCCACCGCCCGGATTCCATGGCGATAGAACAGCTCCCCCGCGACCGCAAGGATGCGGGCGCGAGGAGGAATTCTCTCGCCTTTATCGCTGGTTAGGCCAAGTCCGACGGTCATGGGCGATTTCCTCTTGACATAGGTGTTACCGGTAAGTACCTATGTTGGTGTTACCGGTCAGTACCACAAGCCGGTCAGTACCGCAAGGGGTAAACGCTCCGGCCCTCTGCCGCGACGCCGCTGCCCAGCCCAAACGGACGATCGTCCGTCACGAAGGAGACCGCAAAATGAAAGCCCTCGTTACCGCTCTCGCCCTCGCCGCCGCCCTGATCGCCGCCCCGGCCTTCGTCCGATCCGCGCAGGTAGCGCCCGCGAACGACCGCGGCGACGCCGCCGGACAAAGCCATGGCGGCACGTACCAGGGCTATCCGCTCACCGATTGGAACCGGACCGACAGCAGCTGGTAGCCGCTCGATGGTCCACTGATGGAGACGCAACATGAAAACGCTCGTCACCGCTCTTACCCTCGGCACTCTCATCGCCGCCTCGGCGCTCGTCCAGTCGGCAAGCGCCGCGCCGCCCAGCGACCGTCTCGATGCGGCGCGGGCGCAAGCCATTCAGGAGTGCAGCGCCGCGGCGCAGAAGTACTCGCAAAGCACGTGGGGTCACTTCCAGATCGATCAGTACCGCAGCTGCATGGCCCAGCACGGCCAGCAGGAATAGCGCGATCCGATTTCGAGGCGGCCGGCCCCCGGGCCGGCCGCGCTCCCCCGCGATCGAGACTCGGTTCTGCCGGATACCGGCAAGCACTTGAAGATCAATGGTGCAATCATGAACAACGCAGCAATCCGACGCGCGCTGACACGCGGACTGGTGAGTGCGGTGCTTTTCGTCGCGCAGACCAGCTCATTCACGCAGGTCCGGCCGGCGGCGCATGAGCGCGACCAGGTCGCGCAATTTTGCGCGCCCCCGGAGCAGGACGCCGACACCCACCGGTTCTACTGCCGCAACGCCGGCGGCTAGTCGCCGCGGGAAAATGCGCGGCGCAAGCGTCGAACGGCGCGCAGGCCCTTCTTTTCGATGCCCCGCGAACCGAAGCGGGGGTTGCCCACCAGCACCGCAAGCCGCCCGGCAAGTCACGGACCTCGGCGGCGGGTCCCCAGCCAGGAGAACGGAGCCATGACCAGTATCCTCTTCGTGACGAGCAGCCCGCGGGGCAGCGACTCCTATTCCAATCGCGTGGCGGCACGCGTCCTCGACGAGCTCAAGCAGGCGCATCCCGGCGCGAAGATCGTGGTACGGGACGTCGCCCGCGTTCCCTTGCCGCATGTGGACGAGGATTTCGTCGCCGCGATCGGCACGGGCGAGGGCCCGAAGACGCCGCGCCAGCAGGCCATCCTCGCGCGGTCCGACGCCTTGGTCGACGAACTGCTGGAAGCCGACTTCGTCGTCATCGCCGCGCCGATGTACAATTTCGGCATACCGTCGACGCTGAAGGCCTGGATCGACCACGTCGCGCGCGCCGGGCGAACCTTCCGCTACAGCGAGAAAGGCCCGGAAGGCCTCGTCAAAGGCAAGAAGGTCATCTTGATTCATTCCCGCGGCGGCGTCTATTCAAGCGGGCCGGCGCAGCCGCTCGATCATCAGGGCACCTATCTGCGCTCGCTGCTCGGATTCCTCGGAATGACCGACATCGAATCGATCGACATCGAGGGCGTCGCCTATGGGGCCGACGCCGCCGAGCAGGCCGTCAGCAACGGCATCACGCGGGCGCGCGCGCTCGTGGACGCTTTTGCCGCGTGAGGCACCCCGCTCGCCGGCGCCCGCTCCACGGGCTTGCTCCGACCGTGCCCCCTCAGCGGCCGCTGAGCCGCTCTCACTCCGCCGCTTCGTGCCGGCCGGGCGGGCGGGTCCAGCGGTCGGCCAGAGCGTCGTCCGACTGCTTGGCGTCGACCCAGATCTTTTCGCTTGCGCTGGTGCCGCCGGCATATTCGACCTGCTTCCAGAACGGCGCGCGGGTCTTGAGGTAGTCCATCAGGAATTCGGCGGCGGCGAAGGCGGGCTCGCGATGGGACGCGGCGGCGACCACCAGCACGATGTCCTCGCCCGGCGCGAGGCGGCCGTAGCGATGGATGACGGTGACGCCGATGAGCGGCCAGCGCCGCTCGGCCGCTTCCACGTGACGCGCGATCTCGGCCTCGGCCATGCCCGGATAATGCTCGAGCGTCATGGCGATGAGCCGTGCCCCCGCCTCCTCGCCGCGGCAAATCCCGGTGAAGGTGACGACCGCGCCGACATCGGTGCGCCCGCGCGTCAGCTTGCCCGCCTCGGTCGCGGCGTCGAACGGCTCGCGTTGCAGACGGATGGTGGCGGCCATGCGTGCGACTCCGAACCTGCGCTCGCGTCCCGGCCGTACGCGGGCTAACCCCCCGTCATCGGGGGGAAGAAGGCAATTTCGCGCGCCCCCAGAATGGCGGCATCGCCCCTGACATGGGAACGGTCGATCGCGGCGCGGATCACGTTCGGATTCTCGAACGCATGAGCATATTCCTCGCCGCGCCGGCTGAGCCAGATCATCAGATCGGCCACGGTGGCGATCCCCGCCGGCGGATCGATCTCCTCCTCCGGCTTGCCGATGCGCTCGCGCACCCAGGCGAAATAACGCAGCTTCAACGCTCAGTCCTCGATCAGGCGACGCACCCCGGCGCGGAAATAGTCCCAGCCAGTGTACAGCGTCAGCAAAGCGGAGAGCCAGAGCAGGGTCAGCCCCATCGGCGTCACCACCGGCACGACCGCGTCGCCGGCCTTGCCGGCAATCAGGAAGCCGACGGCGACGAGCTGCAGCGTCGTCTTCCATTTGGCGAGCTGCGTCACCGGGACGCTCACCCGCAGCTCGGCGAGATATTCGCGCAGCCCCGAGACCAGGATTTCCCGGCAGAGAATGACGATCGCCGCCCACAGCGACCAGCCGCGGATGGTGCTGTCGGCGGCCAGCATCAGCAGGCACGAGGCCACCAGGAGCTTGTCCGCGATCGGATCGAGCATGCGGCCGAACGACGATTGCTCGCCCCATTTGCGCGCGAAATAGCCGTCGAGCACGTCCGTCACGCCGGCGCCGATGAAGATGACCAGCGCCACCCAACGCAGCCACAGGCCGCCCTGCAGGATGTCCTGCCAATAGAGACACGCGACCACGGCCGGCACCGCCGCGATGCGCCCGTAGGTCAGGAGGTTCGGCACCGCGAGGGGCCGCACCGGCAGGTGTCTCGACGTGAGCGTATTCATGGGACGAAGGAATACCCTTCCCGCGGCGGCGTCAAACGAGATACTTAAGGCATCCCCATCGGATTTGCACGGGCGAGGCGCGCGGCGCGGATCCGTGCCCGACGCACGCGCATGAGCGCAAGTCAAAAAAGCATCGGTTTCCTCCATAAATATGGCCTCATCACCATTCGCGCCGCGCATGCCGGTTCCGCCGCCCGGCACCTAGGCATGCCGTCGCGTGGCCGTCAGCCGGCGCGCTCGTGGAAGAAGTCGTAGATCTTGCGCGCGGTCTCGGCGCTGATGCCGGGGACCTTGGCGAGATCGGAGGGCGCCGCCCGCTCGATCGCCTTCAGCGTCCCGAAATGGTGAAGCAGCGCCCGCTTGCGGGTCGGGCCGATGCCGGGAATCTCCTGCAACCCCGCCTCGCGGATGTCGCGCCGGCGCCGGATGCGGTGCGAGCCGACGGCGAAACGATGCGCCTCGTCGCGCAGCCGCTGCACGAAATAGAGCGCCGGATCGCGCGGCTTGAGCTTGAACGGCTCCCGCCCGGGCAGGAAGAAGGTCTCGAGGCCGGCGTCGCGGTCGGGGCCCTTGGCAACGGCCGCGAGCGGCACGTCGGTGACGCCGAGCGCGGTGAGCGTCTCCTGCGCGGCGGTGAGCTGGCCGCGGCCGCCGTCGATCAGGACGAGATCGGGCCAAGGCGACTCGTCCTCCTCCTCCGGGCTGCCGGCGAGATCGATCGGCGCGCCGTCCGGCGCCGGCGGCGGCAGCGCCGCAGCTGGGGTCGGCGCCGGGCGCGGCGCCTCGTCGATCAGCCGCTTGAAACGACGGCGCATGACCTCGCGCATCATGCCGAAGTCGTCGCCGGGCGCGAGATCGGCGGAGCGGATGTTGAACTTGCGGTATTGATTTTTCCGAAATCCGTCCGGGGCGGCGACGATCATGGCGCCGACCGCATTGCTGCCCTGGATGTGGCTGTTGTCGTAGACCTCGATGCGCCGCGGCAGCCGCGGCAACCCGAAAGCTTCGCCGAGCAATTGCAGCAGCCGGCGCTGGGACGAGCTGTCGGCGAGCCGGCGCGCCAGCGCCTCGCGCGCATTGGCGAGGGCGTGATCGACCAGATCCTTCTTCTCGCCGCGCCGGGGGACGCTGACCTCGATCCTGCTCCCGCTCTTCGTGCTCAAGGCCTCCGCCAGGAGCGCGCGCTCCTCGATCTCGTGCGAGATCAGGACGCAGCGCGGGCACGGCTTGTCGTCGTAGAATTGGGCGAGGAACGCGCCCAGCACCTCGCCGGCGGCGAGCGAGCGGTCGGCCTTCGGGAAATAGGCGCGGTTGCCCCAGTTCTGGCCGGTGCGGAAGAAGAACACCTCGATGCAGCTGAAGCCGCCCTCCTGGTGCACGGCGAACACGTCGGCTTCCTCGACGCCGCGGGGATTGACGCCCTGGTGCGACTGCACCGCCGCGAGGGCGGCGAGGCGGTCGCGGTAGATGGCGGCGCGCTCGAAGTCGAGCGCGGCGGAGGCCTTCTCCATCTCGGCGGCGAGCTCGTTCTTCACGACCTGGCTCTTGCCCGACAGGAAGGCGTTCGCCCCGCGCACGAGCTCGCCGTATTCGGCGAACTCGATCTCGCGGGTGCAGGGGCCGGAGCAGCGCTTGATCTGATGGAGCAGGCACGGCCGCGTGCGGCTCTCGAAAAAGCCGTCGGAGCAGGAGCGCAGCAGGAACGCCCGCTGCAGCGCCGTGATGGTGCGGTTGACCGCCCAGACCGAGGCGAACGGCCCGTAATAGCGGCCCTCGCGCTTGCGCGCGCCGCGGTGCTTGAGGATTTGCGGGGCCCAATGATCGGCGGTGATCAGGATATAGGGAAACGACTTGTCGTCCCGCAACAGCACGTTGAAGCGCGGGCGCAGCCGCTTGATCAGGTTGGCTTCCAGGAGCAGCGCCTCGGTCTCGGTCGCGGTCGAGACGAATTCGAGCGAGGCGGTCGCCGCGATCATGCGCTCGATGCGGGGGTCGTAGCCGGTCGGGCGAGTGTACGCGACGACCCGTTTGCGGATGCTGTTCGCCTTGCCGACGTAGAGCACGTCGCCCTTGGCATCGACCATGCGGTAGACGCCGGGCGAGGTCGGCGCGAGCTTGGCGTGGCGGGCGATCGCCGCCCGCCCGGCGGCGAGCGAGCCGGCGCCGGGCGCCAGCTCGGCGAAGGCGTCCTGCTCCGACTCCGGCAGCGGCAGCGGCTGGTCCTCGTCCTCCTCGACGAGCTCGGTGGTCGGGTCGATGTCCTTCCTGGGACCGTTCATGGCGCGAAGGTAAGTTCTCCGCGCGGCTTGGGCCACTGCTTGGGCCGCCGCCGCCGTTGCGCCCGGCCGGCGCCGCGGCATGACGGCGTTTCCGTTAAGTAATCATTCACCACGCCGTCGATAAAGCAAGAATTTGTTGACCATGGCAGAGGTATTCAAAGCCAAATCATGGCTAAATATTTGAAATTCATATGTGTCGTTCTTACACTAGACAATAACAAAATTAGTAATACTGTTTGATGCAAGGGCTTGAGCGGAGGGTTGGGTAAATGAAGCGCGTGATCGTTGCGTGTCTCGGCGTGTTTGCCGCGGCCGCCTCGGCGATGGCGGCGGATGTGCTGCCCCGCTACCAGACGCCGTTCTACAATCCGGGCTACAGCTGGACCGGCTTCTATCTCGGCATCAACGGCGGCGGCGGCTGGGGCCGCTCGCAGTGGGACGGCATCGACCGGTTCGACGTGTCGGGCGGGCTGATCGGCGGCACCGTCGGCTACAATTGGCAGTTCGGCCAGGCCGCGCTCGGCGTCGAGGGCGACATCGACTGGTCCGACATCAGGGGAACGACGACGACTCTGTGCGCGCCCGGCTGCACGACGCGCAACCACTGGCTGGCGACCGTGCGCGGCCGCCTCGGCTATGCCTTGGACCGGTTCCTGCCGTATCTCACCGGCGGCCTCGCGGTCGGCGACATCAGCGCCACCTTGCCGGGGTTCCCGGCCGGCAGCATCACCACGGCGGGCTGGACGGTCGGCGCCGGCCTCGAGTTCGGCATCGTCAGCAATGTCAGCGTGAAGGCCGAGTACCTCTACGTCGATCTCGGCAACTTCAACTGCGGCCTCAATTGCGCGCTCGCGCCGACCGGCAACGTGTCGTTCAACGCCAACCTGTTTCGCGCCGGCGCCAACGTGCGGTTCTGATCGCAGGCCGCTGTCATTCCGGCCGAGCGACCCGGGCTTGGCCCGGGGAGCGAGAGCCGGAATCCAGTCATCACCGAACGCTGTTGTTTCGAACGGTGTTCCAGATTGCATGGCCGGTGGATTACTGGATGCCCGCCTGCGCGGGCATG
>WNFF01000524.1_pt1 | contig 49066 bp, 42 predicted proteins | sample 5400441 | NCBI WGS metagenome assembly WNFF01 (sample SAMN13153345, study PRJNA577476) | soil metagenome | isolation source: 120 cm saprolite under Douglas fir tree site 2 hole 3 replicate 1 | place: USA:California | collected 2015-04-18 | reverse complement strand
TACAAGGCGAAAGTCACAGGTTCGATCCCTGTTCCGCCCATCGGTACTGGGGAGTTAGTTCAGTTGGTTAGAACGCCGGCCTGTCACGCCGGAGGTCACGGGTTCAAGTCCCGTACTCCTCGTTTTTGCGCTGAAGCCGCCTTGCGGCTCGTCGCTGCTTGGCAACGGCGACGTTGTCACTGCGACAACAGATGAGCGCCGTGTCATCGGGCGGTCGCGCGTCATCCCTTGATCCGCGTTCTGTCGACGCAGTGTCCTCGCCGGGTCGTTTCGATTCGGGCGAGTAGTTCAGGGATCTTGACGCTCCGGTGAGTCAAAACGCTTCCCTTTACGTCTGTTCGTGTAGAGCTGATTTGGAGCTCGAAAGTCTACGCGAGCCCCGGCAACGCTTCGGCCCTGGTTTTGCAGTCGCGAGTCAGATGTCATCGAGAACCTCGGCCTGATTTGGCGAGAGTTCGGTCCTCGCTGCCTCATCCGCTGCCTGGGCGCAGTGCTTACCGGCCGAAGCACTACTTTTCTAGAGCTTTCCCTGATTCGCTCGAGCGTTGGCTACCCGCAGCATCCACGGCGGAAGTTCTAATCTGGAAAACAACGAATTTTCGAAGACAAGCCGAGCTTTCCATCGGCTCTCTATTGCACGAGCTCTCCATCTTCTTGCGTAACCGCTCGATTTTTCGTTAGTTTTCTCCAACGCCCCCGACGAAGTATCTGGCACTTACGTTGCTTTTACGACGCTTATGGTTCGGTGTGCGCGCCCTGCGATCGCGATGTTGTTTGCGGCAAGTCCGGGTTTAGGTGCATCGAGCCTCGACGCATTGCGCGCTGCATCTGAGCATTCATTTCAGCAGCTCTCCAAATTGCGCGCGGAAGAGACAATCACCCGGGGTCAACTCGATGCCGTGGCCGCTCAGATTACGCAGTCCAAGGGCCAGACGAAGGACAAGCTACTGCCTGGCAGGCAACTGCAGGATCTGCTCAGACGATCTCAGGAGCTCTCGAACAAGCTCACCGATCTCGCGACTGCGATCTCCGCGCAAGAAAGCGATCTTCAGCACCGCAACGGGTTGCTCTTGGACGCGCTGACCCAGGAAATCGCTCGCTTGCGACACGATTGGGAAATATCCAAAGGGCGCGACGATCGGAGCGACCTGGTGCGATCGATGCGCTCCCTGCGGTCCGAGCAACAGCGCATCCGAGAAACGCTACCAGCGACGACCTTACCCACATTCGCGGGCGGTAAGGCCTCGGATGATCCAGAGGATCTGTTGGAACAAGCCGATACGCTGCGAGACTCGGAGGACAAGGTGCGCCGGCAATTACAGGCGCTCAATGCTCAGATTGTGGATGCCCGCGAGCAACGAGATCTCGAGCGTCGGATGGGTGAGTTTTTGGCCGATCAATCCATTTTCGATGAGCATGACCGCCGCTTTCGAACGCAGGCGACACCCACGGGCGGCTCCTCGGCACCGACCGTCGGGTCTCCACCTTCGGTAGGTGTGCGTTCCCCTGGGACCGATAGTCCCGTTCCCCCTTCCGGTCAGGCACCCGAAGCAGGTCGCACCTCGCCCTTTACCGAGTCGGTTCGACGTGATCAACCGCCGTTCTCCCAAGTTCAGCCCGGGGGACGGGGCCAAGACAGCTTACCAGCGCTCGAGACCGAGCGCCGGCGGTTGGAATCATTAGTGCGTCAGCTCGAGCTGCAGGCGCAAGCTCTCGAACAACGCGCGCGAGCACTCGAGTGACCTAGGCCATTGGCGGCAGCCTGTTTCGGATAAGGTTCGGGGGCGGATGACCCTGTCGAATGCCGGTGCGCTCCCTCTCCTGTTCGCTTTAGCAGCCGCTAGCGTATCCAGCATCGAGGCACGGGCCGAGCTCCAAGGAAACGCTCGGCTCTCCGGTAGCGTTGGAGTCGATTCGAACGCTCGGCGCGACTTTCAGCAGGTGGGCGCGCAGGTGGACGGTGTGCTGTCTGCCGTCGGGTCTGGGCAGGCGCGATGGTTGTTACCGTGGAGTCTCCTGTCTGGAAGTTATGACCTTGGCGTTCGAAAATTCCTCACGCTGAGCGCGGAGGATTTTTTGGTGCAATCCGCGACGTTGGGGGCATCAATTCCGATTGTTAAACTTTTCGACGTTGGAGTCGAAGGCTGGGGCAAAGATCGCCGCGGTGGCCCTCGCGGATATACCGACTTGGTTGGCGCTGGGTTCCTCGAACTTGCACCGACGAGCGCACTGACGATTCGGGTTCGCGGCGCGTTTCACCGCTTCATCTACCACCCATTCTTTCCGTACAGCTTCTCAGCGGGCGAAGGAAGCGGGCGCCTGCAGTATCGAATCGACCGCTATCATTCGCTTTCTCTATTCGGAGATCTCAGCTTTCGTTCCTACAATGCGATCGCCGACTCGGACCCAAACGGGCCACCGCCTGAGCGCCCGGTGCAGAGATCAGACCGGGTGACGATTGGAGGGCTTAGCTATCGCTACGGCGGCCCGGTGCTGGTTTCAGTCGGTTACACGTACGGCGATTTCAGTTCGAATAGCTTCGGACAAACCGCCCATCGGCACCGGTTGGCTGCCAGCGCCGGGGTCCGGCTGCCTTGGAAGTGGACCCTTCTCGCCGAGGGAGTGCTGCAGTTCACTACCTACCCGGATAAGATTTTCGCCGCGCCGCAAATCCTTCTCATTGATGACGAGAATCTGAATTCCATTTCGCTCAAACTGGCACGGCCGCTTTCGTCCGATTTGGACCTGGAGCTCCAGTACGCTTTTTATCATGCGAGCCTTCCAGGGCCGGACGCCACTTATCGGTACGTACGGATGGTTGGAGGGATCGGATTGACATGGCGTTTGTGGTAACTAGAAAAGCCGATGGCCAATGAGCAGGGTGCTTCTTTGCCCAAACAAATGCCGCAAGACCCCGCGCAACAGCCTGGGGGATTGCCTGAATTGGACTTCGGGCCGCGCGCTCCGTCGATGTCCCAATACTTTCTCGGGTACGCGCTGGTGTTCGCGCTGGTCATCGGTTTCGCCTTGGCGCTGGTTGGACTGATGCGGTTGCTTCGGTGAGTGCTCTGCTACGCCCATTGAACCAATGAGCCGAGACCGCTCTCCCAAGCGCAGCGACTCGCGTGCCAATCGACCAGCGCGCGTCCGACACCGCGCTCCCGCAGCGAAGCAGAAACCAACTGTCAAGCGACCGGACGACCCCACGGCTCGCATCCTGGCGCATGATGTTGCGACGCTGCTTTTGGATAAGAAGGCAGTGGACGTTCTCATCCTTGATGTTCGCGACAAGGCGTCCTACGCCGACTATTTCGTAATCGCTTCCGGCGATTCGGAGCGCCAGGTTTCCGCGATGGCGGAGTACGTGGAAGAGAAACTTCGCGAACGCCAGGTGCGTCCTTTGGGCGTCGAAGGTCAAGAATCGGGCAGCTGGGTGTTGCTGGATTTTGGCGAGGTCGTCACCCACCTCTTTTGCGTCGACACTCGCGCCTTCTACGATCTGGAGGGGCTGTGGGCGGACGTGCCGAGGGAGAAGGTGGCCTGAAGGTCCGTCTCGCAAGCTTCGGCCAAACCCGGTCCGACCCTCTTGGGTCAGCCGTCACAGATTACGCGGCCCGCCTGAGCCACTATGTTCAATTCGAGTTGATCCAGCTACCGGCGCAGCGCGCCGGCCGGGCCAATGCGAACAAGTCAGGCGAGGCGGCAGCTCTTTTTCGAAAGCTGCGGCCCCGCGATTGGTTAGTGACTTTAGATGAGAGCGGAAAACAGCTCAGCTCTCGAGACCTTTCCGTTTTCATCGCTCAAGCTCAGAGCCAGTCTCATGATTTGCTCTTTGCGATTGGTGGCGACGAAGGATTGAGTGACGAAGCTCTGAAGCGCTCCCACCTCACACTGTCGCTTTCGCGAATGACGCTGCCGCACCGTTTGGCACGGCTCGTGCTCATTGAGCAGCTCTACCGTGCCTTCACGATTCACCGCGGAGAGCCTTACCACAAATGACACGTCCCATTGGTTGGACGATTCGGAGCAGGTGGAACGCCGACCCGGTATGGGTTGGACCTCGCGCGCCTTCGCTGGCTTCATAGATATCTTCTTTCCGCCGGCCTGTGCGGCGTGTGGGGCGGTAACCTCTGGCCCCGAATCCTTTTGCCTTGGCTGCGAATTGGATCTGGAGCGACTTCCAGAACAGCACTGCTTGCGCTGCTCGGAGCCTGGCAGCTTTGAGAGGGGACACTGTCCTCGTTGCGAGCTACGGCCGCCTCCCTTTGCACGCGCATTCGCGCCTTTTTTGCATCAAGGGCCAATTGCTCGGGCCATTCATCAGTTCAAATATGAAGACCATCCCGAACTGGCACCGACCTTAGCGGCCCTGTTGGCCCGCGAAGCCAGAGCTTTTATCGACGCGGCGCCCGGAATTCTCTGCGCCATCCCACTTCACCGAAACCGCCTGCGGCGTCGACAGTATGATCAAGCGCAGCTGCTGGTTCAGCAACTTGCTCACCAAACCCGGCGGACAGCTGCCGACTGCCTGCGTCGAATTCGAAATACTCGCCGGCAGGTGGGGCTGACGGAGACGCAAAGAGAGCAGAACGTGGCAGGCTGCTTCGAAGCGTGCGGGGATTGGAGCGGAAAATCGGTGTTATTGCTGGACGACGTATTCACCACAGGCGCGACCGCGCGTACGGCAGCGTCAGTCCTGCGCGCTGCCGGAGCCGCCGAAATCCAAGTGCTCGCCATTGCCCGAGCGTTCTCACAAACCTAGCCGATCGACACGGGGTGCATATCCGCCTCTCGCGTCGAATTTTGCACGTGAGTCCAGATGGACACCCGCTGTCACACCATTGGCGAGCCAGCTCCTTGGGGCTGCCAGCTCGCCGGGAAGGTTCGGGGGCCCGTAGCTGTTTTTCGCGATCAATGCGCTAAGCTCTTGCGCTGATCCTTTTCGAAAGAGATTCGATGAAGTGGCGCTTGGGAAAATGGTGGCTGTTCGTTGCGGTACTGCCCGGGACAGCTCTGGCCTCTACGGACGTAGATCCTGCCCTTCAACTGGCACGGGCCGAGGCGGCTCAGTCCCTCAGCACCGCTCACTCCCCGCGCGCAGCGGCCCATCTGATTAGGCTCCACGCGCTTCGCGACGAGCTCAGCGATCTTCAAACGTTTGCGGACGTCTACCTTCAGATTCTTTCGAACCCGCGTGCAGATCCCTTCACTCGTAACTTGGCGCGCTCGTTTTTGGCGGATGTCGAGCGTGCCCGAGGTCGGCTAACCAAGGCAGCCGAGTTGGTAGAGCCGCTCGGCTACATTCATGACTATTACGTGCTCGGTGCTTTCGACAATGAGGGCAAGGGCGGCTGTGGCATCGATTTCGGACCCGAGGCCAGCCTGGATCTCAAAGCGACCTATCCCGCGAAGGGACATCCGGCTAGTTGGCGAAAAATCAACTTGCGGTCCTTCGACGACTACATCGATCTCTCTGCCACGATCCGCCCCAATCGTGAAGCCGTTGCCTATGCGTTGACCTTCTTGCAGGCTGGCCGCGAAACCAGCGTGAATCTGTCGCTTGGAACATCGGGGGCATTTCGCCTCTGGATCAACGGCGAGCTGGCCGCCTCGAATGATCGCTACAATGCTCCCCGACCGGACCAGACCCGCGTCGCAGTGCGATTGCGTCGGGGCCCAAACCGTGTGCTGTTGAAGATTTGCCAAAACACCGGCCCCTTTGGTTTCTACTTGCGGCAGGAGCGACCCTCGGGGTCTGGGAGCCTGGTTCCGATCCTGCCGGACAGCCTTCCGCCTCTGGAACGCGGGCCGCGGATTTTCGCCAAGCCCTTGTCGACGCTGGCGAGCGCTCTGGGGGAAGAGGTCAACAAACATCCCAACGATGCGGCGTTGCGCGGGGAATTGGCGTCAGTTCTGGCCTACTCGCGTTCGTTCGACGAGACCGAGCGTCGCGACAGAGCCGAGGCAGAGCAGGCCGCAAACGCCGCGCAAGGCGATGTCACCCTGCAATTGGTGGCGGCTCAACTTCAGGAGGACGAGCCCAATCAGCGCCGGCGATATCTGGACGCAGCGCTGCGGGCCGACCCGTCCTCCGCTGCTGCGCGGCTGGGTCTTGCGCAGCACGAACTGGGTCGCGGTCACCCTGAATTAGCGTTGCAGGTAGCAGAGCAGCTGGTCACGGATTACCCCAACTTCGCGGGCCCCTGGCTGGTGGCAATACGCGCGCTCGATACGTTGGGGGACTGGCCCAAAGCGGCCGAGATGATCGAACGAGCGTTTCGCAACTTTCCACACCGGCCGCAAGTTGCGCGAGAGGCGGCTAGCGCTTCGCGCCGAATGGACCGTCTTGAGGAGGCTGTGTCCCGCATCAGGGTTACCCTTGCTCTGCGGTACGACGACTTGCAGGCCCGGCGATTGTTGGCCAGTCTCTTGTCAGATCTGGGCCGGATCGAGGACGCCGAGCGAGAGCTGGAGCGGGTCTTGAAGTTCGATTTGTTCGATAACTCGACCCGACTGCGCCTGGCGGAGCTTTTTGCCGCCAATTCGGACCTGGAGAATGCGAAGCGATTGTTTGTCCAAGCCAAGCTTCTCTCCCCGGATGAGCCAGAGGTTTACGAGCGCGAGGGTCGCTCCCTTTTGCAAGCTGGCCGCCGTGAAGACGCGCTCGCTGCGTTCGAAAGGGCGCTTTCTCTTCGGCCACAGAACCCGGCGTTGAAGGAAATCGTTCGCTCGATGAAGGGCGAAAAGAGTTCACAGGGGCTCCAGTTCGCGATCCCGGTTGGGCCCTTGGTGAAAGAGGCCGACAGTCTGGTCGGGGAAGATGCAGTTTACTTGGTGGACTATTCATACTCGCGGGTACAGCCCAGCGGGCTGTCATCGCGATTCCAGCAGACTGCGGTGAAGGTCTACACCCAACGTGGAGTGGAGGCCTTTCGCTCCCATCCAATCACCTATTCGCCAACCCGGCAGGAGATCCAGGTGATCCGGGCGCGCATCACCAAGCCCGACGGTTCGACAATCGAGAGCCACTCGGAGCGCGAACGGAGCCTTAACGAGCCCTGGTCGGGAATGTATTACGACGCCCGAGCACGCGTGCTTTCGTTCCCAGGGTTGAGCGTCGGCGACATCCTCGAGTTCGAGTACCGGGTCGAGGATACCGCACAGGACAACTTGCTGTCGGATTACTGGGGAGATGTTGACTACATCCAGACCACGAGCCCGAAGATCCGATATCAGTACATCGTCGATATGCCCACCGAGCGGGCGCTGTATTGGAACAAATCGCAGGCTCCTCCCGGTCTTCGAGTGGTCCAGGAAAAACTCGACGGAAGGACGCTCTACCGATGGACTCTCTCGTATGTGCCCAAGGTCGTTCCTGAGCCGTCGATGCCCGGATGGGCGGAAGTGGTTCCGACACTTCACGTTTCCACTTACAAAACCTGGGAGCAAGTCGGTCGCTACTATTGGGGACTGATTCGCGATCAGCTCACTCCGAACGAGGAGATCCGAAAAGCGGTGGACAAGGCCCTGGCTGGGGTCAAGCGAACCGATGAACTCGAAGTGATTCGAGCAATCTATCATTTCGTGGTCAGCAATACTCGCTACGTCGCCTTGGAATTTGGAATCCACGGCTACAAGCCCTATCGGGTGGATCGGGTGTTGGCTCGTCGCTTCGGAGACTGTAAGGACAAGGCTTCGCTGATTTACGCGATGCTCAAGGTAGCGGGGATCGACAGCCGCTTGGTGTTGCTGCGGATGCGGCATCTGGGCGCGATCGGGGAAGATCCCGCATCACTCGCGGTCTTCAATCATGCCATCGCATACGTACCCAAGTATGATCTGTTCCTGGATGGTACGGCGGAATTCCACGGGGCCCGTGAGTTACCCGGTGCGGATCGAAACGCCAATATCTTAGTCGTCGACCCGGGAGGGAAGAGCGTTTTCCGAATGACTCCCGAGGCAACTCCCGAAGACAACCTGACGCGACTGTCGCTCGAGATCGCGCTGCATCCGGACGGCAGTGGACAGGTTCGAGGGCAGAGCAAGGTGAGTGGCACCTAGAGGTCTTGGGGCAGTCCGCTCTGCGCTTTCAACCGTTCAGCGGCAATTCTGGATCCTATACTCAGGCCTATGCCCAACTCTCGGAGCGGCGTTTTGATCTGGTGTTGCCCCAACCTTCGGTCAACCAGTATGCAGCTCGGTACAAACTCCCGACTGGGTATAGCGTGTCGGAGCTACCCACGAACGTAACCGAAGACAGCAAGTTCGGCCGGCTGCGAACTACGTATCGAATCGAGAATGGAATTCTCTCCTGCACCGCCGAGGTAGCGGTGACTGTCTCCCGGGTGAAACCAGAAGACTACCCAGCTTTCCGGCTATTTCTCGGACGAGTGGACCAAGAGCTCTCTCGTAAGCTCATTTCGCTGGGCCACAGCGGCCAGACCGCTCAGAAGTAGGCGCTTTTCGTGACGGACCGCAGCATCGGTGCGACGATGGCCCGCCATGAAGCAAACGCGCCTCTTGGTAAGTCTTGTAGCCTTCTTATCGGTCGTGAGCCGAAGCCAAGCCGCCGAGCAAGCTGCAAAGAAATCTGTGGACGCCGGGGTGCCGCAGACCGGATCGGAAGCTCGATGAACTTTTTTCTCGAGGTCTTTGTGCCGCAAGGTTCAACCGGGCACGTCTGCGGCGCTGGCTACGACGAGCACGACAAGCTCGTTCTGTTCGGAGCCTACTCGGGCAATCCACTGACCTTTCGCGGCGAGGGTGAAGTCACCTTCTCTCAAGTGAGCGTCACGCTCGTGCCAGTCTCCAATCGGCCGGGTGGAGGAAAAACGAGCGGTCGTTGAGCTCGACCGCGCTTTTCAACTTCGAAGCGCCTGCGAAAAAAGCGGCCGCCATCGCGCCATTCGGCGATAGCGGCCGCGATCGGACTGCACAGCAGTGCTTACGGGAAGACGGCAGGAATTCCGGGGAACGGCACAACCGAATTGTCGCTGAAGTTTATGTTCGTGAAGCTGTAGTTGCTCCGGTAATTCGGCGGACCGCTGGGTGCAGTGCCAAAGGATGAGTCACAGGTGCTTGTCCCGTAGGGACTGTTGGCGTCGTTCCAACCCTGCACCAGGGTACCGCCAGCAATCGCCGGATCTCCGCCACCCTGAAAGTAGGCCATTTGCCAAAACCTCTCCGCGGCGCTTTCCGTAGCGAGGGTCCCGGTGGTGGCGCTCTCGTCGACGCAGGTAACGCCAACAATGGTTTGTCCTGCTCCAAGCTGACCGCCCGTTGCCTGTGCGTCGGAGCGGCCAACGAAGACGGCTGGGCCGCCATCGGCGCCGCTGCTCTTCTTCCACCGATGAACTGCTTTGAGATCTGCCTTGAGGCTGTTGGGATTAGAAGGGCACAGAAAGACCGCTCTATGGATAAGCTTGAAGCTGCCGCCGACGCCGGTGGTTCGGGCATAGACGTAATTCGAGCTCGCGGGTGGCTGCACGTTGGCATCATCTCCGCTGAAGTTGGTTAACGTCACCTGAACCTTCTTGTTGTTTCCATTGATTGTGTAGTTGAGGTCGATCGTCCCTCTGGCCATTTCGGTGGGGATCACAGTTCCGAGTGCAGTGAGGTCCAAGTGCATCGTCCCACTGCCTTGGTGAGCTTGCCCGGTGGCGTTGGTGACGGTTGCAGTTTGAATCGTGACGTACGCTGAATCCGGAGCACTCGGGGGCGCTTTCGCTTCCACGAGGAGCGCGAAATTGCCCGGAGAGCTCTTGGTCAAGGTGATTCGAACCTGCGCCGCGCCGTTGTCCACCGTTTTGATCCAGGTCACGGCACTGCTGGTTGCCCTGCTGGCATGGTTGTCGATCAACGCATCTATCCTTCGGAAGAACTTACCAATGATGTATCGATTGAGAGCTTTGACTACCTCGCGCGTGCGGATAAAAAGGTGGGGATGGCAACCGGGATCACTCAACGCTTGAGCGTCTTGTTGGAGTGGAGACATCATTGGGGCGGCCATGGCAATCGATGGATCGCTCGGATTTTCATCCAACGCGGCCGTTGATCCGTTGGGAATGTTGTCTAGGAATTCTTGGGGAACATTCCCGCTGTCGCCACAGCCAAAAGCAGCCATGACCACACTCATCAGGCATAGGATTCGCAATTTCATCGAGCTCCCCATTGGTTTCCCGCTAACGGCCGGCCCTGAACGGGGAGAATAGAAAAAAGTCTCCAACCGCGACAACGGAGCCATTGTCGCATTTCGGCATGAATCGGCGGCAGCGTCGCCCTACGAATGACTAGCGATCAGTCACGCCTGGTTTACATGTATGAATGTTGTTCCCGACCCAGAAAGACGGCGGTCTCCGAGTGAGAAGCGATTGAGGTGTAGGTTGGAAGCTGATAGGAACCGCCGCTCTTGAAAATCGTCTCCGAGACCCAGATCGCCAGCGGCAACCGTGTTGGCAGTGGCGATCGAGTATTCCGGATGCTTACCCTGGTACTTGGACTGGGTCACCTGACGATTGCGTCGGTGCAAGGCCTTCGCTGGGAGCACGTCGCCGCCGATGGGCTGATCGTGATCCTGCCCTGGATTGGACCCCGCTCGTTAGCCTTCGCCAAGGCTGCGCTTCCTCTGTGGATCACCGGCGTGTTGGTGGACAACCAACGCTATCTGCCGCTGCTGGGTCCCATCCATAGCGACGACATCCGCCGATGGGAGATGACGCTCTTTCGAGCGGGGGGCGTGTCTTGGCCGGAGTGGCTCGATGCACACCCGATCACGACCCTCGACTTACTCTGCGGACTGGCTTACGCGATCTATCTGTTCGAGTTTTTCGCGACAGAGGTCTTTCTCTATTTCCGATCGGATCGACGAAGGTTCGCGGCCCTCGCTTGGGCCTTCTTCGCCGCTAACGTGATTGGAATTTTGGTCTACGTGTTTTTCCCCGTTGCTCCACCCTGGTACGTAATCGAACACGGATTGGGCCCGGTGGATCCGCACGCCGCCGCGAGCGCTGCGGGCTGCGCCCGCTTTGACGCGCTGTTGGGCATTCACTACTTCTCATCCTTCTACTCACGAAACCCGAACGTATTTGGAGCGATGCCCTCCCTGCACGTTTGCTACCCCGTGCTGGTAGCCTGGTACACCTGGAATCGGGGTTGGAAGTGGCGAGTGGGAACCGTTGCGTTCGCCCTTTGGGTGTCCTTGGCGGCGGTTTACCTGGCTCACCACTACGTGGTGGACGTGATCGCCGGAGCGTTGGTGGCCGTTCCCTGCTGCCTCTGGGCAAGCAAGGTGACCGGACTGCGCCGAGGGACTGCCGAGGACCTCAGGCCGTCTTCGACAGACGATTGATCAGCGCGTCGAATCCTTCCTTCGCGATGATCCTCGAAAACGAACTTCGATAGTTCTCCACCGTGCTCACATCGTCCACAACGATATCGACAATTCGCCATTCCTTTCCGTCCCAGCGCATGACGTACCCCACGGTGGTCGGTTCCCCTTTCACCACCAATCGGGTGGGAACCCGAACCGTGTCGCCCTGCTTCTCCTCTGGAAGAAACTCCGTTTTCGAGCTGCGATACGCCTCGATTTGATCGCCGCTCACCCGTCGGAAGCGATTGGTGAAAGCCTTGAGGAACTTCTGTCGCTTTGCCGGAGGTTGCTCGTTCCAATGCTTTCCGAGCGCGGCCTTGGCCATCGCCTCCATGTCCACGGCCCGAGTGAGGGCCCTCTCGATTTTCTCCCTCAATGCTGGCGTCAGCTCGGTCCCTGGAGGCGGTAATAGGGCACGGATCTCCGCGTCCCTCGCCTTCAGAGCCTCGGTGGCACTTGGCTGTGCCTTGGCGACGAAAAAAGTCAGTGCGATCAGCGCAAGGCGCACGTGCTTTCTCCCGAAATTAAGCGTTTCCCGGTCACTTGATCCAGCCGCCCCCGTGCCAACAGTAATTCATAGGTCGCCTGGGCGCTGTCTGCCTGCGTCTTCACGTAGCCTGCATAGGCATCGATCAGCCCTCTTGCGTCGGTTACGCCCAGCGCGAAATTGAGTCCGGCCGAGCGGAACCACGATCGCCCGGCCGAAAGCGCGGACTGCGCTGCGGCCTGTTTTTCGGTTGCAGCTCGCAACTCCGCCAATGCTTGCTCCGTCTGCACGCTGACCAGCCGCGCCAGGCCCTCACGCTTTCGGCGAACTCCGGCGACCTCCGCTTCGGCTTTCTGCGCCTGGGCCAAAAGCAGTGGAATGGCGAGATTCTGTCGCAAACCGATCACCACGCCGCCGCCCAATTGCCGGAAGTCGTCACGAATCCAGGGATTGAATTGCGGATCACGATTGGGTGCATACGCGAAGGTGAAGGTACCAGCCGCAAATACCTGAGGCAGCACAGCCGCGCGGCTCGAGCGGGCTAGGGCCTCCAGAGCCTCGAGCGCCTGGTCCAACGCTCTCAGATCGGGGCGCAACTGTTCAGCTTGTTGGATTGCCTGCTCCCGGGAGGGTGACAGTTGCTGCTGCAGATCTGGTAGAGGTTCTTCTTTCAATTCAAGCTGCGGCTCGTCAATGCCCAACATTGCCGCCAACGCGACCCTGGCGAGGTACAGCCCCTTCTCAGCCTCACTCGTGCGCTGAAGCACCTCCGCTCGAAACACCGCGACGCGGTACTTGTCTTCCAGGATTACCTCGCCGGTTCGGCGTGCCAGCCCGTCAGCAATTCTTTTGTCAGCCTGCGCCAAAGCGTCCTTCACATCGGTGGCGATCACCAAGAGTCGCTTCGCCAGCGAAATGCCCCAGTAGGACTGCATCACACGAAGGATCACCTGTTGAACGGTATCCTCCACCAGCAGCTCCTTGGCTCGGACACCGGCTTCGCCACCTTTTTTTGCCGAACCGAGTTGCCCCCACGTCCAAAGAGGCTGAACCAAGGTAATGTCGATTCTTTCGAAGGGGGCCAGACCTCCGAACTTGCGATTTGTATTGGTCGACTGGAGGATTGTTCCATGCGCCTCGGGAGACGGCCCGACTACGAAGGTCGCGCTGGAGAGCGGTAGAATTCCGGCCGCGCGGGCGATGGCGCGATCGGCTTCCGCACCAGCCACTTCTGCGCGCCGGATTGCTACCTCATCGCTTCGGACCGCAGCGAGCGCCATCGCGGTGGGCAGGTCCAATGGGCCGCACGGCAAAGGAGCGGCGGCCATCGCCACGGCAAAAAATGGAATCATCGCTCGGGGAAAGACTGGCCGGTTGAGGCCGCGGAGCATATACCTTGGCGAGCGTGCAAACTCAAAGTATGTGTTGGAAACCGCACGCCTATGAGCGCCCTGGAAACCTATAATTTTTATTCACCTGCTTTTGCGCTGGTGCCCCTGGTGGCGTTGGTGAGCGCGTTTGTTGTGGGCCTGTTGGGCTTCGCGGTGAAAACGGCAATCGGTGGCCGCCCCCGCACCGAAAGGGTTTCCCAACAGGGCGGCACGATTCTGCTTAATGAGTATTTGATGGAGTATGGGTTATGGCTGTTTCGGCCGATTGCCCGAGCCTGCGTACGGCTGAATCTCCACCCGGATGTTCTCTCCTGGACATCCTTGGCGTTGCAGCTGGGAGCCGCTGCCGCGATTGCCACCGGGCACTTCGGCCTGGGAGGCTGGCTGCTCCTGCTGGGCGCGATGTGCGACTCCTTGGATGGAGCAGTGGCTCGCGCCCGAGGGCTTTCCTCTGACTCAGGTGAGTTGCTCGACGCGACTGTAGATCGTTGGTCCGAGATGGCCATTTTTTTCGCGTATGCCTGGTACTACCGAGATATGCCGGTCGGGTTCGCTCTCTCGGCGGCGAGTTGCATCGGCGCGGTGATGGTGAGTTACGCCCGGGCCAAGGGCGAGTCGATGGGCATCGACCTCAAAGTGGGCCTGATGCAACGGCACGAGCGGGCCGTTTACCTCTGCGGCGCCACGCTGATCTCAGCGATCGGTGTCTGGTTTTGGGAGCCGGATAATCCCCATCCGCGGCACTATGTACTGCTGGCAGCGTTGGCGTTGATTGCCATCCTGTCCAACGCCACCGCGATCCAGCGTTTTGCGATCATCCGGGCCGAATTGCGCCGAAAGGGGCGTTGAGTATTGCGCTCGTCGCAGCGAAGCGGCTCGCGCCTTCGAGAGCTGATGAAGTTTCTCAAGGCCCAGCTGTCCTCGAGCATCGCAACTCTGATCGATTGGCTGCTGATGGTCCTGCTGATCGCGTTCGGTGTTCACTATCTGATCGCCGTTGTCTGCGGTGCGGTGGTGGGAGCGGTGACTGACTTTTCGGTGAAGAAGTGGTGGGTGTTCAGACCCCGTGGCGGGAAGTTCGAGGGTCAGGCCGCCCGCTACGTCTTGGTCAGTGCCGCCTCCGCCGGCCTCAACTGCCTGCTGGCATATGGAATTGTGGATAGGCTAGGACTCCCCAAGACTCCGGGGGTAATTGCTGCGTCCGCCGTGGTCGGGCTCGCCTGGAATTATCCCATGCACCGCTTCTACGTCTTTCAGGGAACGAGAAGGAGCAACGATGGCCAGAGTTCGCATCCAATCCGAGATTCCCGGTCCGAAGTCTAGGGAAGTCGTCGCCCGCGAGCAGCGTCATCTGGCGCCCGGGCTGCAGGCATTTGCGCTGTGGGCCGGAATTGCAATCGAGTCCGGCAGAGGAAGCTACTTGACCGACGTAGACGGCAATACCTACGTGGATCTGATCGGGGGAATTGGGGTCAACTCGCTCGGTCACTGCCACCCGAAGTACGTGCAGGCTCTTACCGAACAAGCACAAAAGCTCACTCTTGGGAGTCTGACCAGTGAGCCTCGTGCAGACTTGGTGGGTGAAGTTGCAGCGATTGCGCCGCCTGGACTTGATCGTCTGCAGCTCTATTCGGGCGGCGCCGAAGCAGTGGAGTCGGCGATTCGCCTCGCGCGCAGCCACACCGGGCGGCAGGATGTGGTCGGCTTCTGGGGCGGCTTTCACGGAAAGACGGCCGGGGCAATGGCGTTGATGGGCTCAGAGGCGAAGCATGGCCTGGGACCGTTTCCTCCGAGCACAACCCTCATCCCCTACGCGGACTGCTATCGCTGCCCGTTCAATTTGAGTTATCCCTCTTGCGGAGTCGCTTGCGCGGACTTTGCGCGCAAGGCGATCAAAGCCCAAAGTTCTGGACCTGTCGCGGCGGTGATCGCCGAACCAATGCAGGGCACAGCAGGAAACATCATCCCTCCGCCAGAATTCATCCCCGCGGTAGCGCAGGCAGCTCATGAGATCGGGGCGCTGTTCATCGCCGATGAGATGATCACGGGTTTCGGCCGAACCGGGAAAATGTGGGGCATCGATCATTCGGGCACCCGTCCCGATGTCGTCACGCTGGGCAAGGGATTTGGTTCGGGCTTTCCGATTAGCGGCGTGCTCACCAGCACCCAGGTGGCTCAGGCCAAGCCTTGGTCCAATCCCTCGGGAGCGTCCTCAAGCTATGGAGGAAATCCATTGGCTTCCGCTGCCGCGCTCGCGTCAATTCGAACCATCCGAGAGGAAAAGCTTTGGGAGAATGCGACGCGAATTGGTGAGCTGATGCTCGCGGAGCTCAAGAAAATGCAAGAGCGCTACCCTTTCATCGGTGATGTTCGTGGGGTCGGACTGCTCCTCGGGATTGAGATCGTGAAGGACCGCAAGAGCAAAGAGCCGGTAGCCAATGCTGCGATGAAGGAGTTGTACTTGGCCGCCGTGAAACGGGGGCTTCTGGCGATGGTGTATAGTCCACACATTCGCCTTCAGCCGGCGCTGACTATCGATCGAGACGCTGCGCAGGAGGGCCTGGGCATTTTGGACGAGCTGTTTGCTGACTTTCACAAAAACCGGATGTGGCTTAGGTAAGCATTGGTTATTCCATTGTTCGCGTCGTTTTTCTTGAGCGGAAGACGCTCATCGGGTAGGCGTTTACATTTATGTCACATCCGCGTCCGTCCCACAGGCCCTTGAAGGGTGCTGTGATTGGTTACGGTTTTATTTCCAGCAAGGGTCATGTGCCCGCGTATCTGGAACGCAGCCGGCGCAAGGCAGACGTGGAAATCATCGCGGTGGCGGACATCTGTTCCGCCCGACGCGCACAGGCCCGACGAGATCTTCCAGGCGTTCGCGTCTATCCCAACCACGAAGCGCTTCTGAGCGACCGTGGATTCGAGTTGGATTTCATTGACGTGTGCACCCCGCCTGCTCAGCACGCCGAAATTGCGCATGCTGGGCTCGAGCGGGGACTTCATGTGCTCTGCGAAAAGCCTTTGACTCCAACGCTCGGAGAGGCGGCCGAGCTCTTGGAGCATGCCGCGCGCGCGCGCCGAGTCATCTTTCCCTGCCACAATTACAAGCACGCTCCGGTGGTGAAGGCGATCCGCGATGTTTTGGCGAAGGGCCAAATCGGCGAAGTCCGCTCCATCACCTTGAGCACGTTTCGAAACACCCATGCCAAGGGAGTTCCGGAGTGGAAACCGGACTGGCGCCGCGAAAAAAAATACGGCGGCGGCGGAATCGCGATGGACCATGGCAGCCACACCTTCTATCTCGCTTTCGAATGGATGGGCGGCTACCCCACGGCGGTTAGCGCGAAGATGACGAACGTTGGAGCCGAGCTGTACGACACCGAAGACAATTTCAGCGCGGTGCTCACTTTCCCAAAGGGGCTGGCGCACGCCCATCTGAGCTGGACGGCTGGTGTACGCAAGGTGATTTACACCTTGCACGGGGATCGTGGAGCAATCACCGTCGACGATGACGACCTGCAGCTTGCTTTGCTAGACGACTCGGCAACCCGAAAAAACGGCGCGAGTCAGTGGAAAGTTGAGCGCAGATGCATTCGATCGCACTGGATGGACGCCAGCCACATCAACTGGTTCAACTCGATGTTCGAGGATTTTAAGGCCGCTATCGAAACCGATGCCTTCGTCGGAAAAGAAGCGCGCGAGGCTTATTTCTGCATCCAGGTAATTTCCCACGCCTATCGATCTGCCGCCGATGGCTGTCGCGAGGTGCCCCTCAGTACCGAAATCGGTTGGGCGGAGCGGTGGTTTCCGGACAACCGCGTCCCGATCGGCCGATAAATAGCCTGGTCGGTCAGGAGCCGGAGTGAGCCTCGACCTCGAGTTGATCTCTGGGCGGCTGGTGAGATCGCTGATCCGCGCGAGGTCAGCTGTGCTGGTATCGGCCGCAGTCTTGACCACCGTCGGCACCTACTTCGCAGTGCGCCTCTATCAAGACCTGCGAAGTGATGTCGAAGCGCTGCTTCCGGTCAACGCGCCGAGCGTCGTCGCTGCAAAAACCGTCGGGCCGCTTCTGCACAACGTGAATCACCTCTCGGTGGTGCTGGAAGGCTCGGACCCCGATGCCCTAGAGCGCTTTGCGGACGACCTCGCGGCAAGGCTTCGCCGACTGCCACCTACGATGGTCGAGACCGTGGATTACCGGACCGATGAGGAGCAAGCATTCCTCAAGCGCTTCGGGCTTCTGTATCTCTCTACCCAGGATCTCAGAACGATTCTCACCCGAATCCAAAGGCGCGTGGCCTGGGAGAAACGCAACGCCAATCCGCTGCTTGGGCTGCTGAGCGAAGAGCGCGAGCCGCCGCCACCGCTCGACTTTAGCGATATCGAAGCCAAGTACCCGGACGACCAGCGCCAGTTGAGCCGATTTCGCAAAGGGTACTTCCAAACGCCGGATGGCCATTTGTTGGCGATGATCATCCGGCCTCCGGAAGCTGGCACCGGCTATCAGTTCAACAAATCCCTCTGGGAGGAAGTCAAGCGTGAGGTGCAGCAGCTCGATCCGCACCACTACGATTCCACAATGAAGGTCGGCTACGACGGCGATTTGGCTGGGCTGGTCGAGGAGCAGGAGGCGTTGGTAGAGGACCTCGCATCTTCGACGCTGATGGTCGTGACTCTGGTCCTCGCTGCTCTCTGGATCTACTTCCGGCGATGGGCGGCAATCGCCGCGATTATCGGATCGTTGGTAGTGGGCTGTGCGGTCACGTTCGGCCTGAGCTACTTCCTAATCGGCCACCTCAACGCAAACAGCGCCTTTCTCGGTTCAATCGTCGTGGGGAACGGAATCAATGTGCCGATCATCATCGTCGCACGGTACATGGAGGAGAGACGAGCGGGACTGTCGGTGGCGCAGGCCGCGCGAATCTCGCTCAGTCGGACGTTCGGAGCAACCTTCGTGGCGGCGTTTGCCTCGGGCCTGGCTTATCTCTCTCTTTCGCTGACTGCCTTTCGCGGGTTCAGGGAATTCGGAATTATCGGCGGCCTTGGCATGTCGCTGTGCTGGCTCTCGGCGATCATTCTCCTCCCGCCGCTCTTGTCGATCATCGAGCGCTGGCGCCCGCTGAACATCCAAACTACAAATCGAGCGTTCGCAGTGAGCTCTCGGATCGTCCAATTCGTGCAGCGCCGCCGCCGCGCAATCCGACGAGCCACGGTGTTGTCCCTGGTGGCCGTGTTGGTGGGCATCTTGGCGTACCGCGGCGAGCTGATCGAATACGATCTGACCAAGTTGCGGGCAAGAAGGAGCATCAAGTCCGGGTCGATTTACTGGGGCCACAAATTCGATCAAGTCTTCAACGCCTACCTCACGCCGATCGTGATCGTTGGCGCTACCAGCGTGGTCGTGGACCACGTGGTGGCGGTTTTGAATCAAAAACGAAGAGAGCTCGGCAACGCGGATCCGATACGCGAGGTCCGCACGCTGAGGACAGTGATTCCTGACGATCAGGAAGAAAAGATTCGTATCTTGCGCGAGCTGCGCGCTGCGCTGAGCGATGTAAAGCTCGCGCTGCTCAATCCCGAACAGCGCGAACGGGCAGAGAAGTTCCGCCCCCCGGCTGACCTCAGACCGATCACGCTTCAAGACCTACCCAAGGCAGTGCGGCTTCCGCTCACCTTGCGGGACGGGACCGCAGGTCGGGTTGCGCTGGTGTTTCCCAGGAGGGTAGGAATTCTCGACTCGCGCGATCTCGAGCAGCTCTCCAGCTTGATTCGAGGTTCGATTTCGGGTGCCAGCGCCAATGCCCAGGCCCAGGCCGTCGGCCAGGCCCTACTGTTCAGCGACATCATCGCCGCCATTCTCAACGATGGGCCGAAAGCAACCGGGCTGGCGCTCTTCGCTGCGATGGCCGTGGTATTTGTGGTTCTTCGACACTTGCGGCCCGCCTTGACAGTCCTTTCCGGCCTACTGCTCGGCGTCGCCTGGCTGGTGGGCGCGGCAGCTTTCGCTCGTCTTCGAGTCAACTTCCTGAACTTTGTCGTTCTGCCGATCACCTTTGGAATTGGGGTGGACTACTCCGTCAACATCATCCAGCGCTACCGTTTGGAAGGCGCCTCCTCCTTAACCCGAGTGTTGCGGGAAACCGGAGGTGCAGTCGCGCTCTGCTCCAGCACGACGATCATCGGATACTCCTCACTATTCGTCGCCGAAAACCGAGCGCTGGCTGGATTTGGGCTGTTGGCATCGCTCGGGGAATTGAGCTGCTTGGCCGCCGCGCTGATCGCGCTGCCGGCATGGCTACTCGGTCACGAATCCGAACTGCTCACGGATCGTGGTCGATGACTCGCTTCGCAGCCATCGGCCACGTTACCCATGATCGTCTGGAGGCCGGGCTCTTCCCAGGGGGATCGGCTCTTTACGCCGCGCTCACCGCGGCAGGCCTGGGAGCGACCGCGAGGATTGTTACCAGCTGTGGCCCGGACTTCATCGGCCGGCAGCTGCTGGCGGACGCGGGGGTGCAATTGCAAATCATTGCTTCAGAGCACACCACCTGCTTTGAAGAGCGCTACCGCGATGGGCGGCGCGTTGCGCGGGTTTTGCATCAAGCCAAGGTTCTGCGAGCTCCGCTGCCCGAAGCCGACGTTATCTTGGTTTGTCCAGTGATCGGCTAAATCGGCCTGGAAGCTCTTGTACCTCCACCGGGGGCTCTGCTGGGAGCGGGCCTGCAAGGGTGGACGCGCCGCTTGGACGAGAACGGTTTCGTGTTCCCACGGCCGCTGGAGAACCCAGCGTTGTTCTCGAACTGTCGAGCGGTCTTCTGCAGCGACGAAGATCTCGGGGATTTTTCGAAGAGCGCGGTCGAAAGCTTGCTTCGGACTGTAGCGCTCGTCGTGGTCACCCAAGGACGCCACGGTGCGCTGCTATACCACAACGGTGCATGTCATCGGATCCGCGCTTGCCCCGCGGATGAAGTCGACCCGACGGGCGCGGGGGATGCATTTGCCGCCTCCTTCTTGCTCGCACTCGCATCCGGCGAGTCCCCGGTCCGCGCTGCGGCCAACGCCGCCTGCGCCGCGGCCATCGCCATCGAGGCGTCTTCGCTGCGAGCTACAACACGAAAAAAGCGGAGCCCCGGGCGGGCGAGCGGCGGAGAGGGTACCGTGTCGCGCCCGCCCGGGCTCCAGCAGCCGCGCGCTCCGGAACGGGGGGGCCGATGAGCGCGCAGACAAATGGTTGCTGAAGCACGTGGCGTACCAACCTCGTTGAGTCGCAGTTCGGTGAATTTACTGACGGCTTCCTCGGGCGCTGGGGTGGCACAGCGTGCAACTGTGCCAAGAGCCGAACGGAACATCCCACTCTCGAGATGGCAGGTCTCCGAATCTAGGATGACAGCGGTGGTGGAACTGTTTTCGAGGTAGGAATGCCAGATTGAGGGGCGGTGAATTGGCCTGCCTCGTAGCGTCGCAACGCCGGTACGAAGATGGCCACAATTGCCGCGGCAACGACGCATAGGAGTCCCCCCGACGCCACCGACACTCGGGCACCGAACGCCTTTGCCACCATTCCGGCTTCCACCTCCCCAAGCTGCGGTCCCCCGATGAAGAAAATCATGCTCACCGAACTCATGCGCCCGCGAAGAGGATCGGGAGTTAGCAGCTGACGCAGCGTTTGCCGGACCACCGCGCTCACCGAGTCGGCGGCGCCGGAGATGGCCAATGCCAGAAGAGAAAGCCAAAAGTACGGTGACAAGCCGAACAGCGCGATCGCCATTCCATAGGTGGCGACCGCCCACAGGACCGTCGCGCCCTGTCGCCTCGGCAAGCGGACGGTTGAAAGTACTGCAGCAGCGAGTGCTGCACCGACGGGTTGCGCAGCGTACAGAATGCCCAATCCCTGCGCGCCCACTTTGAGCACCTGGTCGGCGAAGATTGGCATCAGCAACATCGAACCGCCCAGAAAGGTAGCGAAGAAATCCAGCAGCATCATCGTGTAGATGAGCGGCGTGCTGCGAATGAATGAAAGTCCTTCCAGTACGCTGCGGATGCTGATGTCGGCGCGCTGCTGAGGCGGTGCGCGATGCTTTAGCATGAGCAGCGCAGCCAGAACGGCAATGAACGAGACGGTGTCGACCGCGTAAACAGTCACGATTGCTTTCTTGGCCAAGAGAAGCCCGGCGAGCGGCGGCCCAATCACTGTCGAGATCTGCCAGACCAAGAAATAAACGCTGAGCGCGTTCGCTAGCTGCTCGCGGGGAACCAGGGCCGGCAGCAAGGCTTGTCGGGCTGGACTGTCGACCGCCAGAGCCGCGCCGGCAAAGAAGGACAAACCATAGGTCAAGTACGGGCTGGCCCACCCCAAGTAGGTCGCGACGGTGAAGAGGAGCGAAACAGTCGCCAGCAAGCTCTGACTCACCAGCATCAGACGCCGGCGATCAAAGGCGTCAGCGATTGCTCCACCCCAGAGCGCGAACAGAACGACCGGCAAGACGCGAAAAAGCCCGAGTAGTCCGAGAGCCAACGGGGAGTGCGTAAGCAAGTAGAGCTGCCAGACCACCGCCACCTGCTGCATCTGACTGCCGGTCAGCGACAGCAACTGCCCGGCCGCGAGGTAGCGAAAATCGCGGGAGCGAAGCGCAATCCACCCGCCTTTGTATGACGCCACCGAAAGTAAATAACACAGAGCACGAGACCCTCGCGGCCGATCGAGGGACCGCTTCAGAACCCAGACGCGTCACGAAAGGTGCGCTTGATCTCAGGATGGGCGGCAATCAGCCTAAGCGCCCTTCGAAGGAGCGTCCGACCTGGCTCGATGCGGTGCCACGGCGACGCGCCGCTGGGATGTGGAAGGCAGATCACGTCCGCCGAGAATTTTTGATACCGGACCCGATGTTGAGTGCCGATCACCTCAACGAGCGGACCAACATGACCTATCAGTTGTTCAATCGCGAGCGTCCCAACCGGCAGGATCAGCCGCGGCCGCAGGATTGCCATCTCGCGCTCGAGGAAGTAATGGCAACGCTCCACCTCGTCCGACGTCGGCTTTCGATCTCCCCCGCCCCGGGACTTACCGGGAAAGCATCGCGCTACCGCCGCGAAGTAGACCCGCTCTCGAAGGAGCGCTTCCTCTACACCCAAGGCGTCCCGAAACCATGCGAACATCGTCCGCCCTGCGGTCCAGGCAAACGGTTTGCCAAACCGCGCTTCTCTGGATCCAGGTGCTTGGCCGACCAACAGAATTCGACTCACCACCGGCGGTCCATGCACCACGGGCCCTATGACGCTTGGGCAGGCGCGGCACGTCTCCAACCGTCGATGCAACTGCTTGAGCTGGGCAAGAGCGTTCATATCGGGATTGTCGAGGGCTCAATTATCGCGATCGTACCAACAGATGCGATATGTGCAGTCCGATGAAGACACCTGGGCTCAGGCGAGTGAACCTTCTGATTTGCCTCGCCATTCTCCCGCTGGCTTGCCATCCGCGGTCGTCCTCGCCGCTGGAGCGACTGGACGAAGCCGCGTCGACTACGAGCGCGGGGGATGCCAGCCCTCGACAGCTCGCGCTCGCGGGGTTTCACGCTTTTTTGGTGCGGTCGGATTTTGCCAAGGCGCAATCCTGGTTTGATGCCGCCCTTAAGAAAAATCCATCGGAACCTTACGCGCTCTTTGGACAGCTTCTGATGACTGAGCGGCTGGCGCATCCCGAGCGCGCCCTTGTGGCCGCGCTTGAGCTTTGCCAGCGGGCACCGACTCATCCGCTTGCGGCCTCAGCCGCGCGTTACATTTTCGACGTTGCGGGCACCTCCACCGCAATGGACGACGTCATCATGTCCCGTGGACAGCAGGCGTTGTCCGCGGGCCTTCTGCCAGGGGACGCGGCGCACTTGCTGCGAGCCGCGATCAGCGTCATCCAGGGCTATCGCGGTGCGGATTCCGAGCAGGCCCGCACCCTCGCAGACATGGGAACGGTTGATCGGTTCACCATCATCGGACCGTTCTCCGCGTTCCACGTTCTGGAATTCGACCAGCTCACGGCTCCAGAGCGCAACGGCTCAGTCGCGGGGCCATTTACCGGTCCGTTGGGCGATACCGCCGGCCGAATCATCACCTGCCCCGACGGGCGCTTCAATTTGGCAAACGAAGGACCGGTGGGTGACGTTTACCTTTTGGCGGTGGACCTGGAGGTTCGCGACCAAGATCGGTACGTCGTACGGGCTGTAAGCGCGTCTACGCACAAAGCCTACCTAGATGGGACGCTGCTCTGGTCCCGCCGAAACTTTGCGAGGACTAGCTCGGTCGTGACGGCCCGCGCGGTAGAGCTGGTGCCTGGACGGCATCGGCTGATCGTCAAGCTCAAGAAGAACGAGCATCCCTCGTCACTCGCAGTGTACGTTGGCCGTCTAACCGGTCGGCCTGCGAGCGTTCGCTTCATTGCCGCTGCAGGACCCGCACCCCGCTGGAGCGGCGCGACACCAATCGAGCTGCGGTCCTCTTTTCCCGATGCACAGGATTTCGCCAAAGCGCTCGAGCCCGAGGCAGGCACTGCGTTGGCAGAATTTCTGGCGATCCGCGATGGGATTGGCAGAGATCGCGACGGCGCCAAAAAATTGATGGCGCATCTGATGAACAGCGTCGTCGGCCCGGCCACGACTTCGCTGCGCGCGGACCTGTCATTGGCAGACAGAACTGTTTTGGCGAAGGTCGCTCATGGACGAGCAACGAGAGATCTCGAAGCGACGCTTGATAAGGACCGCACCGCGGTTGCCGCGCTGATCTCGCGAGCAAATCTGGCTCTGGATGAGGGCCAAATCACCCAAGCGGCGGACCTGCTCAAGGAGGCCCGGAAGGCGCATCATCCGGTCGGATATCCGATTCCTTTGCTGGAATCTCGCCTGGACCTTGCGCTCGGACTGGATGCCAAGGCCGATCAGGATGCTCTCGAGGCACTGACGCTTCAGCCGGGTCTCTGCGAAGCTCAGGGACTGCGTTACGACATCGCCAGGCGCCGCGAGGCCGCCGCCGCTGCCAATGGCTCATTGGAACAGCTCAAGTTGTGTCCGGGAGGACAACAGAGAGCAGCCGATCATTTCAGGACAAGGGGGGAGCTGGATCGGGCCGGTCAGCTGTATCGCCGGCTCCTCGAGCGCGAGCCAGGTTCGATTTCCAGCGCCTCCTCGCTGGTTGCAGTGTACGTGGCCCAGAAGCGCTACCAGGAGGCAGCGCAAGTGCTCGAGAAGCAGCTCACTTTTTGGCCTCGAAGCGCGAGCGTGTTGAAGCGGTTGGCGGAGGTTTATGCTTTCGCAGGCCGCAAGGATGACGCGCTGCGGGCGCAGAAACAGGCGCTTCAACTTGACGGTGGCGATCTCGCGCTTCGCCGCAGTGTCGAGCGCGCGCGCACCGGCAAGGAGCTTCTTCAGGACCTCGCGATCGATGGCAAGAAAGCGATCAAGAGCTACGAGGCACAGCATGGTTCCGAGGACGCGACGGGCGCCTACGTCCTCGACGCGGCGGCAGTACGCGCTTACCCGGATGGCTCGACCGTCGATCGCATCCATATCATCCAAAAAGTGCTGGATCAGGCCGGAATTTCGGAATTGGCCGAGGTGAGTATTCCCCCCGGCGCGCAGACTCTCACGATGCGGACGGTAAAACCGGATGGGAGCTTTCTCGAGCCGGAAAGCATCGAGGGTAAGGACACCATCAGCTTGCCTGGCGTGCAGGTCGGAGACTACGTCGAGTACGAATACCTGGAGGCACATCCCGCCCGAGGTCCAGCAGCGCCCGGCTTCACGACCGCCAGCTTCTACTTTCAAACCTCTCGGCTTCCGAATAACTGGTCGACCTACAAGGTGGCAGCGCCGAAGGGCTCGGGCCTCACCGTGGACCCGCATCACATGAAAGCCCGGCTTCCCGAACCTCGCGGTGACGAGGAACTGTTCGCCCACGAGGAGCGCCAAGTCCCACCCTTCATCCCCGAACCCAACAGCCCGCCCTCACCGACCGAGTTCCTTCCGTTCGTTTCGGTCGGCGCCGGTTCCAAAGGCAACGATTCCCTCCTCTCGATTTTCGCTGACAGCCACCTCGAGAGGGGTCAAGTCACCTACGAAATTGAAGAGTTCGCACGGGCGGCCGCACAGGGAAAGAGCTCGAGGGAAGCAGCCCGAGCGGTGTATGAGGCGGTAATGCAGCGTCTGCCCGGAAGGGATACCGGGCTGATCCAGTCCGCGTCGCCCTCGATCGCGGAAAGCCGTGGCAGCCGGCTGTGGGCCCTCAAAGCGTCCCTCGAAGCACTTGGAATCCCCTCGCGGATTGCGGTGGTACGAAGCTTTGCGGCGGATCCGGCGCCGTATGTTTTTCCGACCGAAGGACTGCTCCCCTACGTTTGCGTCTTCGCCGAGCTCCCCGGAGGCGAAGAGCTCTGGCTCGATACTTCCGTTCGCTTTGGCCCCTTCGGCTTGCTTCCCGAACAAGCGATGGGTCAACGCGAAGCGTGGCTGATGCCGGAGCCGGGGCGGCCCTTGACTCGCAAGAAGACTCCGCCCGCGCAAGCCGATCCCGGCAAGCAAGTGAAGCTTGCGTTGAAACTCACTGCCGAGGGCGATCTGTCAGGGTCGGCCGAAGAGGTTTACCACGGCTTCGATGCGGCGCAGCTTGGCGAAGCGTTGGAATCGCTCTCTCCCACGCAGCGAAACCAGGCGCTTCAGACGGCTCTTTCCCGCAATTACCCAGGCGCAGAGCTCACCAGCTTTACCGCAGACATCAGGCGGCAGGTCGGTGCGCCGGTAGCGATTCGATACACCTTCGTCGCCTCTCGATATGCACGAGTGGAAGGCACTCGGAAGTTGATCCTTCCCTCCCTCACCTTCCCCGTGCACCTCGGCCAAAGGTTCGTCCAGGTCAGCTCTCGACAAACGCCGCTGTTCATCGATGGAACGGAACGACAGCACACCGTCGCCGCGCTGGAGCTGCCGACCGGCTTTTCGCTATCCGCTCCCCTGTCGGGCGCCACAAGCGAGAGCTCCTATGGAACCTTCACCCGGCATGAGAAGCAAGAGGGGACGCGAATGACTATCGACGAGGACTACCTGCTCAGGATGGCTCGGATTCCAATCGACAAGTACGACGGGTTCGCACGGTTCGCGGGTGAGGTTGACCTCCTCCAAGCGCGAGATCTGGTGCTCGAGAAAAAATAGCTAAATCAAGCGTGAGCAGATGCTGCTATGCAGGTCCGCGCCGCGCGAAGTCAACGCAATCCTACTCTCGCTGCGCTGCGCAAACCCTGCCGTCACCAACCGATCGAGCTCTGCTTCTCGCTTCGCGAACGGCTCGCCAAAGGATTCACACACCGCGCGCACGTCGATGCCTCGCGAAAGCCGCAGTCCCATCGCCAGTCGCTCCTCGAACAGCTCCCGCCGGTGAAGAATCTCCCGCGAGGCTTCCGGCCGGCGTCCGGCTTCTACCTCGACCAGATAACGCTCCGCACTTCGGTGGTTGCTATATCTCACCGCCTCAGAGGACCGTCGGATGAAACCGGTCGCCCCGGTTCCGAGGGCTAAGTACTCGCCCCCAGTCCAGTAAAGCGCGTTGTGGCGAGAGTGAAAGCCAGGTCTGGAATAGTTGGACGTCTCGTACCGCTCGAAACCGGCGGCAGCGTAAACCGCTCGGATCGCGTGCGCCATCTCCACTGTTTTCTCGTCGGAAGGGAGGAGCAACTCTCCGCGGGCCAATTGTTTGGCCAGGGGCACCTCCTCGGCCAGAGCCTCGCGATCCAGCGTCAACTCGTAGGCGGACAGGTGCTCAGGACCGAGCGAAACAGCGCGATCCGCGTCAGCGACGGCGCTCTCCACCAACTGACCGGGCGCACCGTAGATGAAGTCCATCGAGACGTTTTCGAATCCGCCGGCTCGCGCTGCTCCGAAGGCTTGCGCGGCAGTGTCTGCATCGTGCGTTCGCCCGAGGGCCGTCAACGTGCTCGGCTGAAAAGACTGGACGCCGATTGAGAGTCGATTGACCCCAGCTTTGCGAAAGCCCTCGAACCGTCGGGCATCGGCCGCGCCGGGATTCGCTTCCAACGTGACTTCAGCACCTGAAGTCAGGGAAAAGCGCTCGCGAACACCCTCGAGAATCAGGGCAACGTACTGAGGGCTCCAAAGCGAAGGCGTTCCGCCGCCAATGTAAATGGATTCCAGCGGCCGGTCCGTTAACTCCGGGCCAGTGGCCAACCTCAGATCCAACTCAGCGAGTACCGCGCGCGCGTACCGTTGTTCGGGCACATCCTTGGCTACGGTTGAAGCAAAATCGCAGTACGGGCACTTGCTGAGGCAATAGGGAAAATGAATGTACAGACCGAAGCGCGATGCGCTCAGTCCCGTCAGTGGATCATGAGGTGCTTGAGGAATCACTCTATCTGTTTATTTCTTCTTCAGCTGAGCTTCCAGTCTCGCTACTTTGGCTTTCAGCGAGGCGGCAGCCTCAATCGCACTCTCGGCAAAAACAAGCTTCTTCTTCAGGGCGGCCACATCCGCCCGCAGCTTGTCTCGTTCCGCCACCACGGCAGAAGCCACTGCGGGCGCCGCCGGTACCGACGGTTGACTCTCGACCTGCTGCAGCCGTTCTTCCAGTGCTTCCCGTTCGCCTCGCTCGCTCTGCAGCGCCACGCTGGCCTCTTCGAGGCTTTGGCGCACCTCTACCATCTCTCGCTCCAGACCCTCGGCTCGTTTCTGTGCCTCGGACGCAGTCTTTTCCAACAGCCGAAACCGCCGCTGCGCCTCAGAGCCTCCTTTTTCCGCTGTCTGGAGCTGCTGCTGAGCCTGCGCGGCCGTTCGCTCGGCCGCCTGGAGCTGCTGCTGGGCTTTAACGGCAACCGCCTCTGCTCCTTCGGCTCGGCTTTGGGCCTCGCGCAGGCCTCTCTCGAACTCGACCAGTCGACGCTGCGCCTCCGCCGCCGATCTCTCGTGCTGCTGGGATTTTTTCTGAGCTTCGACCGCAGTCCTTTCTGCGGCAGTCGCCTTTTCGTTCGCTTCGGCCACCCATCTTTCGGCGGAGTGGCTCTTTTGCAGCGCCGCTGCGTTGGATTTCTCTAGGTCCGCAAGGCGAGCTTTCGCGTCATTGAGCTGCTGGTGCGCCAAGTTGCGCTGGGCAATCGCCGCATCGCGCTCCGCGGCCAGCGTCCCGATCTCCTCGGTGCTACGCTCAAGCTGCGACGAGAGCCGCTCATTTTCCGATGTAACCGCCTGATACAGCTCTTGAGTGGCCTCAAGGTTGCCCGCGAGCTCCGATTTTTCAGCAGCCAACTCGGACAGCTCATGCTGCGTTTTACTGAGCGCCTCCTGTGCGTCCATGAACTCCTTGCCGAGAAGCCCGCGAGAAGACTGCTCGGCCTTTGCAGCCTCGGTCATTGCCACAACCTGTGCTTCCACTTCCGCTAAGGCCGCGGACGAATCGCGGCGATCCTGGTCGCTGGCCTGCAGCTCGGCCTGTAGCTGCGTTACCCTCACCTCCACCTGTTGGGAGCGTTGTTGCTCTCGCTCCAGCTCCGCCAAGGCAGAATCCATTTGCGCTCGCACCGAGTTCACCGCTTCGGTGAGCGAATGGATCTCAGCTTCTCGTTGCGCATAAAGCGCTCGCGCCCGGGCGAGCGTCTCCTGCTTCTGCTTGAGGACCACTCTAAAAAACTCGAGCTTTTCCTCCGGCAACCCGTGCGGCAGTCGTGGCTCCGAGGGTTCTTGGAAAGGGTCCTCGAGCGACCGCGGCACATGTGCGACCGGCGGAGCAGAAACGACCCCTTCACGCTTACGTTCGGAAGTCGAACGCTTCGTAGGCAAAGGAGGCGGCCCCGACGCTGACCGAACCGAGCCACTGCCGCGCTCGGTCGGTGTGGGTGACGGAGCGACATCGCCCTCAAAACTCTGCCGAAGATCGCTTAGTGGATCTTCCTCGTCAGGAGCGCTCGGCATCGGGACAAGACAGTATCCTTTGATAGCGCGTTTTCCCCAAACTCCCAGCCGGCATCACTGCGGTCTGTAGGTGCATCCGGCGACCTCAGCGCTTTGACCTGCTAGTTGGCTGATGCGAGAATTGCGGTGCTCCATTCAGCTTCGACGACGAGCGGCGTCCAATTCAGAACTGGACCCAAGGAGGCAACGGTGCGACGCAACACGCAGCTTATTCGTGTTTTGCTTTCACTTATAGCTTTCCTGTCATCCGGCGCCTTCGCCTCAACCGAGCCACCAGGAGGCTACGACGGCCGTTCGGTGGCAATGGGTGGCACCGGCGCGGCTTACATTCACAATGCCGCGGCGATCTACCACAACCCAGCAGGGCTCTCCGGGGTCGAGCGCTTCACCGCAACGGTGGACCTCACCGGATTTTCCCCACGGGACACCACGCCGCTCAATGGCGATCAAAGCTCGGTGAGGAGCGATTTTTCGGTTTACCCACTGTTTCTGGTGGGAGCGGCCTATCGGGTACTGGACCGAGTGGTGATAGGTGTCGCAGCCTATCCGATTGCTGGCTTTGGTTCCGGCTATTCCAAGGTGTCATCGTTGGGAGGGCAGGACCTTAACCTCGGAATACTTTTCATCGAGGCCACGCCATCGGTCTCAATCATGCTAGTGGATCACCTTTCGCTTGGGTTGGGCTACCGCATCACCTATGCCCGTGAATCGTCGCACGGGCCCGTGGCGCAGGGGACCCTTGCAGACCAGGTCCTCACCGGAACGAACTTCGCGGGCCTGCATGCCGGCCTGCACTACCAGCCGGATCCCGATTGGCAGTTCGGCCTAACGTATCGATCGCAGGTCACCACCTCGCTAAGTGGCAACACCACGGTGAGTAGCAGCCAGGGAACTCAGGTCGTACCCACCAATTCCTCGTTTTCCACCCCGCACGCCTTTCGGTTCGGAGTCTCGCACGCGCTTTTGGACGGAAAGGCGCTGATCGCTCTAGACCTCAAGTACATCCTCTACTCAGTCGCCAACAAGCAGCTCGTGGTTACGACTCCCAACGGGTCCACCACCACGCCTCTGAATTGGAAGGACGTGCTCTCAGCGAGTCTTGGGGCCGAGTACCGACTGAGCGATGGGATCGCCCTCCGCGCCGGTTACGCAATCTCCCAATCAGCAACACCGGACTCGACCGCTAGCTATTTCACCGTTCCTCCGGGCGTGATCAATTCCTTTCACGCCGGCGTGGGATTCTCATACTCGAACTGGGATTTCGACCTGGGTGGGTTGTATGCCTTCGTGGGTAAGAACAACGTTCAGCCCAGCCAGGCTGCCCAGACCTTTTCCGGGCGTTACCACCTCGACACCCTGATCTTCGCGTTGTCCGCAAGCTTTCATCTGTAGAAGCGAGGTCGACCACTACTTTCGCGGTCTCCTTGCATCCTCGTTGTCGCGGTGACACGTTGGCGGCGCGATGACGGTGCGCTACCAGCTCAGCAACGGCCTCACGGTTGTATTTCAAGAGCATCATGCGGCGAAGGTGGTTGCATTCCAGGCGTGGGTCAACGCCGGAAGCGCCGACGAACGGTCCGACCAGGCTGGTCTTGCCCACCTGCACGAGCACATGCTCTTCAAGGGAACCACTCGGCGTGGACCGGGAGAAATCGCCCGGGACATCGAGGCCCACGGGGGAGAAATCAACGCCTGGACGTCGTTCGACCAGACCGTCTACCACTTGGTGTTGGCCAGCCAGTTCGCGATCGAGGGTATCGACATCCTGGCCGATGCGATCCGCCACTCTGCTTTCGACTCCGACGAGCTGAGCCGAGAAATCGAAGTGGTCTGCGAGGAAATCAAGCGCAGCGACGACTTGCCCGCGCGCCGTGCTTCGCGAGATCTGTTCGCCACCGCCTACCGCGTTCATCCCTATGGCCGCCCCGTGATCGGCTCGGAGCAGACTGTCCGCGGCTTCACCCGCGAGAAGGTCCTCGAATTCTACGAGCGATACTACACGCCTGAGAACGTGGTGCTCGCAGTGGTGGGCGATCTGGCGGAAGGACAACTTCGAGACTGGGTAGAAGCAGCGTTCGGGGGTCAATGGAGCCGGCCTTTTCAGGGGCGACCTGCGCGGCCCAAGGAGCCCAGGCCCAGCGGCCGGCGTATTTTCTTTGCCGAGACAGATACCAAAGAGGTCCATCTGCAGCTGGCGTTCCACATTTCATCGGTTGAGGATCCCGATGCACCAGCGCTCGATGCATTGGCAATGTTGCTGGGGCAAGGAGAGTCATCCCGGTTGGTGATGGAGGTGAAGCGCAGAAAGGCGCTGGTCAACGATATACGAGCGTACGCTTACACTCCCAAGGATCCAGGGCTGCTCACGGTTGGACTGACTGCTCCCGCGCCGAAGGTGCCCGAGGCGCTCGAGCACGCGGTGGCGCAGATCGCCGAGCTCACGTCCATTCCGGTCGATCCGGAGGAGCTCTCCACGGTGCAAGCGCTGATCGAATCCGAAGCAGTGTACCAGCGGGAAACAGTTCAAGGAGTGGCCCGCAAGCTGGGCTTCTACGAATCCGCTGCGGGGGGGATCGAGAAAGAGGCGCAGTACTACGAGCGCATCGCCTCCCTGACCCCCGACGCCATCCGCGAAGTCGCACAAAAGTACCTTCGGCTTGACGACGCGATCCTGACCGGCCTCTTTCCGCCGGGTGGCACGCCACCACCCGAAACGCTGGAAGAGAGATTGGAAGAAGGGCGGCGGGCTCGATTTTCGGCACGCCCCGCCCTACCCACGCGTCCTGACACACCAGCTCCAGCTCGCAGCTCGGGCCCACTATTCGGTCGAGGCGAAGCGTCGGGTGTGGTGATCGAGAAGCTTCCCTCGGGCGCCACCATCCTCCTGCGCCAGGAACGTTCGGTGCCCCTGTTTGCGGTGCGGGCCGCGTTTTTGGGAGGCCTTCGTTACGAGACGGAAGACACCAGTGGCCTCACAGCCCTGTTGGCCCGAATGATGACGCGCGGAAGCCGAAACCATAGCGCGGAGGAAATCTCTCACCTTCTCGATGCCTACGCAGGCTCAATGGGGGGTCAAGGAGGCCGCAATTCGCTGAGCCTGCGCGGCGAGTTTCTGTCGCGCCATTTCGAGCAGGCCTTTTCCTTGTTCCTGGATTGCCTGCTCAACTCCACATTTCCCGAAGCCGAATTCGCCCGCGAGCGCGCTCTGCTCTTGCAGGACATTCTGACTCGCGAAGATCAGCCATCAGGCGTCGCGTTCGACCTGTTCGCGCACACTCTCTACCGCAAGCACCCGTATCGACTTCCGCTGCTTGGCGAACACGCCGCGGTCGCAAACCTGACTCCAGAAGAACTCCGCCGCTATCAAGCAGAATTCATGAATCCGTCCCAGATGACGCTCTCGATCGTAGGGGACATTCAGCCCGAGCGTGTGATTGGCCTGGTCCGGGAAGCATTCAGCGCTCGCGGCACCGGGGCGGCGTCGCCTTTGGTGGCGCCGGAGCCCTCCTTCGATCAGAACCGCGAAGCACGAAGATCTCTAAACCGTGCTCAATCGCATCTCGTCCTTGGCTTCCTCGGCGCACGCGTCACCGATCCCTGGAGGTATGCCTTGGAGGTGTTATCCACGATCCTCTCGGGCCAGGGCGGACGGCTTTTTTTGGAGCTGCGCGATAAGCGGTCGATGGCCTACAGCGTCAGTAGCTTCTCAGTCGAGGGGGTCGACCCCGGGTATTTCGGGGTCTACATCGGCACCAGTCCACAAAAGGTGGATGCCGCAGCCGATGCAATTCGAACGGAGTTGTCGCGCGTTCGGCAGGAGCGCATTTCGCCCCTGGAGCTCGATCGGGCGAAGCAGAATCTAATCGGAGGCCATGAGATCGGGCTTCAACGCAACAGTGCCCGTGCAGCGCTGCTCGCGCTGGATAGCTGCTATGGAGTGGGCCTGGAGAACTTTGCGCGCTACGCGGAGCGGATCGCTGCAATCAGCGCGGATGAAGTCCTGGAGGTCGCCCAGCGAATCATCGACTTCAACAGGAGTGCCTTTGTCGTTGTCGGACCGTGATCCGAATGCGCCGGCCGAATATGTTTCATTGACCGCCGAGCTCTCTGAATCCGACGTGGAGCAAGCCGAGATCGTTTTTCACGAGAGTGGTGCACTGGGGTTGGAGGTGCGGGAACCAGGCCTCTTACCGATGCCGGGAGCCGAACCTCTTACGGGAGAGTCCGCGCGGGTGACGGCATATTTCGACGAGCCGAAACGTGCGTCTGCTGCTGAGCGGCGCCTGCACCGGGCGGTACCCAGTGCAAAACTGTTACGCGCGACGGTGCCGTTGGAAGACTGGGCGAGTGCTTGGAAGTCTCACCTCAAGGCGGTCAGGACTGGCCGGCTTTGGATTGGACCTCCGTGGGAAGCACTGCCCGTGGATCGAATTCCGATCGTGATTGAGCCAAAGATGGCTTTTGGAACCGGCGATCATCCAACCACACTCCTTTGTTTGGAGGCGATTGACCAATACCTGCAACGACATCCAGGCAGCGACATGTTGGATGTTGGCACCGGAAGTGGCGTGTTGGCGATTGCCGCAAGAAAACTTGGAGCCGGGCGAGTCGTGGGGGTGGACAACGACCCGATCGCAGTCGCGAATGCCAAAGAAAACGCGTCGGCCAATGGCGCGCACCCGATCGAACTCTCGATCGGATCGGTTCAGGAGATCGGTGGGAGCTTCGATCTGGTGGTTGCAAACATCCTTGCGAACACCTTGGTGGACCTTGCGCCGGAATTGGCGAGGATGACCCGGGATCAGCTGGTTCTGGCGGGAATCCTGATTGAGCAGCAGCAAGCAGTGACCCAGGCGTACGTTGGGCACGGTCTGACTCTTCACAACGTCCAACGTCGCCGCGAATGGGTTCGGCTCGATTTCCACCGTGCTTCGAGACTCGACGAATGATTCGCGTCCTTTGTCCGGTCCCTGATTCCCCACCCGACAAACTGAGGGTAGACGGCGAGCGCTTTCATTACCTGACTCGGGTGCTTCGGCTCCAGGCTGGTGATTCGCTGCAGGTATTTGACGGGAAAGGTCGCACCTTTGCCGCACGGATACGCTCCGTCGGGCCGTCCGCGCTCGAGCTGGAGCTCGCACTCGAGCACCTGGCACCTCAAACCCGTCCAATCGTTCTCCTCCAAGGCCTTCCCAAAGGGGAGAAACTCGATTGGATTCTCCAGAAGGGCACCGAGCTGGGAATGACGAGCTTTGCGGCGGTTGCGATGCAGAACTGCGTCGCCAAGCTTCGCCCGTCGCAAACGGCAGAGCGACGCGAAAGGTGGCAGAAGATCGCCGAGGAGGCGGCCCGCCAGAGCGGCCGAGCGGACGTTCCTCTCATCCTCCCCTACCAGCCACTGTCGGACGCAATCGCGGGACTAGCGCCTGGTACTCGGCTGCTCATTCTCAATGAACGCGAGCAGAACATGCGACTCGGCCAAGCCCTTGCGTCTTCAGCAGATCCCCGCCAGCCGATTGCTCTGCTTGCCGGTCCAGAGGGCGGCATTCACCCCATCGAGATGGAGCTGGCGCTGCGCGCGAGAGGCATCTCCGTCGGTTTAGGCACTCGTATCCTACGGACGGAAACTGCATCCCTCGCCGCATTGGCGGTAATCCTCCATGTCAACGGTGATCTCGGATAGACACCCACTTCTTGATCTGCATCCCAGGGCCGTTTTGTGATGCAATGACGACCGGAGGCTTCCGTGTCCAAGTGCGAAAAATGTGGCGCCATTCTTCGATCGGAAGGGGATTGCCCATACTGCAACCGCGCCGCCCAAGGACCGCCTCAGGTTCCGCCGCTGTTGCGGCCCCGCGCTCCGATGGGTCCTCGTACATCCGCCGCTCCCGCACCCACTCACGCCACTCCAACGCCTCCCCGAATCCTAACCAGCCCACCCGTGTCACGGGCGCAGCCCAACGCAGCAGGCAATGCTAGCGAAAAGACTCCTCCCTTGGCCGGTCCGGCTACCCCGCCAAGGCACCCAACGCCGGCGCCCAACCGCGCGTTTTCGCCTCCGAATGGAACCGCAACCGCGCGTCCGGGAGCGCCTCAGCTCACACCGCGTTCCCCAATCCCAGCGGTCGCCAACCCGGCTACCGCCCCTCGAGTCCCGATTAGCGCGCCGCCGCCTTCCGCACAGAGTGATGTGTTCGAGGAGGACCCGGCCGAGCTTTTGTTTCGGCTTCCCGAGCCGAAACCTACGACGACCACCGAGACGGTGCGCACCGTGCGTGCACAGCCGGCCCCGATCTGGCGCCGCTTTCTCGCGTGGCTCGTTGACGCAAGCCTAATCCTTTTGGTGGTTGGCGCGTATCTTCGAATCGCGGCTGCAATTCTGGGAGTCAAGCCGGCTGTGACGGGGCTCAAGGGGCTCGATTACTACGTCGCCTCGATTCGCGCCTGGCAGTCGATTCTCTTTCCCGGAGCAGTTCTGGGACTGATCTTGGCTCTCGTCTATGCGGCGATTTTCGCCATCCTTCGCGCCGGAGCAACGCCGGGAAGGTCGCTGATGAGAATTCATTTGGTCGATCGAAGTGGCTCGACGCCGGCACCTGCCCGCACGGTATTTCGCGCGATCCTTTCCACTCTCTCGTTCGCGACGTTCCTCGCGGGAATCTGGCCCGCGCTTTTTGACCGCCACGGACGGACTTTCCATGACTGGCTCACTTCGACTTTTGTGGTGCGCTTGCGCTGAGATGTCGCGTTCCGGGCGAGCCACTTGAGTAAGAGGGGATCACGATGCCTGCGCGCCTCGCGCAATACCTGATCGCCCGTGGCCTGGTCACTGCGGAACAAGCGGAACAGAGCCTTCACAAGCTCGCGGTGGAAGGAGGTGCGCTCGACACGGTGTTGCTTGAGCAAAGACTGGTCTCAGAAGCCCAGTTGCTGGAGGCATTGGCCGATATCTCCGGCCAACGTTCAGTTAACTTGGGGGATTTCGAGATTAATCACTCGGTAAGCTCTCTCGTCCCAGCAAAGATCGCAGAGCGACTCGGGATTACCCCATTGTCCATAGAAGGAGGCGTCCTTCACGTCGCTTGCACGTACCCGGTACCTGCCCGCGAGTTGGGCGAGGTTGGCTTCCTGCTCGGAAAAAAGCTGGAGCTATGGGTGGCGTTGGATTTTCGGGTTCGGCAATGGCTGCACGGGCTTTACGGGCTTCCGCTGAGTCGCCGGTACGCCGACCTCCTCGCTGCGTTCAAACCCGATCCTGCTGAACCGACCTCTACCGTGGTCCAAGAGCCTAGCCTAGAGGAGGCTCTGGCCCGCGACATGGTGGAGCGGCTTGCTACTTCGGTGATCGGCGAACCCATTCCCTTACATGCCAGGAAGGCCGATGGGCGCGAGCCGCCGGTCAAAGGGAGCCGAGCAATCCGCGGCGAGGCACCCGGTTACGACGACGTGCCTGATTGGTCCTTGCAGCAAGCCCGCGAAGAGCTCAGAGCGGCACGGAATGATCCGGAGGCTGCGCTCGAAGTGGTGCTTACGTTCGCGGAACACACCTTCGAATTCTCGGCCGTCTTTGCCGTCCACCACGGCCTTGCGCTGGGCCGAAACGTCCGTGCGGATGGATGGACCCCCGAGGACATTCAAAAGATTTCGCTTCCGCTCGACGTCTTCTCGGTATTTCGAACCGTGATGCTTAGCCGCGGCAGTTACGTCGGCCCACCTCCGCCGGATGCCTTCACTGGTTTTTTTCTGCAGAGGATGGGTCGGACTCCCAGAGTCATTTTCTTATTCCCGATCGAGTGGCGCGCAAGAGTGATCCTGATGCTGTACGGCGACGGTGGTAGCGAACCGATCAGCCAACGCAAGTTGTCTGACTTTCTGTTGTTTTGTCAGAACCTACCCGCCGCCCTCTCTCGAGTGGCGCTCCGGACCCAACCGCGTCCGGCCACATCGCGATCGGACCGATCGCACCCTCGCGAACAGGATTTTCCGCAACTGTTTGCACAGCTGACTGGACCCGACGTCGACGAGCGCACGATCGCGATGGAAGCACTGGCGTCGGCGCCTGCGCTCTTTGCGTCCAAGCTGATCGCGCAGTTCCCCGGGCCCACGTCGTGGTCACGCGGCCTCGTCTCCTCGCTTCCGGACGCAAGCGAGCTGGGGCCAATTCCTGCTGCCATCGTTCAAATGGGCACGGCCGGCGTCGCAGCCTTGGCTCCATTGTTGGATTCCGTACAGCTCGACACTCGCTACCGAGCCGTCCTCACCGCAGGCAATTTCCCAGCACCCGATTTTATCGACGGCCTGCGCCGGGCCCTGTTCGATCCGGACCCAGACATCGCCTCCGCTGCACGGGCTGCCGCCCAAAACTCCACACACCTTCCACAATTTGAGCTGGTGCTGCGAGATCTCCGTCGCGATCTGACAACTCGAGAGGCACGCCGCCGCGCGAGGGCCGCGCAGGCGCTCGGGGTTCTTCACGACCGTGAGGTGATCGACGGCTTGATCGGACTGGTCGGCTCCGATGACTTGGAATGCGCACAGGCGGCCGCCCAGGCGCTCACCGAAATCACCAAAGCTTCATTCGGCACCAATGCCCGTCAGTGGATGCTTTGGTGGGCGGAGAATCGAGACCGCGATCGTCATCAATGGCTCCTAGCGGGCCTTCGACACCCTAACCTGGAGATTCGCTCCCGATCAGTGGAGGAGTTGCAACGGGTGGCCGGTGCCGATGCGCTTGGCTATCGACCCGAGGCGCCCGAAGCGGAGCGTGAAGCCGCGGTGCAACGCTGGGAGGACAATCTCAAAGCGCTTCCCGGGCGCCTATAAACCCAGGCTTAGAAGCTCCGAGCGAAACTCCGCGACAGATCGGAAGAGATGCGCCTGAATTCCCAGCGAGCGCGCGGCTTCAACGTACGCGGGTAGGTCATCGAAGAACACCGTCTCCGCCGCCCCCGAATCCAATCGTCGGAGCGCCTCGAGAAAGATCGCCGGCTCGGGCTTCATCATTCGCAACTCGTGCGACAGAAGAATCTGGTCAAACTTCTTCAGAATCGGCAGCTGGGCTTGGAAGTATTCCGCATGCAATGCATTGGTGTTCGACAGCGCTCCGAGCTTTACCCTTCCCACCAGCCGGTCCACCTCGGCGATCATTTCGTGGTGGAGCCGGAAGTGACAGTTCCAAAGTTTCACGAACTCACTCGAGCCAATCTCAAGCCGAAGTGTCCTGCAGAGTTCTCGACGAATACCATCCGAATCGAGGTCGCCTCGATGAATGGCGTTCCAGAGATCTCCGGTCACGAGTCGTTCGACCGCTTCGGCCGACATGCCCGCCCGGTTACCGATGGAGCGAAAGAGCAGTTGGTTGTCGTGGAAGATCAGCACGTTGCCAAGGTCCAGGAGAATGGTCCGAATGGGCCGCATGCAAGGCTCTCTACACCCTGGCAGGCGACGATTCATCCGGGACAAAGGTCCTGTCCTCCACGTCCTCGCCTCAGCAACAGCTTGACACCGATTGGGCGATAATGCTCCAAGGCCGCTGTGGATCAGGACCTCCGAGTCAAAACCTACATGCCAGCACAGAGCCTCGGGCATGCCCGACGCCGGGCTGCGATCATGTTGGTGGTTTCGACTGGAGTAGCGGCAATTTTCGTCGCCTTGATTTTTGTCGCGGTGCTCAAAGGGGAATGGATGACCGGGCTCTTCTCGGCAATCGCTGAATACATGTTCCGACAGCCGGTATGGGCCATCGCAGCAGCAACCTCGCCATTGGCTGCTGCTCTGCTCGTCGGATACGGATACATGCAGCGCGCGGTACGCCGGCGACGCACCGAGCGGGAGATCGCGATCGCCGTTCCGTCGGCAGAGCAAACTCAGACGCGCGCATAATCTGAATGAACTCACCAGGTGATCAAGATCCCTTGCGCGAGCGTCTCCGTGAGTTGGAAGAACTGTCGCGCGAGGGCGGCGGTCAAGAACGAATTCAGAAGCAGCACGAGGGCGGAAAGCTCACCGCTCGCGAGCGAATCGATTCGCTTCTCGATCCCCAGACTTTCTGCGAGTTGGACAAATTCGTCACTCACCGCGCCACCGACTTCGGAATGGCGGACAAGAAGATTCCCGGCGATGGAGTGGTCACCGGTTATGGGACGGTGGACGGAAGACAAGTTTTCGTCTTCGCGCAGGACTTCACGGTGTTTGGCGGATCACTTTCCAGCTCACACGCGCGGAAGATCTGCAAGGTGATGGACCTGGCAACCGAGGTTGGCGCGCCGATCATCGGACTGAACGACTCGGGCGGCGCGCGAATTCAGGAGGGAGTGGAAAGCCTCGCTGGATACGCGGAGATTTTCTTGCGCAACACCTTGGCCTCGGGCGTGGTGCCGCAGATCTCACTGATTCTTGGCCCTTGTGCAGGTGGAGCGGTGTACTCGCCGGCGATCACCGACTTCATCATCATGGCGAGAGACACTTCATACATGTTCATTACCGGTCCGGAGGTGATCAAGACCGTTACCCATGAGGAGGTCAGCAAAGAAAGCCTGGGGGGTGCGCTGGCGCATAACCAGAAGTCCGGCGTGGCCCACTTTGCCGCGGACAATGAGGAACGCGCGATTCAGACTGCACGCGAGCTGCTTTCGTTTCTGCCGTCTAACAACGCCGAGGACCCACCGGTCGTCGCAACCGAAGACGATGTCAATCGAGCTGAGGAATCGCTCAAGACCGTCGTTCCCAGCAATCCCAACAAACCCTACGACATCAAGCAGATCGTCCGCGCAGTGGTGGACGGGGGTCGTTTTCTCGAAGTTCACGAGCACTTCGCCAAGAACATGGTAGTCGGCTTCGCTCGTCTCAACGGACGGCCGGTGGGAATCGTCGCCAATCAGCCAGAGGTTTTGGCCGGCTGTTTGGACATCGACGGCTCTGTCAAAGGGGCGCGATTCGTTCGCTTCTGCGACTGCTTCAATCTTCCGCTGGTTACCTTCGTGGATGTGCCTGGATTTCTTCCCGGCACCAGTCAGGAGTGGGGAGGAATCATCAAGCATGGAGCCAAGCTGCTTTATGCATTCGCCGAAGCAACGGTGCCGAAGGTCACCGTGATTACCCGCAAAGCATACGGGGGCGCCTACGACGTGATGGCCTCCAAGCACATCCGCGCGGACATCAATTACGCATACCCGACTGCGGAAATCGCAGTGATGGGTCCCGAAGGGGCGGTGAACATCGTGTTTCGCAACGAGTTGTCCGCCGCGCAGGATCCGACGGCCGAGCGGGTTCGGTTGGTGGCGGAATATCGAGACAAATTTGCCACCCCCTTCAAGGCCGCTGAGCTTGGCTACATCGACGAGGTGATCCGGCCCGAAGAAACCCGGCCGAAACTGATTCGCGCGCTTCTGATGTTGAAAGACAAGCGACAGGAGAACCCTCCTCGCAAGCACGGGAACATCCCGCTCTGATGGTGAAGCTGCGGAAAATCCTGATCGCCAATCGCGGTGAAATTGCCGTTCGGCTGATGCGGACCTGCCGCGAGATGAACATCGCCACGGTGGCGATCTACTCCGAAGCGGACCGGGCCTCTCTCCATGTTCGAACCGCAGATCAGGCGTACTGCGTCGGCCCAGCACCCTCTCGGGAAAGCTACCTCGCAATCGACCGAATTCTAGAGGTCGCCAAGAAGTCACGGGCGGACGCAATCCATCCCGGCTATGGCTTTTTGTCGGAGAATCCCGCGTTCGTACGCGCATGTGAACGAGCGGGGATTGTCTTCATTGGTCCTCCGGCTTTGGCGATGGACGCGATGGGGGAAAAGACGCGCGCGCGGACCCAGATGATTCGTGCGGGCGTGGCGGTGGTGCCAGGCAGCAGCGAACCGGTGCGCAGCCTCGAGCAGGCGCGGGAGTTTGCTCACAAGATCGGCTACCCGGTGATGCTCAAAGCGGCCGGGGGCGGAGGCGGCAAGGGAATGAGGAAGGTCGATAAGGCCGAGGACCTTGGCTCCGCCTGGCAGGGTGCCAAGTCGGAATCGTTGAGCGCATTTGGTAACGATGCCGTGTATCTCGAGAAGTACCTGGAAAAGCCCCACCACGTCGAGATTCAAGTCTTCGCCGATACTCATGCCAATTGCATTCATCTCAACGAACGCGAGTGCTCCGTCCAACGACGCCACCAGAAGGTGATCGAGGAAACGCCCTCCCCAATCGTTTCTGCAGCACTCCGTGAGGCAATGGGACGGGTTGCAGTCAGGGCGGCCAAAGCAGTCGGCTACGTAGGCGCCGGAACGGTGGAATTTCTTTTGGACGTTCACCGGAACTTCTATTTCCTGGAAATGAACACCCGCCTACAGGTGGAACATCCGGTGACTGAGTGGGTGCTCGGTCAGGATTTGGTTGCTTGGCAGATTAAGGTCGCCCAAGGTGAGCGGCTCCCAATCGTGCGAACTCTCTTTCCACGAGGACACGCGATCGAGGCTCGCATTTATGCGGAAGATCCGGCCCGTAACTTCTTGCCCTCCCCGGGAACGATTCAATACCTGAGCGCTCCAAGCGGACCTTGGATCCGCGACGATAGTGGCGTTTACGCCGGGTACCCGGTGTCGACGTTCTATGATCCAATGATCAGCAAGCTCTCCGCCTGGGCTCCCACCCGCGCTGAAGCGATCCAACGGCTGCACCGGGCGCTGGGCGAATACGTGGTGAAGGGAATTACCACCAACATCCAATTTCTCCAGGCAGTGCTCGAGCATCCCCAGTTTGTGTCGGGCGACTACGACACTGGGTTTCTCACTCGCGAAAACGCAAAGCTGACCGAACGCCGCAACCCTGATCTTGAGCAGGTCGCGGTGATCGCAGCGGCGGTTTACGCACAACAGCGCGGTCTGGAGCGAAGCCGTAACTTGGCCGATCGCAAAACGGACCAGCGCGCTTCTGCTTGGCGGTGGGGCGGACGGTTTGCGCGCCGACGGACCCGACTTGGCCAGTAGAGGAACGTGATGCGCTACTATGCTGTCCTCCCCAGCGCCGCGGAACCGATTCCGGTAGAGGTGGAAGGTCGTGATCGTAGCTGGACGGTGACGCTCGGCGGCAAGTCCCACCAACTCGACGCGGTGATGCTTCCACATGGGGCTCTGTCGCTGCTGATCGACGGAGATTCCTACACGGTCGAGTTCGATGGAGAAGGACCGAAGTTTTCAGCGTTGGTCAAAAACCAGTTGATTCGTTTGGAATTGATGGACGCCCGTCACCGGCGAGACAGCGAAAATAGGCAACCCGCTCTGAGCGGCAGGCAGGTGGTAATCGCGCCCATGGGGGGGAAGGTGGTGAGAGTACTGGTAAAGCTTGGGGATCTGGTTCAAGAAGGCCAGGGGCTCGTGGTGGTGGAAGCGATGAAGATGGAAAACGAGCTGAAGAGCCCCCGAGCGGGGACGGTGGTGGAGCTCGCTGCTGAGGAGGGAAGCGCGGTAGAGAACAACGCCAGGCTGGTGGTTATAGAGTAGGTCTGCTCCTGCGAGGCGCTCATGAATTGCCCACAGTGCGGCGCCCTGATTGGCTCCGATGCCCTGTATTGCTCCCAATGTGGTGCACAGGCAACCGCACTTTCTTCGCCCGAAGCTCAACCGGTACAGGCTCAGCCGACCACCCCGCTCACTCACGGCGTCTCGCCACCGCCGCAAAGGACCAGCGCGCTGGCGCTGGCGAGTTTGGTCTTCGGCGCTCTGTCCTGGATGACTCTACCGGTGATCGGAGCGGTCGCGGCGGTGGTTACTGGCCACCTCGCGAAGAGTGAGATCGATCGGTCAGGCAAACAGCTTGGCGGTCGCGAGTTCGCCACCGTCGGGCTCATTCTTGGATACGTTCAGTTGGGCCTGGTGTTCTTCGCAGCCGTAATTTTGTTGAGCGTGTTGATCCTGGGGATCCGGCTCACCGGCACTTCGCTCTGAGGCGGTCAATGTCGACTTGGAAAAGAGAAAAGACCCGCTGGGAAAAGGAAGTACTCGAAAAGTCCCGCGCCCGTTCTCCGGAACGCCAAGCGCGGTTTGCGACCTCGAGCGGGATCGAAATCGAACCACTGTATGGTCCAGACGCCGCGCCCGAACAAGCGTACCTGGATCGCCTTGGCTTTCCAGGAGAGTACCCCTTTACCCGCGGCATTCAGGCCACCATGTACCGCGGTCGATTCTGGACGATGCGCCAATACGCCGGTTTTGGAGGCGCGGAAGAAGCCAACCAGCGTTACCTCTACCTGCTTCGCTCGGGCCAAACGGGGCTCTCGGTGGCCTTCGATCTTCCAACTCAGATGGGCCTGGATGCGGATCACCCCCGTGCAAAGGGAGAGGTCGGAAAGGTGGGAGTTGCAATCAGCTCCTTGGCGGATATGGAGATCCTTCTCAAGGGTATTCCGCTCGCCCAGGTCTCCACCTCAATGACGATCAATGCGACCGCGGCGATCCTCCTCTGCCTCTACGCAGCGGTGGCAGAAGGCACCGGCGTCAGGCTCGACGAGTTGTCCGGCACGGTGCAAAACGACATCCTCAAAGAGTACATCGCCCGCGGAACCTACATTTACCCGCCGAGCCAATCGCTACGGCTGGTAACGGATCTCTTTGCCTTTTGCGCGAAGCGAATTCCTAGATGGAACCCAATCTCGATCAGCGGCTACCACATTCGCGAGGCCGGCTCGACGGCGGCTCAAGAGATCGCCTTCACCCTGGCAGATGGGATTGCCTACGTAGAGGCCGCGCTGAAGGCAGGCTTGGAGCTGGATGCCTTTGCCGCGCGCCTCTCCTTTTTCTTCAACGTGCACAACCACTTGCTCGAGGAAGTTGCAAAGTTTCGGGCCGCGCGCAGATTGTGGTCGCGGATCATGAAGGAGCGGTTCAAGGCGAAGGATCCGCGTTCGATGATGCTTCGCTTCCATGCTCAGACAGCTGGGTCCACGCTTACCGCACAGCAAACGGACAACAACGTAGTGCGCGTGGCGTTGCAGGCGTTGGCAGCCGTGCTGGGCGGTTGCCAGTCGTTGCATACCAACTCGCGGGATGAAGCATTGGCCTTGCCGAACGAAGAAGCGGCCCGGCTGGCGCTGCGCACACAGCAGATTCTCGCTCATGAATCCGGGATAGCAGACACGGTGGATCCTCTCGGTGGCGCATATGCAATTGAGCGGCTGACCGATGAGCTCGAGGGCAAGGCCGAGGCCTACCTTTCAAAGGTGGACGCGATGGGCGGGATGGTCGAGGCGATCGGACGTGGATACCCTCAACGAGAGATCGACGATGCCGCCTTCGCGGCGCAACGGGAGATTGAACAGGGGCAATCAGTGGTCGTCGGCGTGAATGCCTTCCAAATCGAGGAGCCCCCGCCTTCCGGTCTACTGCGAGTCGACGAGGCCGTCGCTTCGCGCCAGAGGGAGCGACTTGCGAGTCTCCGGTCTCGCAGGGATCAGGAGCGTGCCAACCGGTCGCTGGATTCGCTGCGTACCGCGGCGAAGGGTCAAGAGAATCTGATTCCCCACATCTTCGCGTCGGTTAAGGCATTGGCTACGCTCGGAGAGATTTCCGATGCACTTCGAGAAGTGTTCGGTGAGCAGAGAGAGCAGGTCGCAACCTGAGTAGGGTTTCACCCGTCGCGGTGCGCAAAAGGAGCAGCTCGTCTTTGAAGAGAGTTTCTCTCTACAATGCACTGGCCGACCTCCATGCCGATCGTCACCCCAGAACCCCAGCACGTTTCGGCTCTGCCTACATCTGGCGATTTGTCGACGACCTCCGGCTTTCAACTCTATTTCCTAGCCGCAACCACCAACGAGACCGGCCTGCTCTCTTTCCGGCTACCCGATCGGGAGATCCAAGTTGCTTTTCGCAAGGGTGTGCCGGAGCGGATTGATTCGTCCCATCCCAGTGACTCCCTCGGCAGATTCGTACTCACGGCAAGGTTGGTGGACGCCAACCAACTGAATCAAGCCGAGCGCGGCATTGCCAGATTCGATGGCGACCTGTTGAGCGCGCTGTTGGGGCTACAATTGTTGGACCCGAACCGTGCTTTTGAGAGCCTGGCTCGACAGGCCGCAGACCTTTTGGCCCAAGCAGTTACCGCTCAAACCGGTAGCTTCACTTTTGTACCGCAGGAGTTTCCCGCGTATCGGTCGATCGCAATTGCTGACAGGTGGGAATTGCTGGTCGAAGTGGTGCGGCGGATGCCCTTGGTCGATCTTCGACAGCGCCTTAGTTCGATTGCCGACCTTCCAGTTCAGAAGACGCTCGGGCCTCAGTTTACGTCGGAATTGCGCTTGACGCCTCAAGAGGTCCGGGCGCTGAGCCGGGTCGACGGCTCGCGGTCCTTAAAGCAGCTGGTCGAAACCTTTCCGCAGGATGCCGAGGCATTGCACCGGCTGCTCTTTCTGCTCAAAGAACTACAAGCGCTTTCGCTGCGTTCGCCCGCGCCCACACTGGAGCGCAAAACGCCCAGCCCATTTCCCGCGGAGCGTCAGGAAAGAGTTGCCGAACCAGCGAAAGCGAAGATCGTACCCCCTCCGCCGGCTCCAGTACCTCGAGGTCAATCGAGCCAAGCCCCGCCGCCCCCAATCGAAGTTGCCCGCAAGAAGAGCAATGCTGCGGCGCCGGTGCCGGCCCCAGCGACGGGAACCGCCTCGGGGCACGAGGAAAAGCTGGGCGAGCTTCGCGCGCGGGTGGCCAAGCTCAAAGAACAAAACCATTTCCAGGTACTGGGGATTAACGAGAGCGCCGACGCAGTGGCCGTTCGCTCGGCGTATTTCGAGCTGGCCAAGGTTGTTCATCCCGACACCTTGCCTCCCAATGCGACCGCGGAAATGGTGAACCTGAGGGCTGAGATATTCGCTGCCGTGGGAGAGGCGTACCGCAAGCTCTCGGATCAGAAGAGCCGCGCGAACTACGTCGAGAGCCTCAAGAGCGGTGGCGCGGAGCAAGTGGACATCGCGCAGATACTCCGGGCAGAGGACTTGTTTCGGAAGGGCTGTGCTCTGGTCAGCGTGCGGAGGTACTCCGAGGCACTTAAGTGCCTCGACGAGGCAATTCAAAACAACCCAGAGGAGGGCGAATTCTACGCCTGGCGAGGTTATGCGAAGTTCCTGAACGCGACCCATTCGTCGGACTGCCTTCGGGACGCCCAGAGGGATCTTCTGTTGGCGGTGAAAAAGAACGATCGATCGGCGCCGTCCTACTATCTAATGGGAGAGGTCGCTCGGATTCGTGGAGATACTCCTGTCGCGTTGAAGCATTACAAACGAGCCTTGGAGCTCAAGCCCGACTACATCGAGGCGCAGCGGCAAATCCGCTTTCTTAGCTCAAAGCACTGAGGGCAGAGGCTCTCGCCGAACGACGGTAAAGGCTCAAAGCGACTTTATCGCGACAACGATCGCAAAAGCACAGAACACAACTCCCGCCGCCTTGCGCAACATCCGGGTTGGCAGGCGGGAACCCAACCAGGCGCCTACCAGCACTGCCAAGGCCGTTCCCAACCACAGACCCAAGGTGGCGCCAACGAACACCTGAACCGGGGCCCGAAACCGAGCCACCAGGGCCGCGGATCCAATTTGGGTGGCATCTCCCCACTCGGCGGCAAAAACCAAGCCGAAGGTAGTCAACATCACCCTGCCGGCGTGGCTTGTCTTGTTCGTCCTTTGCACCGGATGCGACTCTTCCTTGAAGAGCAGCAACAACCCGAAAAACAGAAAGATCGCTGCCGTGAGCCACTGAATCCACTTCGCGGGCAATAAGGCGAGTAGGGATCCAAGTCCCACCGCGATAATCCCCTGCACAACGAACGCTGCGCATGCTCCAATCAGAACTGGCAATGCCCGATTCCGCGCCGACAACAGCAGGACGGTGTAGAGGGTCTTGTCGCCAAGCTCCGCTAAAAAGACCAAGACAAAGCTGGTCAGCAGTGGGGTTAGATTCACGGAACCGATAGAGTATGGGTATGGCTCACGTGCACAAGGACCAGGTAAAGCTTTTGAATCGAGTCCGGAGAATTCGCGGACAGGTCGATGCGATTGAGAAGGCGATTCAGGAGGAAGACAAATGCGGGGATCTGCTTCAGTTGATTGCCGCCGCTCGTGGGGCGCTCAATGGTCTGATGTCTGAAGTGGTGGACGGCCATGTTCGATTTCACGTCGTGGATCCTTCCGAAAACCCCAAGTCTCCCCGAAGCCGTGCCGCGCAGGAGCTCTTGGTGGTACTCAAAAGGTATATGGGTTAATCCGATTGCGTCCCTGGGCGCAGTAGTAACAGACGGTCCGCGGCCAGCTGGAGTTGACGTCGATCCTCCTCCGCGCGGCGCTTGGCCCGGTCCGCCTCCTCTCTTGCCGCCGCGGCAGACCGCTGCAGTCGGGCAGCCACCTCGTCCGTGCGGGCCGCCTGAGCTTGTGAGCGCCGAACCGTAAGCTCCCACTTGCGTAGATCGCGCTCTGCCGCGCGTCGCGCGGCGACGGCTCGCTTGTTTTCCTCGCGCGCTCTCTTGAGAGCATCACGGTCCTCCGCTCGGGAACGACCAGCGCCGCGGCTGCGCTCAGCGGTGCGTTCCGGCTTGTCCGCCGCGGACGCAATTTCGGCAGAGCCCGGAAAGCCCGTATGCTGAAGTTCTCTGTCGAGGATGCCCTCTTTCAACCGCTGGCGCCCTTCCCCAGGATTGAGCGCCGCGGCACGAAGGGTTGTCTCAATCTTGCCAAGCACCGACGTCGAGGGGGCACGTCCGAAGCCTTGAATCGCTTCCGCAGCGCGTGCAATCAGAGTGGCCAGCTTGCTTTGCAGGTCGTGACTGGCCTGTCGAAGCTCGCCAGCACCTTGCCGATTTCCGCGAACCGCACTGGCCTGAGCGGCGCGAATTCGATCACCCGCTTCCAACAATTCTTCCAGCTCTTCTGGAAACTCACGCGCGAGCTTATTCAGCGCCCAGATCGCAACGGTTGGCCGGTTGGCTGCTCGCACCCGAGAGGCCAGCTCCTTGGAACCTTCCGCTGAGAGCTCCTTCGCCAGCCGGTTGCGAGCAGCGGTGAAGCGCTCCGGCGGTAGCTGATAGAGTTCCTGGAGAGAACGCTCGGTCATTTGCCCTTCGTCAGCTCGGCGGAATGACCGGCCAGGCGCCCCGCCTTGGCAAGAATGTCCAGCAATTCGGGCCCGAAATACTGGCGCCGTGATTCCCCCTTCTCAGAAAGAACCAGATCAGGCGTCTCGATGTATCCGAGGTATCCGTTGGTGAGCGCGATCGTACGCTCTGATCCGCTCGCTTGCAGCAACTGCTGCTCGGATCCGACCGTCGGCTCTCCCGGAACGAACAGCAGCCTCAAAGAAGCAAGCTTCAGCTCTGAAATCTCGACCTTTACAGGTGCAGAGCGGCACAGCAGGTTGCGGCCGAGAGCGTGAAGGCCACGCGGTAACGACCGTGAAGCGTCGGGGTTCGGTAAGCCGGTCGTTACCCGACGCAGCTCGAGCGAAATGGGGCCGAGCGGCGCAAGGGTCACCTGGGAATTCGCCTTGCTGAGCTCGCTTGCGAACGCCTCCTCTCGATGGAAAGGATCCGGCGCGGATAAGGCTACCGATACATTGCCTACCGCTCCCTGCAGAAACAGGGTGATTCCGCGGCCAGCGCGTCGTTCGGCATCAGAAAAGAGCCCTGGAAAATCTGGGTCCAGCGCGTCCAAATGGCGTGGAAGCAACGTAGGATGGGCGGCAAAAATCACGATCTGCGCGAGCGACGCGCCACCACTGATCAACGAAATTCGGGTCAGCCGACCATCCGGTTCGCCTCCCTCGCTTCGAGCCATTACCAAACTTGGAAATCGACCCTCGCCTGCCTGCATTTCGGCCGGTACCATGGCGGCTGCCGCGGCGCGAAGGGCGCTC